>Ga0066648_10002064_pt1 | contig 10238 bp, 9 predicted proteins | sample CryGeyCG12114_NA_FD_59537 | JGI IMG/M metagenome (GOLD analysis project Ga0066648, IMG submission 59537) | Groundwater microbial communities from aquifer - Crystal Geyser CG19_WC_8/21/14_NA | ecosystem: Environmental > Aquatic > Deep subsurface > Groundwater | place: USA: Utah: Grand County... | reverse complement strand
GCCGTTGCCGTTGTTGCCATTGCCGTGGCCGTGACCGTTGTAGGCAGTGGTGGTGGCAGCTGGGGTGGAGGACGAACCCCACGCACCCCAGGTGGCTGAGGCAGAGGTGGAAGCGTTTCCGTTGCCCTTGCCGTTCTGGCCCTTGCCGTTACCGTTCTTGTTGTTGTTGCAGCCCTCATCGTCGGAGTCACAGTCGTCATCGTTGTCGCCGTTGTTGCCCTTGCCGTTGCCGTTGCCATTTCCTTTGCCGTGGCCGTTGTAGGCAGTGGTGGTGGCAGCTGGGGTGGAGGACGAACCCCATGCGCCCCAGGTGGACGAAGCGGCAGTGGTGGAAGCGTTTCCGTTGCCCTTGCCGTTCTGGCCCTTGCCGTTGCCGTTCTTGCAGTCCTCGTCATCGGAGTCACAGTCGTCATCGTTGTCGCCGTTGTTGCCCTTGCCGTTGCCGTTGTTGTTGCCCTTGCCGTTGTTGTTGTAGGCAGTGGTGCTAGCGGCAGCTGGGGTGGAGGACGAACCCCATGCGCCCCAGGTGGACGAAGCGACAGTGGTGGAGGTGTATCCGTTGCCGTTCTGGCCCTTGCCGTTGTTGCCGTTGCCGTTACCGTGCTCGTAGTTTACGGAGCTGGTTGCAGCAGCCGAGGTGGATGAGCCGTTGCCCTTGCCGTTCTTGTTGTTGTTGCAGTCGTCGTCATCAGAGTCGCAGTCGTCATCGTTGTTGCCGTTGCCGTTGCCGTTGCCGTTGCCGTTGCCGTGGCCGTTGTACGTAGTGGTGGTAGCGGCGACAGCGGAAGTGGTAGAGCTAGCACCGTTCCAGCCGTTCCAGTCGGACCAGGCGGTAACGGCTGAGCTGGAGGAGCCCTGGGCGGGGAGGGCAGCGGCAGGCGCAGCGGCCAGAGACAGAAGAGTAACGAGGGTGGCGCTTGAGCCGAGAATGACTGAAGAGGAAGGCATTGTTGTTAAAGAGTGTGGGTGTTTTGCTTTTAAAACGAGTGACTGTAGTAGGAGTAAAGCTGGATTGTTCAGGATTGATGGAGGAAGAAGGAAAACAGTCTCAGCAAGGCTTTGACCTGGCCATATATAGCTTCATCGTGTGCCGCAAACACCGGGCCATGTTCACGGATAGGGGATCTCATCGGCTCGAACATGACTAGAGACAGCTTGTTGAGCGATGGCAAAGTGCGAATTTCCCGGGATGAACGCAGTGGTGGAAACCTTACACTATCGATTGCCTGTATATCCGCGGCTAGCGCAAGGTCGGCCCAAGCCAAATCCTGGTTGAAGGTAGTATTCGGAAAGGAGAAGCTCTGAAAGTGCGGGTGGATTGAGTTTAGGCGTCGAGACGTTGAAGCCACACGAGCTTAGTGGGATCCAGACGATACCTGGAATGGACGCTGCAATCTCCTGTCCAAGGCATGAGCAGCCTTACCCCAGATTCGCGTACTGACAGCACGCAACATCTCACCTCGCTTCGCTGACCTGCTAGACCAGCATCGGCCAATTGATCACGATGGCGTTCGATTGTTTACTAGCTCATATATCACTGATTTCTTCAAGCATGCACATCCTTGCACCTTGATGGAGCATATGATGAGAGTAGAAGAGCGGTCCTCGGAGAACAGATTGTTGTGATACAAGCTCGGGGAGAGAAGCTAGTGAGTGGACTGACCCCAGTGACCCGGCCCAGAGCCACGATCTTGGCACCCTTTAGCTCTTCGTATAGGGGTTGTATCGGAGAGAATGAGCGATGATGTCAGGTGATCAGTATGTCTCAAACCCTAGAACCTAAAGCAAATTGTTGCCATGGCCCCATATCCACGTGCTAAGACAGCCGCGCCAAAGCATACCCAGGTATCATTGGCCGATGCGTGCGCTGAGGACCTTCCGACGCCGCATGAGCATCTTTAGGGCGGTGCCTCCGCGCTATCCGGCGGTCTAGTTGGATTGCGGGTACCTGCGTCTGTTCGGCCCCCAGGCAGCGAGTTTAGAATCTGAAGCTTCAGCTAAATTTGACGGCCCAAACTGGCTGCCGACATGTGTTCTCACAAAGGCATTTTGCTCGCCTTCCAAATAACGCTGTACGCTTCGTACCGAGCAGTGTCCTCCTCCAGTCGCCGACGTTCTTGCATCTGCGCTTTTGACCCAGTTCGGAGACCCAGTGTGCTCTGCCACTTGCCGGTGTCTTCTACCACCCATGTTTGGTGCCGGTTGTGCTAGTGGGCATAGCGCGACGATGAAACAGCCCACAAACTTTCCGCAGGTCGTTCCGAGCAGACTTTTGCCTGATCAACGGGTCCAAGACGGAAACGTCCACCCGCACCATCAAACTATCCAATAGTTCGATCCAGATGTACTCCTACCTGTCTAAGTTTGCCGTGCCTCATTAACCGAGCTCAGGGGGAAACTTACATTTCGAGCTTCCCCTCACTGCACTTGAACGTGAAGTCCGATATGTTCTCCTGCGCATCGGTCTTTTTGGTTCCTACACTCAACTCACGACCGATTCTCTGCATAGCTTTCCGAAGCAGGCGCGTCTTCTAGGAATGCTATCATACAACGAATGCGGCACTTCTCTGGACATATTCCAGATGTGAAAACTCAACACTTACACGCCCCATAGCTTCCTCTCAACCCCACGAGCACCACCGCGAGAATCTCCCACCCCCAGAAGTAAAGTGCATCGAAACATCGATGCTTCACAGCACACCATGAAGAGCGTGGTAAAACGATGGAGCCCACCCTCTATAGCACAGCATATCACACCCACACACGCCATCAAACATTGCGAGGCCCAACTCCCATCTCAGCTCCAGCATCAGTATCATCTCGCTTTCCCTCCCCCTCCCCCTTCGACTGCATTTCCTCCCTCTCCATATGCCCCTCGAAAGCCCTGAACCCCTCCGGCACACCCACAACAGCCTCCCTCGTCCAGCAATGCACCACCAAATCCCTATCTCGCAACACTGTCCAATCAAACCCCACAATCCTGGCCGCAGCAACACTAAACCATTCCCTCCCACCTTCCGCGCCCCCGTTCCCTTCAACGTGCACCATGCGGTTTCCGCAGCCCTTGCAGAAATACCCCGTGACCGTACTCCCACTGTCGGGTGTGTTCGAAATGCTAGAGAGATTAGGCAACACGGTGGGAGAAGAGAGAATGTCGAACCAGGGGAAGATAGCGGCGATATTGTAGACGGAGCCGGTGAGGAGTTTGCAGCGGTTACAGTGGCAAACCACGATTGCTAGGGGCTTGGTGTGGGGGATGGGGAAATGGATGAGTGTGCATTGGCAGCGGGCTTCCATCGTACAGCAAGTGTCTTGGTTGGATGCGTGGTGACTGGGACAACAAGAAGCTTTGGCTTCTGTAGGCGTGTGTTTGTGAGATGTCGTGGCTTGGGCGTGATGTTTTCGCTTTCGTCTGGTCTCGAGGCGATGAGCTCGATACTTGTCATTGACGCAAGTGAGTTGGTATCGAAGAAGTCTTGTAGCTTATTTGTATCCTGACTTGCATTCGAGCAACCGGCAGGTGAGTCATGTACGCGGTCACTCTGCTGCGTGTCAGGCGTGCCATACGGCCCCTGCCACCAGTCCACTCGTCAATGAAAGGCGAAGCATCTTCTAGAAACGTCCAGAGCTCACGCGAGCGCTCTTCTTTCTTTCTATGGTTCCCCCACAATTGTCTGTAAGCACTACACGCGAGCTTGGTCCTGTATCAGTTCTCTCCATAGCTCATCCAAATACGTGTCGTCACACCCTTCCCATCGGCCATGCATCAGGTCGTAGGTCCAGGAGGGACGCCGTGTCCCCTAGGACGACGACCCATGGTCTTTCCCTTAGGGTTAGGTGCTCGCCTGCTCCACGCGATAGAAGCGTAACGCATATCCCACAGAACAGCATCAGCAGTACCAGCAGTGCTATTTCCTCCGGGAGCATACGCCGGGCTACTAGTATCATGGAAGTACACACGGTCCACGCGCATTCCTTCCTGCCTCCTAGACGAGGCTAGTCGTACTGGCAGAGTTCGGCCTTTACACAAGCAGCACGCGCGTGCCGCGGCCTTCGCAGCTCATTTTGAGTAGGAAGGACACGATACATGCACCCAGACGGGACGCGCTTCGTGGCGTCTTACCACATGCCGGGGATGGAGTACTTTGATACTCTTCCTGGTGCTACTGCTCTGGTAATGCAGAGTTGGTCGCAGGTAGGAAGTGCAGAAATCAAGGCATTTCCGCTATCTGCTCAGTACATGACAGCGATAGGGACAATACAGTGACCAGAGTGCTTCGACAGAAGGGAGAGCACATATCTTGGTTTGACCATGTGGATCGTGAAGTATGTTGGGTGTGGTGCATATCTAGATCGACGAGAATAAAGTTCAAGTTTCTCCTCATACACCCTCGGGAAAGAAAACATCTCCAAAATGCCATGACCTATCTACATCGTGATCACATATGGGCATGTACTTCCACGTTTTCCCGCAAGATCAGTTGCAGAGGAGTCACATTACTGCTTTCTACGACAGGCACCATCACTCAAAGCGTTGAGGAACGGCACAGAATCATGCAGTCGCAGGATGAATACGATTGCCTAGTACGGCGTTAGTGCAGTGGTGGATACTGGCCAGCAGCCTGGTGCTTCCATCCATGGAGTATCCGTCATTGGTTGAACTGCTGACCGATCAGGGCGTAGTAGTTGCCTACGCTTAGCACGACGGGCGGCTTAAACGATTTGGCGTATTGCCGCTGTACACTTCGTGGTCTCAATATGTTCTATGGAAGGGAAATTGAGTTGTAATTGCAATGTTCAGTCTTTCGAATGTGCTCTATCGAGCTGATATCATTCCAAGGGGGGACAGTGTCGCAACGAGGTCTCGACTTTGATGAGTGAGAGGTAATGTAGTGTACTACAAGGCGCACAGAGCCGTCCGAGGCAAGTTCTATGACCCTTACAGAAGCCTGTCGTCAGAGAGTAATCTTCCTGGTGGCGTGCTATGCAGCCCTCGTTTACGCATTCCCTACTTGGATCCTCGCTTAATGCTTCAGCCTATGCGAGTGCGTTTGGGGAAGATCTGGGGTGCTCTGGTCTGCCATTCTTTCCCATACCCCGACGCGACGGTCCTTCAACCAGGAAGTCGTGTCGATAAGCGTTTCACGTCATACCACATCTGTGCCTTTTGCAAACAAATCGCCGGGGTCCCACGTGCCTCGGTTCATCGACGAACTCAAAGTCATGCGTCTAATCGACCTTGCTATACGATTACTGGGATACGAGGATCACGACATCTCAATCGCTCAAAGCCCGACCCAGACCGATGACTGCATTAGGCAGGTCGCAGGACCGTGTCAGCTGTGGGAACCTGCCGGTCAAATCAGATGCGCAGAAAGAGGAGATTCCCCGCACAGCCAAGCCTCTTGGCAGCGCCTTAGCTGCTGTCTGATGAGGTTGACAAGCCGACACAAGCATGGTGGCTTGACTGTCAAGCGAAGCTTGTTGGAGAATAAGAGACGGAGGTTCTCCTTGTGTTTGGTCTCCTTTGTGCTGCTTCAGCTTCTTGAGAACAAGCAACACCTCCAACACCGCCAATATGAGGAACAACATGGCTCTCGGCTGGTTTTACAGCCCCTCTCAAATCCGACGATACATATTGTCAAGGCCGACGACCCTCAAGCCGCCTAGGGTAAGCCGCTTCCTTCCAGTGATCACCAGCTTTCCGCGGGATGTGCTGAGAAGAATTCGATTGTGCTGACAAAACTGCTTCCAGACACAACTCCGAAATCCAATTGCTATCCTCCGTGATCTCGACGCACACCAATGGCAAATGTTCAGCGTTGGGTTTATCGGATGGACATGGGACGCATTCGATTTCTTCACCGTTGCGTTGACGGTAACTGAGATTGCAAAGGACTTTGGAGTTGAAAACTCACAGGTCACATGGGTAAGTGCCCCAACCAGGTCCTTGTTCTTGCTTGCAACGATGCTGATGGACTGCGCAGGGCATAACAGTCACACTCATGCTCCGCTCTGTCGGCGCCCTCATATTCGGCTCGCTCTCTGATCGTTACGGTCGAAAATGGCCCTTCATCTTCAACCTCGGGCTTTTCATCATCTTGGAACTTGCGTCCGGCTTCTGCCAGACTCTTTCACAATTCCTGGCTGTGCGGTCTTTGTACGGTATAGCGATGGGTGGTCTGTTCGGTCCAGCAGCTGCAACTGCGCTCGAAGATCTTCCGTACGATGCCCGTGGTCTTCTCTCTGGTCTGTACCAACAAGGTTATGCAATGGGGTATCTTTTGGCCGCGATATTCTACCGAGCACTGGTGCCCACTACAACCCACGGTTGGAGAAGCATCTTCTGGTTTGGTGCTTGCCCGCCTGTTCTGATCATCGCGTACCGTCTGTGGCTTCCCGAGACGAACCATTTCCAGGTCATGGCTGCGGAAAGAGAGGAGATGGAGAGACTGCAATCAGAGCGTGGCGGCGCCTTGGTAAACGCTGGCGCTAAAGCGTGGCTACACCAGATGAAGCTCGACCTCAAGCGGAACTGGGTACTGTTTATCTACATGGTCTTCTTGATGACTGGATTCAACAGTATCTCCCATGGTGTAAGTCGAGCATTGTGGTGAGGAGCCCATGAACTTTACTGACTCTATGCAGTCTCAAGATTTGTACCCGACATTCCTCAAAAACCAAGTTGAGATGAACCCCTCGCAGACAACGATCGTTTCCGTGGTCGGTCAGATTGGTGCACTCATGGGTGGCACGACTATTGGTTACATTTCAGCCTTCAGTGGTCGTCGGTTGGTCATGCTGGTTTGCTGCTTCATTGGCGGCTGCATACTGCCAGCGTACATCATCCCTCGAGACATGTCACTTGTGGGCAGTGCTTTCTTCATGCAATTCTTCGTCGGCGGTGTTTGGTCAGTCCCCCTTGAAGCCCCTTGGCGACATGAACAGGTGAAAGCTAACAATGCATACAGGGGCCCCATTCCCATTCACTTGAGCGAACTGTCACCTCCTGCGCTCAAGACCACTGTTGTCGGCTTCACATATCAACTCGGCAATTTGGCGAGTAGTGCCTCTGCCACGATCCAGGGAATCATCGGAGAGCGATTTCCAATTGCAGAAAGATGTGTCGCTGGTGTGTGCACCCCACGATTTGACTATGGTCGAGTCATTGGCATCTTCATCGGCGCTGTCTATGCCTGGATGATTGTCTTCCTGTTTATCGGACCTGAGATGACGGAGCACGAGCGCAGGGAATATGCTGTGACTACGGATGATCTGGAAGACCTGAGAAAGCAAGGAAAGAGCTTGCAGGAAATTGGCAAGGAGAGAGCCAGGGCGGCGTTTGAAGGTGAACGTCGTTTGAGTGCAGTGGCGAAGGGGTCCATGAGCGATCTCGAAAAGCCTCCTGTGGGACAGCACATTGAGGCGACTACCGGTGTTCATATTTGAACGCTCAGCTCCGAAATCGCTTCAGTGCGTCGGTACTGAAGATGGCACTTGGATTGTATTGAGATGTGAATGCCAGCATTGACCGCGAACATAAGCTCGGTCGATGCAGGCCCCAAATGTGATCGCAGCAGCTGAGAGGCATCTTAATTTCCGCTTGTCAAGCTCTGAGCGCTTTCGTTCAATCGTCTTCGATAGTCTTCGCGGCCTAGCATTGTGCGTCGGTCTCTTGTTACTACGACTTCGGCCTGTTCGACTCGTTCGTTGATTAGTCAATGATTGGGAACAATGATTCGCTGTATCGTAGTTGACATCGCCGAGGTGTTTGTCGGCAGTTCAAACTCATGCTGCTACAGCCTGTTGTTGCTCTCGGATCTTCTGCAGCAGATCAGGATACCATATCTCGCTGACGTCTGGGTGCGACTTGATTCTGTTCATGAGCGTCGCTTCCCCTAGTCGACTCCACATGCCTTTCACAAAGGTAAACTCGATATCGTCCAGCCTTCCACCTCTTCTTGCGAGGATTTCCTGCCTCAGCTTCTTCACGTTCTCCGGTACATCCATGCTCTCAAATGTGGCATCATAGCTCACACCTTGAAAGAACGGTATGCTGTATCTGGCACCGGAACCTCTTGGTGGGCTTTGAACGCGGTGAGTGGTGCTTTGACACACACCCTGGGTAAGGGCTTCCATGCCCTGACCAATAGCGACCACGAAAGTGCCGTCGATGGGAGGACAGTCGACCCACTGGCCTTCACCGTTTTGAACCTGCAAGCCACGATGGTGTGAGGCTTGTAGTAAATAGCTGGTGAGCATACTGTCTTTATGGGGACCAACACCCTGTGCTTCACCTTCAACACCAAGCTCTTCCAGGTCAGGATACTTGACGATCTTCAGCTTGTGTTGTTGTGCATCTCCATCGAAGAACTTGTCAAAGGCAGTTGCTGGTAGGCCAATGGCTTCAGCACAGAGACTGGTGAACCAGATACTCATCTTGCCCATCTTGGTCATGTAGTCCTCGTAGACCTCACGAAAGTCAGGGAGTGCGTTTGCATCAGGCCAGAGGTTAGGAGCTAGCAAGTTCCGATACAACGGCTCTTCCGGGCTGGGGACAGGGTGGGAAGTAGACAAGTCAATCTGCTCTCGCCAATCTGTCTTGAAGCGCGTGATCTCCTTGCCCAGGCTGTTGTAGCCAAGGAATGATTTCGCGTTCTTCATCTCACATGCCAGCTTCTTCTCCTCGGGCAGGTTAAAGAATTCCTTGCCAAGAGCGATTACCTTTGAGATCAGCGCGTCGCTGATGCCCGGAGCGTTTTTGATGTAGAGAAAGCCAACTTCGAGGAGGGCGTGCTTAAGGTCGTTGAGGAAAGCAGGCTTGGTATCTGGCGATTGCGCCAGCGATAGATCGAGGATAGGGATGTGATCGAAAGACATTGTGTGGGCTAGCGACTTACGGGTGTATCAGACCAGCAGCAGAATCAGCCTTCTATGCCAGGGAGGTCGAGTCTGTGCTCGCCGAGCATGAAACACGCAAGTGCGAAAGTCGCGATGCGGGGAAGTCCTTCTCACTGCAGGGAGTCCAAACATGAAACTCAGTTGTCCGCCTCCAAGGTTGTAGCATATGCGATGCTGGACGCTGTGCGAGTGGAACATGTGCTTTCTGAATACGGTGTTGAGTCGGCGAGACTACTTGATTCGAGCTGGGGGTAGTGGAAACAGTCCAATGAGGGAGTGCCCGCTTGAGCTCCAATCCTGGAGTGTAGACGTCAGTGTGGCTCCAGGACTCTCGATACCGCGGTTCAGACGTGCGAGCATTGAAGTGGTCCGCTGAGGGAAGTGCTCAACGCTCTTTCACTCAACTCACTTTCCATAGCAGTATCTAACGCCTCGATAACAAATTCAAACAAACATGGGCCAAACATTGAAAGAGAAGGCGGAGGAGAAGCTCAAGAACAACCCAACAGCACTCGGAGATCCGGTGTCACTAGAGCCCGAAACAAGCAGCAAAAAGCCAGCCGAGAGCGAAGAGGGTGCACCAAAGGCTGGCAAAGACACCAATGCCTCGCAGACACAGAACCCGTCGCAGATTGGAGATCAGGTATCGCTAGAGGCTGAGACCAGCGACCGAAAACCAGCAGAGAGTGAACAAGGTGCGGCCAAGAATAAGAGGAGCTCGAAGATTTGATTCACACATGTTGAGAAAGGACGAGAAGAGGAAGAAGGAAGAGTGACCGGTAGTGCGTTTGAGCGCACTTGTAGGCGCTGAGTATGCAGATAAGATAAGCAGAGGCTGTTGTCGAGACAGGAGACTCGACGGAGGGCTGGACGAGCATTGTTAGTAACTAAAGATGGCAACATGCGTTTAAATGGTCAAACAGCGCGGAACATGATAAGAAATTCTATATTGAATACAGTCAACGTTTGCGAGTACGACCGCCTCGTCCCTGTGAATCGAAGTGATAGTGTTTAGGTGTGGGTGTTGGCATTGGTGTGGGTGCAGGTGCGGGTGCCAACGCGTGTCTTGGGGGTTCTTGCCGTTTTGGGGTTTCTGCGTACCGCCCACCACAAGACTTCTTGCCCACCGCACAGCTCAGGCAGCGTCGCGTCTTTGGCACATCTCGACCACTGCACTGCACCATCGACGGGCCATCAAGGTCTTTGTCATTACTTCGCCGTAGCAACCATGGTAGTCGACCTTGCCGAGCAAATGACTTGCAGCGTGTTAACGATGCGTAGGTGTACGAGTGGGATCAATACCGCGATGAATGCTATCGCCTCTACATCACCGAGCG
>Ga0066648_10002062_pt1 | contig 10241 bp, 10 predicted proteins | sample CryGeyCG12114_NA_FD_59537 | JGI IMG/M metagenome (GOLD analysis project Ga0066648, IMG submission 59537) | Groundwater microbial communities from aquifer - Crystal Geyser CG19_WC_8/21/14_NA | ecosystem: Environmental > Aquatic > Deep subsurface > Groundwater | place: USA: Utah: Grand County... | reverse complement strand
GCGGAACCGAGCAAAATCGGAAACAAGGATGTATTTGGGTAGCTCGTGGTCTTTGAGGCCAGGGAAGTAATCCTTTGCTTGCTGCACGGCTTTATCCAAGTCTTTGCCGCGGCTTTTGTGCTCCACTAGCAACGTGCCTTTCCAGAGTAAATCAATGAATCCTTGTTGGCCGGAGAGCTTTTTAACGGGTTCTTCAAACGTGGCCACACGGCGACGATTCACCCCGAACACGTTGAAGAAATCCCCCAAAACGTTTTGGCTTCTTTGTCTTCACTCGTTTCATCTTGCCATTCCTGGGCGAAGCGAATAGCGCGGTCTTTTAGTTCAGATAGGCCTAGTGCCATAAAAACAGATAATTAAGAGAGTAGAGTAGGAAGCAATATAAGAGGCTTAGGCCGGCTTAAGCGTTTAGCCACAGCGAGCCCAGGCGTATGAATAGTAGCTCTCTAAAGCAGCCAGTAGGGCAACCCCTACCACGCCCAGCGCGGACGCAACTCAGGCATAACACGCAGTAATTTAACCGCTTGCTATATGTTAACTAAACCTAGTATTTAGTTATACAGAAGTATTCGGATAGTTTTTAGCTAGATTCGCTGTACAACAGAACGTCTAACAAAACTATGATGGAGCCACAGCCGGAAGAACCGAAACCCGAGGTAGGGGCAGCACCTAATGACAGTGCAGAAACAAAACCCGAGTTAAGTACAACACCGAAAAAAGCGGCGACAACAAAACCCAAGAACAGTACAACTAAACCCAAAGCGAAGGGAGGTAGGCCCCGTAAAGCGCCCGATACGGGCGTTTGGGGCGTTCGGGGGGTGGACGTGGAGACGCGGGCTATCATCGAAAAAACCGCCGACCGTGCCGGCAAGACTATTGGCCAGTTTGTGAACGAGGACGTGCGCGCCTACTGTCAAGGCCAGCTCACCCAATCGCAGCTGCCGGCCAGCCCCCGCGACTTACAAGTGCAGGTAGAGCAGCTCACGCAGATGGTGGAGGGCATAGCCGCCAAGATGAACGAGCCCGCCCGCAAAGGCTTTTGGCAACGGGTTTTTGGTGGGTAGCTACTTGCGTAGTGCGTAGTCAGGGTGAGGGGAATCGAACCCCTTCTTCGTTGGCTTCGGGCCAACTGCTGCCACCAGCTTTCCACCCTGATTTTGGTGTAGGTACGCGGAAAAGCCCCACCTGGTATGAAACCGGACAGGGCTTTAGCAATGGGTCGTAAGCGTACGCGAAGCAGTGTATGAGCAGGACAGCGCCCTATCGCTCGACCGCATCAAACAGTAGGCTAGTTGCGGGCTTCTTGAAGTCTAGCACCGTCAACAGCAGCCCGGCCTTGGAGGTCTTGGCTTTGACCCTACCCGTTTTTAGGTCGTGGGCAAACTTGTTGCAGGCCGTAACATGCTCCGCGCTGGTTAGTATTTCCCCCACTAGTGCCGGCGTCTTAATCCCTAGCTCCGCGAGTAGGCGGGCGGCGTTTTTTACTTGGTGCGGTGCAAGACCTGCCTACTTTATTTCAAGATTCAAATAGTGTCGTGCGCTATCCTGCATTTGATAAGTAGCAATGCTTGGTATTTTTACTGGATACGTTATAATACGCTTAGCCATTTTATTTGCGGCAAGCGGCTGTTTGCAAGCTTGATAAAGTGTAAATAGTTTGTATTTAGGATATAATAACGTAGGCATCATATTGATTGCATGAATATAACAAAACTCCGCATTTTTATATTCTTTTTTTTCCATATATGCTGATCCTAAATATGTATATAGTTCTGAGCTGGCGTACGTTTTTCTAGATAATTCTAATAATTCGATACTACGATTTATTGAGCCAAATATATATAATTCTGCGCCATAATTGAAAGTGAATTCACCTTTACTATGTAGTATAGGCATTGCCTTACGATAATATAAATCCGCTGTAGAAAAGTCATTATTAATAATTTCTTCATTTGCTATTTCCCAATTTACTAATGCTTTAATACGTAATATTTCATTATATGAAATGTATAAAAAAAATAATAAACATAGAATACATAATAAATATTTTATTATGTATTTATGAAAAATAATTACTTTATTCTTGTAAGGAATTATCGATAATAATACTATCAAGTTTACAACAATAGGTAAATGATGAAACGGATTTGAAAATAAACTAGCAGTTATTATTCCTATAAGTGCAGCTAATGCTGATAATTGAATTATAGAATAATCATAGAAGAATTTGTTTTTAAATATATTGTAATGCAGTAATATTATTAGTAAAATTAACAAAAAACTGACTATTCCAATTTCTGCAAATAATTGGAAAATAATATTAAAAGCTTCAAAAGTATTTGTTGCTAATATTTGTTTACTAACTGGAATTAAGTTAGTGCTAAAATACAGTGCTTGATATTCATTAAAGTGACTATATACTTTGCCAATTCCAATTCCTAATATAGTATTTTTTCTAATTATCAATAGATCAACTTTGTAAATTTGCCAGCGACCATATATTGAATCTATTTTCAAACAAAATAAGATTGATACTGAAATAGTGAGTAATATAAATATAATTTTAGAAATAAATTTCGTTTTTAACGAAACATTTATTGAATTCTTATAACTATACTTTCTGTAAAAATAGATTGCTACAAGAAATATTCCTAGAATAGATCCAAGCCAGGCAGCGCGTGCGTAAGTGAGTAATAAACATATTATAGATATAGCTATAGTGCTAATACCAAAATATATTTTAAATACATTTAAAATATATTTGTTGTTCTTTTTTATTGAATTATAATATTGATCTAACGTCCAACCAAAGATTAAAGGCAGAAATGAACAAATGTAATTGCCTAATGTGCCAGAATTGAATAGTGATCCTTTTGTAGATAAAAAAGTGATATCATTACTTTCTGTAAAAAATTGAAATATTCCTTTAGTACTTTCATACAGTACTGGTATAAATAATAAGAATAAATAATTGATTATGCTAGGTTTTATGTTCAGACTATAGCGTAACATGTATAACAAGATAATTAACAATATTATAATTTGTACCACTCTATAATCATCCTGTATACCTGAAATCTTATGTATTACTAGAATGAATAACAAGCCCACAATAATAACTATCTGTAGATCGGAAATTATTATACTTTTTGAGGAATTGCTCAAAAAGTATAATAAAAATATAACTGACCCAATACTTACTAATAATACAAGTAGGTGTTGATCGTATTCGATAAAGGGCGAAATTCTATATTTATGATAAAATGTAGGTAAAAGGTATGTCAGAATAACGGTTATGATAGGACCTATAATAATTCCAATACGACTAGCATTTATCAAATATTTCATTGATATAAAAAAAATTAAGAAAGCCAAAAAAATGTACGTTTCACCACATTATATTTATACAAACCCACTATATATTGGATGTAATATTCATAGGCACTTGTGGCTTTGGCTCATAGTGCCAGGCTGTCCAATTTCACTAAACTGTTAGATGTTATGAAAATGAAGTTAAATCACTCAAACCGGGTTAGAAGTTTTGTTTTAGCTGCCTGTATAGTCGCAGGGGGGGTATTAACATTAAATGGTTGTTCAGACCAATTAGAAGATATACAAACTGTTAATGGAGTAACATCAGGATCTTCAATCAAAATTAGTGTTGCAGCGGGTGCTGAAGGGGTAAAAGCGTGGTATGATGTACTTGCTTCAACCATAGAAAAAACCAATAGTGCATCTAATAAAAGAATCTTATTATTAGCAGATTGGTCTAATGCAACTGTAATTGGGACTGTACAGAATACAGAAAAGGTATGGCTTGTCCCAGTATTATAGCGGTTTCGCGAACGGTGTACCAGCTACTGCACCGTGTTTAGGTGGTAGCCGCAGTGGTCGAACCAGTGTTGCGCGTCTTGGCTGGTAATCCAGTTGATGGCTTCGTGCAGGGCGCCTTGCAGCGCCTCGTAGCAGCGGGCAGCGCACGTACGTAACTTTGTTTTGAGCTTGCTCCAGGCCTGTTCCACGGGCGAAAGGTCCGGCGAGTAGGGCGGCAGAAACAAGAGCTCCACTCCGCGCGCGGCTAGCCATTCGCGTACGCCCCCGAGCTTGTGCACCGCTAAGTTGTCGAGTACCAGCACGTCGCCTGGGCCTAGAGTCGGGGCCAGGCACTGGGTCACGTAGAAGGCAAAGCTGCGCTGGTTCAGCGCCCCCTTCAGCAGTTGCACGGCGCCCTGCCCGTGCACGGATAAGGCCCCGATGAGCGTGAGCGAACGGCCTCGCGTGAGTGGCAAGGCCCCGCCCACGCGTTGCCCGCCCACGGCCCGGGCGTGGGTGCGGGTATAGTCCAGGCGCAGGCCCGTTTCGTCCAGGAAGTGAAAGCGGGCCACGTCCGCGCGGGTGCAGATCTGCTGCACGTGCTGCTGGCGCGCCTGGTGCACGCGCGGCGTGTCGCGCTCGGTAGCGTAGTTACTTTTTTTTTCGCCGCAGTTGGTGCTCGTCCAGCACCTGCCAGATACAGGTCTGGCTCACTACCCGGCCCGCATGCGCCTGCCAGGCCTACGTGCAGCTCCACGAGCGTCGCGTCCGCGTGCTGCTGCACGTAGGCCACGAGCCAGGCCTGATCCTGAGCCGAGAGGACGCGGGCGGGGCCGCCGCGGGCCGGCTTGGGGGCCAGTGAGCCGGTTTGGCGCGCGTGGCGAACGAGCTTGGTAATAAAGGAGTAACTGACGCCGAAGCGCTCGGCCACCTGTTGCCGACGGGCACCGGGTTCGCGACAGGCGGCGGCCACGCGGGTGCGTAAATCAAGCGAGTACGGTTGCATGAGGCTGGAACCGCGCTACTAGTATATGGTTCGCGAAACCGCTATAGGCGATAATATTTACCTAACTACTTCGCATACAGGATACAGATATTTATTATTTTCCCAAAAGAAAAATGGAAAATATATAGGAAATGTTATAGAAATGTATTTTAAAAATAGTCAAGAAAATACTGAGAATGATAAAATAAAAATATTAAAAAACTTTGCGTTACAATCTTTGGCTTTAAAAATAAAACCAATAAGCGGATTTGAAGGATCAGCTATTTTATATGATATCAAATATAATTACATACGAGGATTTCGTTATAACAATGAGAGTAAACCTCTTCATGGAGAAAGAGTTTTTATTACCCAAAGTGGCAAAAATAATAAACCACAACAATCTGTTACTTTAAATAATAGGTTCCAATCTACCATTGCAAGTACGTCGACTTGTGATGGAAATGGTGGTGGTAATTGCGGTCCTGGATGTGAAGAATGGCATACCGTGTATTCCTCGGAACCGGAGTGCCATTGCTCAGGATCTGGTACCACAGGATCTAGCACTACAGGATATAATGGTGGTGGTACAACTACTGGTGGATATCCAACAACTGGAGGGGGACCAAATCCAAATCCAGATCCAACTTATGATCCAAACTGGGCTGGTAATGGTGCATCACCATACTCTAAAGTCGGACCATTCGTTATGACTAAAGATGATCAAATTCTCTACCCTCAATTCACAAGACTAGTATATGACTTGCCGAATTTTGTGCAATCTGAACCTGGTATTTTGCCAGCATTAGAATTTTATACTAAACTGTCTCGTCAGCAAATACTGGATAAACTTGCACCAGATTCAGGACCGAATATAGTTATTACAGGCCTATCAGGGGTTGCCCAATTCAGTAATTATTATCCAAATACTATTTATGTAGATGAGTCAGAAGTTCAAAGATTTGAGGCTAATGCCATTCCATCTGGATATGGGAAAGCAATGAAGTTTTTTCTTGCAGTGTCTATTTTACATGAATTTGTCCACTATGGTGATAATTTAAATCCTGTAGAATTTCCAGGTGAAGAGGGAAATCAATTTGAAACATCCGTATGGGGTGTCTTAGTAGATGATACTAATGGTATTTACTTATCAACTTATTATCGGTAAAATAATGAATTTAGTTTACCTTTTGCTTGCCTTTGTTATAAATTTCGATAACAGTCAATGTCAAAACGATGTTAATCAAATTATAGATACCGTAATAAATAGCAATGATATTGAGCATTTTCTGACACATTATGCTCGGTTTAATACGGATATGTCCATTCGGTATAGATCTTTTCCTATGTGTAATAAAAATATTATACATATGAAGGATTCGAAATTACAATTTGAATCAGCATGTGTTAAAAACTTTTACAATAAATTACTTTCAGATAATGAAAATAAGTCCATTTATAAAAATGATATGAGCCAACATAAGGCTACTATAATAATAGATTCCTTGAAAATAACAGGTAATAATGCAATAGTGAAAATGCGTATTCCAATTGAAGGTGTATATGGTACTTTTAATCTTGATAAGAAAAAGAAATGGAATATTATTAAGCTAGATGTTTTTGAACGTTAAATTCAAATAAATAACTAATCTTATTTTATCATTTTGTTAAGGTCATTTCCTCAAATAGTGGACTAGCCGCTGGCTTCTTAAAGCCTAGCACCGTGAGCAGCAGCCCGGCCTTGGAGGTCTTGGCTTTGACCCTACCCGTTTTTAAATCGTGTGCGAACTTGTTACAAGCCGTGACGTGCTCCGCGCTGGTCAGTATTTCCCTGACCAGTGCCGGCGTCTTAATCCCTAGCTCCGCGAGTAGGCGGGCGGCGTTTTCTACCTGGTGCGGCGCAAGGCCCGCGGGCGTGGCCACCGCCGACGGCACTAGGTCAAAGGGGATAGTGTCGGCCAGGGCTTGCGGCTTCACGGTGAAGACGATATTCTTAAACGCCTTGCCGCTCTTTTCCAGCTTGTAGCTCACGTGTAACTCCGTGTGCTCGCTGATCTGCTTCACGGCTATATCGAGCACGTACTCGCGGAAATCTTTGATCTGCCGCATCTTCTCGTTGCCCTTGTCATCTATCAGGCCGAGCATCTTCTTGAAGTCCTGGATGTCGTATTTCTTGGTTTCGCCGCGGTCCTTCCATTGGGAGCACAGCGGGTAAATGCGCTTGGCGTATTTGCTGGTTAGGCGTAGCGCCGCGGCCAGCTCGTAGCTCGTGAAGTTGTTCTTCAGCTCGAAGAGGTAGGGCAGCACGTACTTGCTCAAATCGAACTCAATGATGCCCTGACCTTTGAGGTAGCGGATCTGCTGAAACATCCAGATCTGCCGGTACTCCTTTTCATTCTCTACCTCTATCATCCTAGAGCCCATGTCGGCCGTGGCTTTCTGGAGGTAGGCCCCGTTGTAGCGCTTGCCGGTTAGGCTCGACAGCTCCGAGATGTTCAGCTTGTACACTGTATCCTTATCATCCTTATCATCCTTGCGCAGCTTCGAGATGATGAAGAAAAATAGGTCGAGTTGAAGCTCCGTGTACTCATAGCGGGCGTTGGTAAGCGCATTGTGCTGGCGAATCTCTAATTCCTTACTCATTATAAGTAGTGTAAAACTCTGATTTTCAGATAAATAAATTGTTCGAAAGAGAGTGATTAAAGATACCCTTTTTTACACCCCTTAGCAACTACACGAAACCCCTTTTCAAACTACACGAAACCCCTTTTTTACTACACGAAACCCCTTTTTTAGGTGCACGAAACCCCTTTTTTACTACACGAAACCCCTTTTTTAGGAATTGAAAACGGCTCATAACTATCAATTATTCAGATAGTTATGAGCCGTTTTTTTGCCCCTACAAATAGAACAAATAAAGACAAATACACAAGTTGTGATTCGCGCTAGAAAAAAAGCTTTTAAAAATGTGGATAAGTCGAAATAGCAAAACACAGAAACAAACAAATTCAGCGGGAAGCCCTTCGAAACTGGGCGCGGCACATAAAAGCAATAAATACCTGATATTCAATTACTTAATTATGCTGTCTAAGCCTTAGAATTTCATCATTCCAAGGCTTTTTTACGTATAGAAGACCGGATATACTGCCACTCCTCATATCAGCCTTCGCTCATCTGATTCCTGAAGCCCCAGCTAGCCTCTCGGCCACTGAAGCCGCTGCTTATACCCAGCGTCGCGAGCGGTGTTTATGGTGCCTAGGCGTTGCCGCTGCAGAATATCCAGACTATGTACCAGATGAATACTACCTAGAGCTCTATCGGGGGGAAGTAGCCGGCCGATGGGATTACGACCAGATGCAGCAGATGCTAAGCGAGCACTACCAGCTGCTCGCGACGGGCTACCGGCACGCGCTGCCCACGGATTTGCTCTATGATGTCCGTCTGGATTACTACCAAGAGGGGGAAGGGAATGCCGTGCAGGTACTCGGGGCCGTGTATGATGCGTGGCGAGCCAGCTACCAGCCACCCATACTACCCGTTTTTGGCCCCTTTTTAGCCGGTCAGACGCCCGAACAGGTGCCCGCCCGTGTCCTTACTCATTTCGAGTGCCGAGAGCTCCTAGCACGAGCCTGTGCGCAACTGAAGGCACAGCAGCGACAACGCTGCCAAGAACGGCGACCCCAGGCCGTCTTTCCCGAGTCATTTGGCCACGTGGTCTTCTCGGGTTTTGCCCAAGCCGTTTTGTGCAGCTACTTGATTCAAGAGATCACGGCTACCCAAGCGAAGGAACTGCTGGCGAGGCATAATGGGGAGTTACCACGCTTCTTTTGAAGTGGATACCCAAGTGCTAACAGTACAAAAGAAGAGGTGCTAACTAGGTGTTTCCAGAAAGCTCACTATTTGTACTTTTCTTTTCCTTTGGTTCTCTTGTCATCTGTATCTAGCTAGTACCAACGACAAGGCTAATCATAGCTTTATTCTAGCCCTACAGTGAACTCATGCACCAATTTATCAGTGAAAGCCTTAATTGGGTGTTGTTAAACAACTAGGGGAAAACCTCCGACTCAGCAACCAAATAGCTCGAATGCTACTGATAAGGTGCGAATGCACCTTATCAGTAGCGGAGGACGATAGTTTTACACGTCCCTTAATACTATCGAAGGAGAATAGCGAAAACGAACGTTAAGACTATAGTTTTGGCTACGCGTTCAATAACGTATTGTCAAACAGGGTATTAATCTTGAAAATTAGGCAGCTGTGCGCCCGAGTCGGAGGTTTTCCCCTAGTTGTTTAACAACACCCTTAATTGATTAATTAATCAATTAAGGCTTTCATCAATTAAGCGATTAGGCAATTAAGTGTTGTAGCGATGAATCGCTGTAGCGGTGAGTAGTCAACCAGAAGAAGATCCTGCTACTGAGCACACCCTATACCTTTCCACGAGATGATTAATCGACGACTAGGAAGGGCTTGCTACAAAAAAATAACCCCTTGCAGATCGACCTTTCGACTCGTTCACTGTATATTGTGGTGGACCCGAAGAGTATCCCTAACGCGTCGCCACACGTATGCAATCGTAGGAAGGAGCAAGACAGGTTTTGCTAGCGCAAAACATCTTGCTTTTTGCTCCCGTTGGTCGCAAAAAGAACCGCCTCACGCTCTCGTTTATGCCGACATCCGCCCCTACTTCTGCTGAGCAACCCACGCCCAAACGCACGGGCAAAGCGGCCGGGGGACGCCCCCGCAAGTCCCCGGAGGAGAAGCTAAAAAGCGTGACCACACACGTCTCGGCCGCCCGCTACGCGGAGTTAGAAGCGGGCGCAGCAGAGGTGCGGCAACCCATTTCTCAGTTCGTGCGGCCCTTGGTGGAGGCCGGTATTGGGCGCCGTAAGCGGCCCGTATTACACCTGTCCGTGGAGCAAGATAGCTACCTGCGGCAGCTGGCCGGGATGGCGAACAACCTGAACCAGCTGGCTAAGAAAGCCCACCAAAGTGGGTTTGGGGCCGTGGGGGAAGCGGTGGCGCAGCAGGCGGCTAGAGTAAGTCAGTTATTAGATTATTTCGGGGAGGTCGCATGATCAGCCGCACCACCATCGGGCGCAGTTTCGCCGGGCTGGTACGCTACCAGTTTGAAGGGCGCAAGGACTTGCCCAGTGACAAGCAGGCGGAGGTGCTCGCCGCCGTGGGCGTACGGGCGGATAGTGCCGCGCACATGAGCACGGATTTCAACCGGGGGCGGCAGTTGAATCCCAACCTAGGCCAGGCGGTCTGGCATACCAGCCTCAGCTTCAACCCAGACGACGCGGCCAAGCTCGATAGCACGAAGATGCTGGCCATTGCCGAGGGCTACGTGCAGAAGATGGGCCTGGATAAGACGCAGTATGCCATCATCCGGCACCACGACCAGCCGGACAATCAGCACCTGCACATCATCGCCAATCGG
>Ga0066648_10002059_pt1 | contig 10251 bp, 6 predicted proteins | sample CryGeyCG12114_NA_FD_59537 | JGI IMG/M metagenome (GOLD analysis project Ga0066648, IMG submission 59537) | Groundwater microbial communities from aquifer - Crystal Geyser CG19_WC_8/21/14_NA | ecosystem: Environmental > Aquatic > Deep subsurface > Groundwater | place: USA: Utah: Grand County... | reverse complement strand
GATTGCAGAATGTCGGGGTTGAAAGCCGAGAAGAAGCCGAATAAGTGCGAGGGATTGTAGATGGTGGTGCCGTTGAAGAGAATCAGGTTTTGGTCGGTGGCACCGCCACGGACGTTGAGGCCGGTGCTGCCTTCGCCCACCGACTTCACGCCCGGCAGGGTGAGCACCACGCGCAGAATATCGGTTTCGCCAAAGGCCGTCGGTACTTGGCGCAGCGTTTTGATATCTAGCTTCTCCAAGCCCATCTGCATGCCCGATACGTTCTTGTCCTTCTCGGCTTCAATGACGACTTCCTTCAACGGCGTAATGTCTTCCTCCACCTCAATCTCCAGCTTGCCATCGGCCCGCATAATGACCTGCCGCTTGGTGTTCTTAATGCCAATACCTCTGATCTTGAGATCATAGCGCCCCGTTGGCAGCGTGAGAGAGTAGTAGCCAAACTGGTCGGTGCTGGTGCCAATGGCTGGCGACTCCGAATAGATGGTGGCCCCCACTACTGGCTCTCCCGATTTCAGCTCGCGGATATGGCCGGCTAGGGTTGCTTTGCCGCCTTTGGCAGCGCCCGAGCCGATTTCGTATAACTTGGCTTCCGCCTCCCGAATGTAGCGCGAGCGGCCTGGTGCCGTAGTAGGGGTGGGTGCGTCGGAGCGGGAAGTAGCTAGGTCGCCTGCTCGCTCCGTGCGAAAGAAGTTGTTGGGAAGTGTTGGCTCAAGCGTTACGCCGGACGTGACGAACACCCGATTTTCATCGTCGATGGCGAAGTGAAAGGGGGTATTTTGCAGGGCGCGCTCCAGCACTGTGCGCACTGGCTGGTCTTGCACTTGCAGCGTGATATACAGGCTATCGACGGCTGCCGGATTGAAGTAAAAATGGACGTTGGTTTGAGCTTCTAGCTGAGTGGCAAACTGCTCGAACAGCACGTGGTCGAAGTTGCCGCTAACTAGCTTTTCGTTTGGCTGCTGTCCGTAGGCAGTAAAGCGCAAGAAGCTAACAAGCAATAAGGTAACCAGCAGATAAAGGTGCTTCATAGAAGTAGGTAGTACATCAAAGAGAATAGGAGGGTAGTGAGTACCACGGGGTTATTGGGGTACTAAGCCCGCATAGTATCGAGTAAGCCGAATAATAGTATCCTCCCGACGAGCCTTCTTAAACTTTAACTTATTGTCCTGAATGTATTTCTGCACTTCCTTGCTGTGGTCGGCAAATAGCCGCAGGAGGGGGCGCTTCTTGCTAACTGCGTAGTAAACACCTGCTTTGCGGATGAAAAGCTTGTCGATAGGTGTGAATATTGCATTTACGTTGTTCTGCTCTACCTTTTCTTCAATCTGCTTGGCCCGCTTGGCAATCAACTGGATGGTGCTGTCGACCAGAACTTCGTAGAATCCGGTGCGGATAAGGGGCGAAGCGGTGCTATCGGTAACTAATCGGACGAAGCGATGGCCTGCAATGGTAAAATCACGAACGTTTTCGTTGACGAGCTTTAGGCTAAGTGGGCTGGTGGCATGCTGCAGCACAATCTGATCGTAAACCACATCGTAGAGCAGCTGCAAACCTGTGAAGTAGTGGTCGTTGTAGTAAACGCTGCCGTTCTGCTTATCACTCGTTAAAAAGAACTGGTGGCCTGTTTGCACCTTGTACCGTTTTGCATAATCAAGGTACTCGGGGCCATTATACAGCTGGGGGTCAACGGGAAAAGCGTCTTTGTACTGCTTTTGTGCGGTTGCCAAAGAGGAAGTTAGCTGGCTAGGCACAGCCTGGCCCCAAGCCCGATGGCTGAAGACCAGCATACCTCCTACAGTAAAAAGGCCTAGCACGGTACTATATACTTTCATAACAACCAATAAGAGAATGCTTAGGCTGGAGCAGCCAAGAGGAACTGATTAAACCTAGCTGTGTGTCGGCACCCGGAACAGGTGCAATACAGCCGGTTGATAGTAGCGGAGCGCAGTTATAGTGGCTGAGCTTTCTCAGCTTGCTAAATGTAAGCATGCTATTAAGATATAGTACTATCCGGGTAACATTATCTGCTGGTTGTAATCTAGGCTTTCCAAGCTCAGTGCTGGTTTGGGTGAGCTACCGCATACGGAGTGGCACGCTCGGCACCTTGGTGCCGCCGCCAGCACAACACCGCTCTACCCGTCAGCGTACAGCGTCAGGGTATGCGCTATATCTCCCTCGACCTCGAAATGACCGGTGGTAACCCAGAGCGGCACCAGATTATTGAGCTTGCCGCCGTAGTGGAAGACACCAAGCACGTAAAGCCTTTGGCAGAGCTACCTAGCTTTCGTCGGCTGGTGCGCCACCCAGAATACGTGGGCACGGCAGGAGCCTTGGCTTTGAATGCCAGGCTACTAGAGGAGCTAGCTCGCAAGGAGCCCAATCCGGAGTGCTGCACTGCCGAGGAGTTATTGCCGCAACTGCGCGAGTTTCTGTTGGCGCAGGGGTTCAGGCCCGATAAGAAGAATTGTGTGAGCGTGACCATGGCCGGCAAAAACATTGCTTCCTTCGACCTGCTGTTTCTACGCCAACTAGCGGGCTGGGGTACGCTGGTGCGCGCCGAGCCTGCCATGCTCGACCCAGCTGCTTTTTACCTGAACTGGAAAAAAGACAACCGCCTGCCCACCATGACGATCTGCAAGGCCAGAGCACACTTCGCCGACCAAACAGTGGCGCACCAAGCGCTGGCCGATGCCTTAGATGTTATTCAATTGCTACGGCCCTTCTACGAGTTGCCCCTCTATCAGCAGCTGCCCCCAGTAACCACAGAAAACGAGGAGCAGTAAGGTAAGCTAGGCACGCTGATGAGCTAGCCACAGAGTAGGCCATAAAGAAGAGTATCGTTTGTGTTGATTAAGTAAAGTTTAATGCCTGCCAGCGGATGAGCTAAAGGCTTATTCTCTAGCGTCAGCTCGACTGAAAACAAGTATGAAATAGAACATATCAAACCTAGATTATTAATTTATACTGTTATCTTCTAATAGGTTATGATTATTTCAGGCTTAGCGGGAGCACTATTCAAGTGAGTAAAGATTGGCTGAGCGGATACGAAGTAGAGGCAACTACCTAAAGCGCTTTTCTACCTGTAAAAAGTGCAAACGATTGCGGCATTCAGTAGGAATTTTTACTTTACCGGCTCAATCGTTACAACTAGTACTATCTTCATTCGAAGATTGCTATGGTTACGTGCAAAACTGCAGGCTGAATGCTGTGGAAAACCTAGGTGCTGCTACTAACGCTAGGGCAAAGGTTTACGCTGCATTGCTGAGCTTGGTGTAAACCTATTAAGTGTCAATTTTAGTCCTTTTCTCTTTGCCCCAACCTAACTCCTTCATACTTCTTCTTCGTCCATGACTGTTTTCAACCGCTCCGGATTCGTAACCGGGAGCTTGGCTAGCTTACTCTTGCTTGCCGCCTGCGACCAGAAAAAACCAGCTGATCAAGCCACCAGCGGCACCAGCACGGCAGCCGATTCAACTCAAACTTCTACGTCTTCCTCCGACATGTCAACCCCAGCCTCCTTCGGTAAAACCACCGATGGCCAGGAGGTGCAGCTCTACACGCTCACCAATGCCCATGGTCTGAAAGCCACTATTTCTACGTACGGCGGCACCGTCACGAGTCTGCAAGTGCCCGATAAAGCCGGGAAGCTAGGCAACATCGTGCTAGGCTTCGATAACGTGAGTGGTTACCAGAGCCCTGCCTTCTTGAAAGCGGGTCCGTACTTTGGCGCGCTGATCGGCCGCTACGGCAACCGCATTAAGGGTGGCAAATTCACGCTGGATGGCAAAGAATATACCCTCGCCAAGAATAACGGCCCAAATAGCCTGCACGGTGGCACCAAAGGCTTCGACAAAGTGATTTGGGCAGCGGAGCCCGTTGCTTCGGCAACCGACGGCCAAGCGCTGAAGCTCACGTATCTGAGCAAAGATGGCGAGGAAGGCTACCCTGGCAACCTGAGCGTAACGGTTGTATACACGCTTACTGACAACGACGAGCTAAAAATCGACTACACGGCCACTACTGACAAGGCCACACCCGTTAACCTAACTAACCACAGCTACTTCAACCTAGGTTACGGCCAGGACAAAGACGTGCTAGGCCACGAGGTAACGATACCCGCCGACCGCTACACGGTTGTGGATGCTACTTTGATTCCGACGGGCGAGCTGCGCCCGGTAAAAGGGACTCCTTTCGACTTCACGACGCCGCACACCATCGGCGAACGAATTGGTCAGGTGCCCGGCGGCTACGACCACAACTGGGTGCTAAATAACGCAAGTGGTAGCGGCATGCATGCGGCTGCTACGGTGTACGAGCCTACTTCGGGCCGCACTTTGGAGGTAACTACTACCGAGCCCGGCGTGCAGTTTTACACCGGCAACTTCCTCGATGGCACGCTCAAAGGCACCGGCGACGTGACCTACAGCAAGCATTATGGCTTCTGCCTGGAAACCCAGCACTTTCCTGATTCGCCCAACCAACCCAAGTTCCCGAGCACGGTGTTGAAGCCGGGCGATACCCTACACTCTACCACGGTTTACCGCTTTGGAGTACGCAAGTAGCGCCCACAAACAGTTAAGTTTGATAGTCATCGATTAGCTAGCTAAAAGCTAGGTAGCGCTACTCATTTGCCTTAGGTCACTACTTCACTCCTTGCTTTTAAAGCCGACGGCGGGCCGGCTCCAATAATCCAATAACCCTCCTATTAAATGAATAAACTCGCAACCCTTGATTACATCGTATTCTTCGTCTACTTCATCATAGTAGCGGGTTACGGTATTTGGATTTATCTGCGCAAAACGGGCCACGATGGCACCGTGGAAGGTGATTCTAAGGATTACTTCTTGGCGGAAGGCTCCCTGACTTGGTGGGCCATCGGCTCTTCGCTCATTGCTTCCAATATTTCGGCTGAGCAGTTTGTGGCCATGGCTGGCTCCGGCTTCAAGATGGGTCTTGCCATTGCGGCCTACGAATGGATGGCCGCCATTACACTGGTCATTGTGGGCACGTTCTTCATACCCGTGTATTTGAAGAACAAGATTTTCACGATGCCCCAATTCCTGCACCAGCGCTATAATGGCACAGTGGCCATGATTATGGCTATTTTCTGGCTGGCGCTATATGTAGTTGTTAACTTGACCTCTATTCTCTACCTAGGTGCTATTGCCGCCAGCAGCGTTTCGGGCCTGAATATCAACATCTGCATCTACGGGCTTGCCATTTGCGCTGTCATCATCACGCTAGGCGGCATGAAGGTTATCGGTTTTACCGATGTTATTCAGGTGTTCTTCCTGATTCTGGGCGGTTTGGCTACCACGTACCTAGCCCTTAACCTTGTGGCTGAACATTACGGCACGACTGGGGCAATCAACGGGTTCAACCTGCTCACTTCGCAGGCCAACGACCACTTCCACATGATTCTGAAGCGCGATAACCCCAACTACATCGACCTGCCAGGCATGACGGTGTTGCTGGGTGGTCTGTGGATTGTGAACCTCAACTACTGGGGTTGCAACCAGTACATCACGCAGCGCGCCCTAGGTGCTGACCTGCCCACGGCGCGTGGCGGCTTGCTCTTCGCAGCCTTCCTCAAGATTATGATGCCCGTAATTGTGGTGCTGCCTGGTATCGCTGCCTTCGTGCTTTTCAAGCAGAACGTGTTTGGCTCGGAAATGATGTTGGACGGCAAAGTAGCCCCCGACCGCGCTTACCCGGTGCTGCTCAACATCTTGCCGGTGGGTTTGAAGGGTCTGTCGTTTGCGGCGCTCGTGGCCGCTGTAGTGGCTTCGCTGGCTGGTAAGGCCAACTCCATTGCTACAATTTTCACCCTTGATATCTACAAGAAGGTCCTCAACAAGGATGCTTCGGAGAAGAAGATGGTAGCCGTGGGTAAAATCTCGGTGGTAGTAGCTATGCTGCTCGGCATCCTGCTCGCCCCGCACTTGGGCATCGAGAAAGGCGGCTTCACCTACATTCAGGAGTATACAGGCTTCGTGTCGCCGGGTATTTTTGCCATGTTCATTCTAGGCTTCTTCTGGAAGAAAGCTACGTCGACGGCCGCACTATTTGCTACCGTTGGTGGCTTCCTGCTCTCCGTGTTGCTCAAGTTCCTGCCCCTCATGGTGAACCTGTCGTTCTTGAAGCCCCTAGGTTTCGCAGTGCCGGTGAATGGCGTGTACGAAATACCGTTCCTCGACCGCATGGGCTTCGTGTTCATCTTCTGCATCCTGGGTATGATCCTGATCAGCCTTGTTCAGACTAGCCGAGGTGTGAAAACCAACGGCCTCGAAATCGACAGCAGCATGTTCCGCACCAATCGCAGCTTCGCTATCGGCTCGGTCATCGTGTTGATCATTGTTACTTCGCTGTACACGCTCTATTGGTAATCGAGCACTCCACACGAACAGAAAAAGCCCCGTCTGCGAAAGCAGGCGGGGCTTTTTGTTGGGTTGTAGCGCGAAGCCTGCGCTTAGCATGTCGTTGATCGATCAGTGCTAGGTCATCTTGCCAACATAACCAGTCAAGGATACGCGAAGCGCTAGCTTTACTCTTGCCACACGGTCACGCCAGCGGGCTCTAGCTCTTTTTTGCCAACAATGATCTTCGCGCTGGCTGGTACGGGAGCCGTTTGCGTTTGCGAAGTGAAGTTCGTAGCTACCCAGAAACCATCGCGCCACTCCACGAAAAACTGATCCGCGAAGTTCTCAACGGGCGTACCGGCCGCAGTGTACACGCTCCGCAGCACGTCACGCTCCAAGTCGCCGTCAACTGACTCTACACCTACGTACGTTATGGTACCACGACCTAGCTTGCGCGTAACGACAGCGGCAGCGCCCGTGTAAAACTGATCGGCGTAGGTAGCCAGGGTCTGGGTGCCCGGCACCGGCAACAGGCTCTCGCCCCAAGAGCCCCACGCGTACGTTTTGCCCTGCGCGGTAACTTTCCCGGTGAGAGCGCCCGGCAGCAGGTCAAAGGCGCGCGGACTAAACTTAGCACCGATCAACTCGTTGATGGGTGCTGCCCACGGACCTTCCCACAAGTGCCCACGCCGATCTTTCTGACCGGTGCGGGTGGTGAGCACAAGGTGACCACCGTCTTGCACGTATTTCGTCCACCTAGCTACTAGCTGCTCGTCCAGGAGCTGGTAAGCGGGTGCCACTAAGAACTTATAACGCGAAAAGTCCCGGTCTTCCGTAATCACATCGACGGGGCAGCCTAGGGTCTTGAGCGCCCGGTAGTAGCGCAACAGATGGCCCATGGTGTTCCAACGCGTGGTGGAAGGATGGTTGTCGAGGTCGAAACGGTTATCGAAGTTGTAGAGAAAAGCCGTGCGGCGAGCGGCGTAAGCGGCGGGCTCTTTGGCATTAGCTTTCCGCAACTTGCGGAGCTGGTTGACTTCCTGCATGGCCTGGCTATATTCTTGGCCGCCGGGCAGCGGCGTCACGCCATCGGTTCCCACGAAGCCGTAGTGGTACAGCTCGCTGCCGGCTAGGGGCTGCCGGTACCGGTACGAGCAGATAAGCTTGGCGCCCGCGCCGAAGGCGTGCATAATCCACATGTGTACGGCGCCGGGCAGGGGCTGCGGGTTGATAGCCCCCCAGTTTACTTGGCCTGGCTGCAACTCCATCACGCCTTCGTTGCCATTGAGGGTACGGGCAAAGTCGTGCATAAAGCCTAACGCCGCCCCATTGCCCAGGCGAAAGCCTGTCGAGCCGTTTTCGTAGTCGCCGTGCACGGGGTACACGGTCCAGGTGATCATATCGAGGTTGCGGCTGTTGAGGCTAGGATTCACGTCGCGGTGCATCGACATGAAGTTGGTCGTCACCCATTGATTCTGGCTGTTTTGGCGGAGCGTGTTGGCCTGAAAGCTCAGGTAATCGGCGGCCTCGTCGGCAAACCAGCGCTGAAAGTCCAACAGCGCGTGCGGGTTAGCTGTAGCCACCATCTCCTGCTCGTTCGGGATCCGGACCTGCTCGAAGTTCTGGTAGAGCTGCGACCAGAATACGTTACCCCAGTCGCGGTTCAGGTTTTCGATGGTGCTGTACTTCTTCTTCAGCCACGCCTGAAACCTAGCCCGGCTGAAGTCGTCGTACGAGAACTGCTTGCCGTAGTGGCTCAGCTCGTTGTCAATCTGCCAGCCTACTACGGCTGGGTTCTTGCCGAAGCGTTTCGACAGTTGAGTATTGATCTTCTCCACGTACTGGCGGAAGAGGGGAGAGCTCCAGTTGCCCTGCTCGCGCGTGCCGTGCTGCATACGGCGGCCGTTGGCATCCACCATCAATATCTCCGGGTGATTTTCGGCGAGCCACACCGGCGGGGCTCCACTTGGGGTGCACAGAATAACTTTCAAGCCCGCCTTCGCAGCCAGGTTCACGGCCCGCTCCAGCCAATCGAGGTTGTACTTGCCTTCTTCGGGCTCGTATAGGCCCCAGGCAAACTCGCCCATGTGCACGAACTCCAGGTTGAGCTTGCGCATGTTGGCGAAGTCGCGGGCCCACTGGCTTTCCGGCCAGGCTTCCGGATAGTAATACACCCCGATCGTCATCATGTCGGCGTCCTTGAAAAAAGGTGAGCTAGCTTTCGACTTGGATGCAATCGGTTGCGTGTAGGCACTAAGCGAGACACTTAGCAGGAGTAGTAAGCTGCCAAGCAGCCGGGAACGGAAGGAGTTGAGCATTCGCAAGAGAATAGTTGGCTGGGTTGGAAAGAAGGTTGTTATGACGGAGGAAATGCGGCAATGCCCAGCCAGCTGGCCCTGCTCGGCCTTATTTGCAGCTGGCTGCTACGTGCCTGGTTTGGAGGAGAATTGGGAAAGCGCTGTAGCCGTTTGAAATCTAGTGAAACCTTGATAGGTTTATGCAAACGTTTGTCTTTTTAGCGCAGTAACACGCAAACAGTTGGCATCTAACCGAGCATCTATCGCAGACTTAGCCAAGAAGCTGAATATCTCAGTTTCGACGGTTTCGCGTGCCCTGAATAATCATACAAGCATTAGCGAGAGCACCCGGAAAAAAGTCTGGCAGCTGGCAAAGGAGGTCAACTACCAGCCCAATCACCTAGCTGCGGCACTTCGGAAAGGACGGAGTAACCTGCTGGGCGTGATGGTGCCCCACATCGAAGGGCATTTCTTCTCATCGGTGATGCATGGCATCGAAACAGTAGCCAGCAAGGTGGGTTTCAACATCATGATTTGCCAGTCGAACGAAAACGTGGCAAACGAGAAGAGGAATATCGAGTCGCTGATGAACGCGCAGGTAGAAGGAATCTTGGTGTCCTTGGCGCGCAACACACACGACTTCAAGCATTTCGAGAAGGTAAGTAAACGGGCTATTCCGCTGGTGTTTTTCGATCGGGTGCTGGAAGGGCTCAACGTCAGCTCGGTCATCATCGACGACTACCTAGGTGCCTACCAGGCCGTGACGCACTTGATTGAGCAAGGCTGTCAACGGATTGCGCATTTTGCTGGTCCTCAGCACCTAAACATCTACAAGAACCGCCAACGCGGCTACCTGGATGCATTGAGCGCCCACGGCTTGCCTTACCAGGAAGAGCTGGTATTTACGTGTGATATGAAAACCGAAGATGGTTTGGAAGGTATGGAACAGCTGCTTGCGCTAGCCACACCACCCGATGCAGTGTTTTCTGCCAGCGACTTCTCCGTGGTGGGCGCTTTGCAAGTGCTTAAAGCGCACCAGGTTCGAGTGCCGCAGGATATTGCCTTGGTGGGTTTCAGCAACGAAACCTTCACGTCGCTCACAGAGCCACGCCTCACCTCCGTCGATCAGCGGTGCGAACAAATGGGACAATCAGCGGTGAAGCTCTTTCTGGAAATGCTGGAAGACAAGTCGGGGCAGTTTTCGCCGCGCCGCATTGTGCTCCAGCCCGAGCTGCTGGTGCGGGAGTCGTCGCAGCGGCAGTAAGCTTACTTCACCCCCAGCGCTACCGTCAGGTAGTACAGCCCACCGATGCTGGGGCCTCCCAAGAAGGAGTAGTAGTACTGGTTCAGCACGTTCGTCGCTCCCAGTTTGAAGCGCACGTTGGGCGTAGGCAAAGTATAGCTGAGTTGGGCATCGAGGTTACCATAGGCAGGCACGTAGCCATTCACCAAAAACGTTTGGGAGTAATAGCGTGTCTGCCAGCGGTAATTTAAGCCAAAGCCGAAGTTCTTGTAAGCATTTTCATTACCTAGGCTCACGTTATAGGCCCAGCGCGGCGTGTTGAAGCCATCTTCCAGCCCGTCGCCGTTGGCGG
>Ga0066648_10002058_pt1 | contig 10257 bp, 12 predicted proteins | sample CryGeyCG12114_NA_FD_59537 | JGI IMG/M metagenome (GOLD analysis project Ga0066648, IMG submission 59537) | Groundwater microbial communities from aquifer - Crystal Geyser CG19_WC_8/21/14_NA | ecosystem: Environmental > Aquatic > Deep subsurface > Groundwater | place: USA: Utah: Grand County... | reverse complement strand
CGCGCTTCGCCACTTCCCCTCAATCGCTCGTCTGGTCGATCACGCTCCACGACTAATTGTATCGCAGGGAAAGGTACTTCATCACGAACTCCAAAGGTGCGGGCTAACCCTCAGCGATCTTTATGGCTTGCTCCGCCAGCAGGGGGTAGATGATTTAAGAGAGGTACGGTATGTGATCTTCGAACAACGCGGACAGGTCTCTGTCATTCACCACTCGGAACATGAAACAAGCGATGATAGCCTGGTGGAGGATATTGTGGCGCGTACGTCATCGCAGTCTTAATCAAAGAGCTACAGAGCCAAATACCGTTGCCTGATGATAGGAGCAGGGCAAGCAGAACCAGGTGCCAACTCGGTGTGAACTTTCATGTAAATCAGGTTTCTGAGTCTGCTCAATTTATAGAAAATGCAAATAGAGACTTAAAATGGATGCCTTTCTTCAAATTGCCGGAAGCGTGCTTGTATTTATCGTGCTGCTGGATGTTTTCTTTACCGTACTTTTTCCCGCCAGCGGACAAGGTCCTATACGAAAGCCGCTAGGTCGCTGGATCTGGCATGGCTTCCGGTTTTTCGGAAAGATGACCAGCGGCCAGAGGCGCCGCAACATCCTCTCCTATAGTGGACCCATTGTCATCACAGTCACGCTGACTGTCTGGTTCCTCTTACTTGTAATTGGGTGGGCCATGATCTTTAAACCAGCCTTAGGAACGGGAATACAGGCTTCGTCTGGAACGACCGATACCGGTTGGGCAAGCGCCATGTACTTCAGCGGCTTTAATCTCACAACCCTAGGCGTTGGCGATCTGTCACCAAACACAGACTTATACAGGATGCTTACGATCACCGCGGCCGCGGTCGGCTTTGCCTTCTTCAGTATGGTCATCACGTACTTTCTGTCAGTATACTCCAGCCTTACGAGTCGCAATGCGTTTGCCCAAGGGCTGCATCATTTGAGCGGGAATACCGACGATGCCGCCGAGCTCCTTGTCAGACTGGCCTATGACGCTGACTTGTCGGAGGCGCGACAGCACTTTTCTTCCAAAGCTGAGTTTCTCCGGCAGATCCACCAGACACACCGTTTTTACCCAATACTCCGGTACTTCCATTACCGAGAGCCTTTCTACGAGTTACCGCGAATCCTGCTTACGGCACTGGACACCGCAACGCTCATCCGAAGTGCGCTGGATCAGGAACGATATGCTCGCACCATCCACTCCCCGGATCTCAACACGATGTTTGATGCTGCCATGATGCTGATGCATGAACTCACTTCTGAAGCACAACCCAGTCCACCAGCTAAGCAAGAGGTCAAAATTTGGCGGGAACACTATTTGGCAGCCCTCCCCCGGCTCGCTGACGCCGGGCTGCACATCCGCGTTGACACTGTGGCCGGAGCAGACGAGTATGTCACGTTGAGAACAGTGTGGGACCGTCCGGTTCACAAACTGGCGGAAACCATGCTTTATGAGTGGGATAACATTAAGCGGACGTCATGAGCTTAAGTCGGCAGCTATGATGAAAATTTAACAAGCCGCTCTTGTCTGTGAGTAGTGCCTGAAGCGCCTGGTGAAAATGAACCGGGAACATGGCGATACCCTTTGAAACTGTAGGCTTAAATGGTAAATTTCTGCACATCCGGCAGCATGGCGGTTATTATGACAAAGCCTAGGTGCTCGCCAGCCGCTTGTCCTTCTTGGGGTACTCCTCGACGAACTTCTCATAGTAGGGGAGGAGGTCGGTGTTGATGTGGCGGGGCAGCTCGATGCCGTGGACGGAGCTGGCCATCTCGGCCTCGCGCTTGTTGCGGATTCTCTTGGCCATCTCCAGCGTCTCCCCGTTGTGCTGCTTCTGCGTCTCGTCCTTGGGCCGCCTGTGGGTGTAGAGCTTGAGGAACTCGTACTTCCTCTTGCCATTCAGGTAGTAGTCCAGGTAGAGGCTGTGCTTGCCGTTGGCCAGACGAAGTAACGGGTAACAATTGGGTAACGGAAATTGCGCAAACAAGGGAAAGCAAAGGAAAGGAAAAAGTCGGAAAAGGGCTTAAACAAAAGGAAGGCGTTTTAGCCTTCCTTTTGTTTCCCTTGTTTGCGGGTTTTGTAGCCCGTAGGGGAATCGAACAATACAAATTTGTACGGGATTCTGGCAGGTAAGCTTACATGTATAGGTGAAAAAAGGAGAGGGGCTACAGGAGCCCCTCGTCTGCCAGAGAGTAGTAGCCCTCGCTGGTGAGGATGATATGGTCCAGCACGGCGATGTCCAGCAGCTCCCCACCCTGCTTGATCTTCTTTGTCAGCTGCAGGTCTGCTGCGCTTGGCTTAAGGTTGCCCGAGGGGTGGTTGTGGCAGAGGACAATGCCCGAGGCGCAGGCTTTTAGCGCGGCCACGAAGACGAGCTTGGGGTCCGCCACGGTGCCCGCCACCCCGCCGGTGGAGAGCTCGTAGATCCCCAGCACCCGGTTGGCCCGGTTTAGCAGCAATACCTTGAACTGCTCGACGAACTCCAGCTTGCTTTTATCCCAGCTGTCCCGGAGCACCTTATGGGAGTCGGCGGAGGAGGTGACCTGCGCGCGCTCGGAGGGCTTGACGCGGTTGCGGTAGGAGAGCTTCACTTCTGCTACTCTGGTGTTGGCGGATGTTTTTCTGGTCTTTTCCATAATCATCTTGTTTTTGAGTGAGGGAATTGATTATGGTGCCCCTCCAGGCCACGGGCAACCAAGCCCGGAAGGAAACGGAATAAATGGGGCGCGGGCGGGCCTAGCGGGTTTATGCCGTAGTCTTTTGGGCGCCACGGCAGCCCGGGGCCTACCTTTGCGCCAACACCAATGACCATGGACTTTTGCTTTGGGGTGGCTTCCGGCCTAAGCTTCTTCCGGCTTCTCCCTTCTTAGGGGCAGTAGCTTTTAGGGCTGCTGCCACGCTTTTTGCATATGGGAAACTTAAGGTGGTTTGCCGGAAGGATGCCCTGCTATGCCTACAGTTCCAACAGCGCCCGCTGCCTTACAGGCAGCGGGCGCTGTTGGAACTGTAGGCACGCGTCCAGCCGGGAAGGGGGAGGCCCTGGCCTTATCGCCTGATCCCCCTGCTTTGCCTGCGCCCTTTAACTTTCGCCTGCCTTTGTTCCTGCTGTTTTTCCATTTTCTCCGCCTGCTTCTCTAGCTGTTTCCGCTGCGCCTCCAGGGCCACCCTCTCCCTGGCCTGCTGCCGGATCGCCTCCATGCTCCCTTTCTTGAGGGCGTGGCAGTAGGCGAAACTCTCCCTGGGCTCACGGCTGTAGCCCGTCTGGCGGTCGAAGGCCTGCTCGCAGGCGCTCACGAAGGCTTCCCGGTCAAAGCCGCCCCTGACGGCCCCCTTTCCGGTAGAGCGGTGGTTGGTCATGGGGCTGAGCTTCACCTTGTTTTCCATGTCCTTGCGCGAGACGATGAGGTGGGCGTGCAGCTCTTCCCGGCCCGTCTGCCCGTCGCGCTCGTGGTGGACCTTGCCGTAGTAGAGGATGTCTTTGGCCTCCAGCCCCTTGTTGAAGTTGGCCGCGTAGGCCGGTAGGAGCTCCTCTCGCACATAAGCCTTGAGCGCCCGGGCCTGCTCCTCTTTGGTGGTGCCCAGGTGGCGCAGCTCCCTTTCGGAGGGGCTGACGATCAGGGCGTAGAACTTGGCGTCCGCCTTCCCCAGCTGCCCCCTGTTGTGGTCGAGCCGGTAGGTCACTTCCCGGGCGCTCACCCGCTCGCGCCTCTGGTCGAAGAAGCGCTCGGCTGCCTGCCCCTCCCGCATCCGCAACAGGTCCTCGTGCTGGAGGTAGTTCACCAGGGGCGCGCTGCTGCCCCGGTTGGCGTAGGTGCCTTGGCCCCCGCCCAGGATCTTGATGTTCACGGCTGGCCCCCTTCCTTATAAAGGCTCGAGAGGTCCTGCAGAAAGCCGCTCTTGTTTTTGGCGTCCACGAGGCGTGCCAGCAACTGCAGCGCCTCCAGCTCGCGCCGCGCGTGCTCGGAAAGCAGTCGCTCGGTGGCCGCCCTGGCGGCAGCGGCGGCCGGCACAAGCGTGCTTAGCTGCCGGACCAGGCTGGCCAGGTGCTCTTCTACGAGCTGCAGCTGTTTGGCGGTGGCCAGGGTGTCCAGGCTCTGCTCGATGCGGGCCTCGCTCAGGCTCACGGCCTCGGTCATGGGGCGCAGCAGCTCGCTTTCCTGCCTGCGGATGAAGGCGATGACCTGGTCCACCCGCTTGATGAGGCGGTTCATCTCCGAGGCCGGGCTCTCGTGGGTCACCGGGTTGAGGCCGTGCCGCTCGAAGTAGGTGAGCGAGGCGGCGATGCACTCGCCCAGGCCCAGGCCGTGGCGGGCGCAGTAGCGCTTGAGCCGGGCGTGCACGGCATCGGGTATTCCAACTGTCTTCATAAGCTTTTTTATAGAAGTGTGGGTTGTAAATCAGTTAGTTAGCTGCCAGGTTATAACTCTATTGCAATACCCGCGGCAGCAGGGGTGCCGGTAAAGCCGCTTTGCAGGCGGCTGGAGGCCTTTTGCCCCGCAGGGCAAGATTGAACCGGACGCCAGTCCCGTTCCATCTTGCTCTTTTCCGGCGGGCTTGCTTCGCCCCCCCGAAAAAGACAGCCACGCTGGCTTTGCTCGGGGAGGGGCGTTGCTTGCCTGCCGGGAAAGCTCCCCCGGGACCCGCCGCTCCTTCTGGCTTGCTTCGCGCACCGGGCAGGGCGGCCATAGGCTCGCCCGAGGCCGGGGTGCGTTGCTTGCTGGAAGGAGCTACCCTGCAAGAGGCTGGCAAGGCGCAAGGGAAGTTGTGAGAGTAGGGCCATGGCAAAGCGCGTGTGGCTGGTAAGTGGGATAGGGAAAGGCGCCAGCAGCGCCTGGTGTCTTCCACGCGCTACAGAAGCGGAGGGGCTCATGCCGGATCGCCCTCCGGGTTAGGGCTGCTGAGCACAGCGAGCAGGCGGTTGATCTCGTCCAGGGCCTGCTCGCACGCGGGCTCGACCGAGCGCGGCCCCTCCCGCTGCGCCTGCAGGACGAGGAGGCCGAGCTCGCCTGTCAGGTCCTCGAGCCGGCCGAGTGCGGCGCGCTTAACGGGGGACAGCCCCAGGTGCGTTGTTTCTTTCGTAGCCACTGCGGTAAGCCGCTCGAGCGAGCCCTTTTCCGCCTCAGCGGCTTTTTGGAGGATGCGCTGCCGGGCGGGCTCGTCCACAGCCCGCTGATTGAGTTGCCGGGCCTTGCCGGCAGGGCTTTCTCCCCGGCTTTTCGATGGGTTGGTTTCCATAAGTATGATCGTTTAAAGTGATGGCTTTGCCAGTACCCCATGCTCCCTGGGGTGGCTCCCCTCAAAGGTGAGGGGCAGCGGCGGAGCCTGTTCACAAGGCACGGCCGCGTGGGGGAAAATGGTCCAGGCAGTGGCTGTTTAGGCAGGGTAAAGAGATATAGGGCTGCTTTTCTGCGGAAATAGCCAGGTTCAGGCGAGTTTGGGGAGACATCGGACGGGTGGGGGAGCGTTTTTCCTTGTTTTTTACCCGGTAAAATTGTTTTTCACCAGTGGGGTTCGGCTTGTGAAAAGGGGGAAGGGATAGGGGGCATCTTCACCCTGTAACCAAAACAAGCAAGCATATGTCTGTAGAAATCATCACCAAACAAGACCTGCTCGAGGCCCACCGGCAGCTGCTCGAGGACCTGGCCAGGCTCATCGGAAAGCGGCAGGCCGAGGCGCCGAGGAAGGTGCTCAAATCCGCCGAGGTGCGGCGCATGCTGCACATCTCCCCCTCCACGCTGCAGAAGCTGCGGGTGGAGGGCATCCTGCCCTCGGTCAAGGTCGGGGGCACCCACTACTACCGCCAGGAGGATATCACCCGGCTGCTAAGCGGGAAGGAGGTGCGCTCATGGACGTAGGGGAACAACTGCAGGGTTTTTACAGGAAAGCTGGTGGGGACAGGCGCCTGCGCCGCCCGCACCTGTGCCTCTACCTGGCGCTGCTGGCTCAGAGCCACGGTACAGCCTTCCAGGTGAACCGCAAGGAGGTGATGGCGCTGGCCCGCATCGGCTCCCGCGTTACCTACCACCGCTGCATCCGGGAGCTGGACAGGTGGGGCTACATTCACTACCAGCCCTCCTACGACCCCTCCTCCCAAAGCCTGGTCTCTGTCAATCCCCTGGCAGCGAGGAAGCCAGCAGCTGGCACTGCCAGGGAAAAGAGGCCAGGTTTGACCTGGATCTGAAGTGAGCCAGACTTAGCAGGGTGTTAGAGATTCCCCGTTGGGGTCATTAGCTAGGAAGCGTTTCTTCAGCTCCTCGGCACTTTTATTTTGGAACATTGGGTGAAGCCAGCCGAGGCAGCTGAGGGACTCCTGCCCGTTTTTGAAATGGGCGGAATACCTTCTATCTTTAAGGCTGTTGTTTAGCCTGTTTGCTGCCCTGACTTCAAGTGTACGGGATACTGTGCCTGGGGTAAAGGAGGTGAAGATGTACTTAACAATATTTTGCTTGTGAAAAACAAGAAGTTAATAATTTGTATTTTAACGAGAATTTCGTAAATTAACTATATGGAAACAGAAGCCAGAAAACGACCGATCCACCTGGGCGACCACGTCCGAAGAATGCGTACTGCTTTGGGCGTGAAGCAATCCACCCTTGCCAGCGAACTGGGCACGACTCAGCAGAACATCTCCCGCATAGAACAGGAGGAGGAGGTCGATAAATCTACACTGGATAAGATTGCTAAAGCCCTTGGCGTAACATCTGAAGACATTGAGAAATTTTCAGAAGAGGGAGCGATGCTAAATGTGCAAAATAATTATGAAGGGTCTTCTAGCAATTATAGTGGACTACACCAATGTACTTTCAATCCCATTGAGAAGGTCGTGGAGCTATATGATGCCTTGTTAAAAGCTGAACGGGAAAAAAATGAGCTGCTGGAGCGAATGTTAAAGAATCAAAAATCTGAAGAGTAATTTTCTGATATTTAGGCTTGAAATTTTCTATATGATCTTATGATATAGGTCTTTGGTTCGAATCCAAACGGGATCACATTTTAAGCATTAAAACCCTCTTTACATGTTTGTAGAGAGGGTTTTTTGTTTAGTGTCTAACATTTGTTAGACACGATCTTCTTTAAGCATTAGGAATGTTAGACATTGTGTATGCTTTGAACGCAGCCGAATCAATTGGTTTAGACGTAAAAACTTGTCAGAAGTACTGAGTATGATGGTTGTCGCAGTAAGACGTTGAACGGCCCTGCAGGCTATGTCTCCTGCAGGGCCGTTGCCTTTTACACCGCTTGGTGTTTTATCTATGGTTTCTGACGGATGCTTTATTTCTCAATGGTAAAGGAGTAGGGAGATGTTTCTTCATCCTCCTCCACATCCTTTGCTGTACCGCTGAAGGTTATTTTCTTGCCTCCGTCAGAGACCACAGGTGTTAACCATGCCACTTCTTCTGTGCCAGCCATCAGTACGAACTTGTCTGTGGCTAGATCAATTTTCCACTGCTGTGATCCAGGGCTATCATTGGAATGAAGCTTATAAGACCTGGTGTCACAGTTATAGGTATGGTACTCGATACTGACGTTGCTGGAGAGTGTTCCTTCTGTAAAGCTAAAGGTGCCGCCGGTGAACCTTCTTTTGTGATCATAAAGGTCTCCTTTCTCACCGCAGGCGATGTTACCTGTGTTATTCAGTGCAAAGAATTCTGACTTCCCTGCAGCGAATGCTGTCAGTTTCCAGGGGCTACCGTCCATCAGCACCTTGGTTAAGCCGGTGATCTCTGCGCTTATGGTTTTTGAAAAGCCTGGTGAAAAGTTACTGTTGGTGTAAGAGAGTTTGTAGGTAAACTTTTGATCAGCTGCAGCCTCGTTTTCAAAGGTTAGCACCAGCCGACCATCTTTTTCCTCCTTCTTAATAAGCTTCACCTTGTCGTTGCTGATGTCAGACACCTCCAGGTACTTGCTGTGAACGGCTCTTCGGGTCGAGCTGTAAGATTCAATGTCGTCCAACGCCTGTGGGGCTTGTAGGGGAGAAGGAAGTGATGGTGAAAGATCCTCCCACAGCGCTTCCGTCGCGCTAGAGGCATCTGATAACGTCTTCATCATTGGAGTGCTGCTGCCCTTGTCCTGGCTATAAGGGCTGCGGTAGTTGGAAAATGTGTCCAGCTCCTTTGCCTCTTTGCTTACAAAGGTTATTGTTTCAGGGGCAACAAGCCGTTCAGAGTAAAACTCATCATCCATAAAGGGCTCAACCACTGTGTCCCAAAAGCTGTTCAGGGAATTGTTGAAGTCCGTGTAGTCAGTGCCAAACCTATGCGCCACGGCGGCGATTCCAACAGCGGCACCTACAGCTATACCAATCGGGTTGGCAGAAACAGCCGCTACAAGCAAGGCCCCACCAACTCCACCTAGTGCCCTGTGTAGTTTTGGTACATGGCTATAGAGTTTGTTTTTAGCTTCGATCAACTCCAGGGCAGCATCCCAAACCCTCGTTTCATAATCATCCACCGAAGTGGTCCTTTTCAAGGATCTCGCGTCAACGACAGCCTGACAACGGCGGAGTGTATTTCATCTAGCCACCACTTGTTTGCAGCCACTGTTTTGGCGAAGTTTTGCTTCTCATCGGGAGACAAGTTTGCGTAATGCTGCTCAAGGTTTGACTTCCAACCATTCAGCGTTTGAATATCCTTAAGAAGTGCAGCTTTATCAGGCCCTGATCGTGATTCAGCATCAAGGATTAGGCGCTGCACGGTTTCATCGCTTTCCTGAATCACCTCCTGAAGAATCTGGTCCGGAGATGAGGAAAGCGCAAGTTCCTTCACAGTGACGGTGCTTGTGAGCATTTTACCTTCATGAGGGGCCTCTAACTCATAAACCCCGGGTGCGATGCCGGGTACGGTAAACACCATGACAGAGTCGAAAAGCTGAATCTCTACCGGCTGACTGTTCAGCGTTCCCTGTATTTTCCCAGTCCCTACTTTTTCGCCTTGCAGCGACAGTTGCGCGATTTCGAACGGGAAAAAGTTACCTTCTTCGGTAAGAACCTCTTCTAGTTCGGGTTCAGGATCTGGTCCAGGGTCATCACATGATAGCATGAACAGCATTGGCACCAGGAGAACACTCACAATCAATGAGGTTAACTTGTGTCTAATTGGTAGAATTGTCTTCATATAATTTAATTATATCTACAATAGTCATAATTTAAATTATATGAAAAAATACCTACTTGTGGGTATTTATGCTGTCTGCTGTAAAATAAAAGAGAATACAAATTAGGGCACTACTTCACCAAGCGGTGGTAAATGCGCTGGACCTGTGTTGCTTGGAAAGAACCACCCATGCTAGTTTTGATACCTGCGTTATTATGTTTCCGTGCGATTTCGCTCCACGAAGTGCCCTGCACTCGGGAGTAACCCAATCAGAGACTGTCTTATTAAGCGTCTTTTCCTGTACACACCGTCGCCATCGCGGCTGCCGGCTTCGTTGGTGTTGCCCTCCACGGTAATGGCGTAGCCACTGGCTGCATCCTAACTTTCAACAAAACCCACGTGCCCAACGCGCCGGAGGCTGGCATAATACAGCCCGAAGAGGTCGGTGCGTTGCGGGGTATGTTTTTAGGGCTGGTCGCGTCGCCAGATGGTGTGGCTCCTGGGAACCAAGCCATGGCCATGGCAGCGGCCTTTGGTGTCGGCTGCCCGCACTGCTGCATCATCTAGTTAGCGAGGGCCCCGCACCAGGTGTAGCCCTCGCCCAGGTTCGCTGAGGCTAAGTACAGCTTCACCTCCGGGCCACGTTTGTTGCCGCCACGCTCGTTCACGCCCAGTTTGCTGTTGTACACCTGGGCAGTGCGCTACCTTAGAACAGGCTGACCAGCAGCGCTCCGGACGCAAAGAGCAAGGCATAAAGCGATAGAAAGAAGTATAGTCTTTGACATGGCGTTATCTTGAAAAAGTCGAGCTGTAAAATATCTTTGTAGTAGGCATACCGTAAGCTTCTTCTCGCTGCTCTTATTCTTCATGATCAGACTGTTGCTTTTCTACTTGACTGAGACTCGGCTTGTGCCCATCAGCCTATCTTTGCAGTTATCCTGTAGTAGTAAGAAGTGTTTAACTTTTTACTTTCTCTATTTGATGATTGTGAAATAAAGCAGTAAATTTGATTAAGGGAATACTGTTATCCTCAATAGGAGGAAAATTCGGGTTACCGCTGTGTTTAAGAGTATTAAGTAATTGATAATAAAATTGTTGCGGAGTAGGTTCGAATCCCTCACTCTCTGCCGGTAGCGATACCAATTTTAGCT
>Ga0066648_10002057_pt1 | contig 10262 bp, 7 predicted proteins | sample CryGeyCG12114_NA_FD_59537 | JGI IMG/M metagenome (GOLD analysis project Ga0066648, IMG submission 59537) | Groundwater microbial communities from aquifer - Crystal Geyser CG19_WC_8/21/14_NA | ecosystem: Environmental > Aquatic > Deep subsurface > Groundwater | place: USA: Utah: Grand County... | reverse complement strand
CACACCCCGGCCGTGGTGTAGGCTTGCGTGTACTTTATGCCCTCGCGGGCCAGTTGGTCGATGTTGGGCGTCTTCACCACCTTCGCCCCGTAGGTTCCGATGTAGGGCGAAATATCTTCGCAGGTTATCCAGATGATATTGGGCTGCTTGGCGGGCTTGGTCTGCGCCAGGGTGGGTAGCGCGCCGAAAGCCAGCAGCAGAAGGAAAAAAATGCACTTCATGAGCTGAAATTGATTGGCAGCATGTTTTTGGCAATGAGCCATTTAAGGCTTAATAGCGCAGGCCAAACCCGAACTTATACAGCGGGTCTTTTGAGTCGTAGGGTACGTCTTCTTTCTGCTGGCGTACGGCCTCCATCGACGAAGGCAGCTCAAACGGCAACTTGCCTTCGGGCCGGGCTTTGCCGAAAATGACGTCCAGCACGGCCGCATCGGAAGCACCAAAATCGGCCAGCAAAGCCTTAGACTGGCGGCTGATTTCGGGCACCACGGCCGGCCGGTCGAGGTAGATATCTACGATGGTCGGTACCGTTTTAAGTAGCGCCAGAATATCGGCTTTCTCCTGTCCCTTAAAGTCGAGGTCGCCGTGGTGAAAACCTTTGGCAAACGGGTTTTTGGTGTCGACAGGGTACCAAGGCGTATTAATGCGCAGGATGGCAAAATCGGCCTCCTGTGGCGTGGAAACCACGGTGCCGTAGGAAGCGGCCACCTTGGGGTCAACATTTTTGACGTAGATTTTCCACTTGCCGGGCTTGAGCGGCAGCGTTTTGCTGTTGTTCTGTAGCAAGGTCATGGCTCGGCGCTGCGAGGCCTCGCCGGCCGCCTTAAACGCGGGCTGGCCCACGACTTGAGCGGCCTTGTCGGCGTCTACAAACGGGTTGTCGAATAAGCCCAGCTGAAATTTCTGGCGCAACAGCCGGCGCACCGATACATCGAGCCGGCTCTCGGGTAGCTGGCCCGACTGCACGAGGCTGACAACCAGCTCGGTACGCAGCTCGCCCCCAAACTGGTCCACCCCCGCGTCCAGAATTTTCTTTACGCGCTGCTCAGGGCTCAGGCTTTCAACGCCCCAGGCACGGGCCGGCCAAATGGTGGTGCCCATGTTGGAATCGGTAATCAGGCCCCAATCGGTGCATACTACGCCGTCGAAGTGGTATTTCTCGCGCAACAAGCCCGTGATAATGGCTTTGTTGTAAGAAAAGCCAACGTCCTCCGGCGTTTGGCCCGTGGGTACGCCGTAGTAAGGCATAATGGCTGCCGTACCGGCTTTAAACGCCGCTTCAAACGGGATGAGGTGATACTTGAAATTATTGCCGGGATACACCTGCCCTTTCTGAAACTCGAAATGGGGGTCCAGGCCTTCTTTCTGCGGGCCGCCGCCGCTGAAGTGCTTGGTCATGCAGGCCACGCTCTGCGAACCGAGCGTGGTGCCTTGGTAGCCCAGGATATACTGCGTGGCCATGCGCGCGGTGAGGTTGGCATCTTCGCCAAAGGTGCCGCTGATGCGGGCCCAACGGGGCTCGGTAGCCAAGTCCACCTGCGGGTGCAGCGCCTCGCGGATGCCCACGGCCAGGTACTCCTGCCTCGACATTTCGGCAAACTGCCGGGTCAATCTATCATCCCCGATAGCAGCCAGCCCCAGCGTTTCGCACCACTGCGAGAAGCCGTGAGCGGCCATTGCGAAGATGTTGTTGCTGAAATGGTTGCGCGGGTCCGAGGCAATGGTGATGGGAATGCCCAGCCGGGTCGAGTCCTGAGCGTAGCGCTGCACGTTGTTTTGCCAGATGGCCAGGGCCTGCACGTTGTCGGGCACGTTCCAGATGTTGAAGTGCGTGAGGTGGCGCGTGCGCATCAGCGGCGCAGCGGCTTTGGCGGCCTGCGTCACGCCGGGCACGGGCACGTCGGCCAGCGAGCCATCGGGTGGCACCTTGGCCCCGGGAATAAAGAGCATGCCGGCTTTTTCAGCTAGCGTCATCTGGCCCAGCAAGTTTGTAATCCGGGCTTCGAGGGGCTGGCGGCTGTCCTCGTACACGTCCAGCTTGCCGTTTTTGTTCAGGTCGCGGTAAGGCGCGGCAGATGTGGTCCGGCCACGGTAGCTGGCCAAGCCGAGACTAGCGGCTAGTACGGCCACAGAAAGCCAATGTGAATAAACCAGACGCATAATGGTGGTGGGTGGGTGGTTAATAGTGAGCGGCCGGGCGCACGTTTTTGCCCGTACGCTTCGTGAGGTCGTCGCCCAGATCCTCGCGGGCTTGCTCGGCCAGGGCCTGCATTTTCTGCACGATATCGGGGTGGTCTTGCTGCACATCGTAGATTTCGCCGGGGTCGTGAGCAAGGTCGTAGAGAGCCAAGGGCACGGGTATTCTCGTGCCGGGCGCGGGACGACCGTTTTTGCCACGCTGCTTGGTGTAAGTGGCGGCCTCATGGGGCAGTACCAGCTTCCAGTGGCGGTAACGAATGCCCTCCAGGTTGCTGTCGTTCACGCCGAAGTAGTAATAAAATACCTCGCGTGGAGCCTGCTTGGTTTGCCCCGTCAGCAAGGGCAGGAAGTTCACCCCATCGATACGCTTTTGAGGTAGGGCGGCTCCCGTGGCCGCCACAATGGTTGGCAGCACATCCATGTTGGTGAGCAGCTGACTAATGACGTCGCCCGCTGCAACGCGGCCAGGCCAACGCACTAGCAGCGGAATGCGGTTGCCGCCTTCCCAGGTCGTGGATTTGCCTTCCCGAAAGCCAGCCGACGAGCCCGCATGGTCGCCGTACGACAGCCAGGGGCCGTTATCGCTCGTCACAATAAGCAGGGTGTTGGCCGCCAGCTTCTCGTCATCCAGCGCTTTGAGAATCTGACCCAACGACCAGTCCAACTCCATAATCACGTCGCCAAACAGTCCCAGCTCACTCTTACCCTTAAACTTGGCTGAGACTGCCAGCGGCACGTGCGGCAAGGGGTGCGCCAGGTACAGGAAAAAGGGCCGCGCCTTATTCGCCTTAATAAACGCCACTGACCGCTCGGTGAACAGGGTGGTTAGCCGGGCCGCGTCGGTGAGGTTGCGCAGGGTGTCGATGGCGTGGTCACCTTCCAGCAGGGGCAGCTTGGGGAAAGTGCTCCGGTAATCTTTGGGGTCAGTCACGTGGCTGACTCCGTCGTAATCGACCGGCCAAATGTCGTGCGAGTAGGGTAGGCCCACAAACTCGTCGAAGCCGTAGTGCAGCGGCCAGTACGGGGCCTGATTGCCAAGGTGCCACTTGCCAAACATGCCGGTGCGGTAGCCCGCCTTTTTCAGCAGCGCAGCAATGGTTTCTTCCTGTGGATTGAGGGCCCGGTGAGCTGTAGGCAGCAGTACCCCCGACATGCCGATGCGCGTAGGGTAGCAGCCGGTGAGCAGCGCCGCCCTCGAAGCGGTGCAGATGGGTTGCCCCGCGTTGAAGTGCGTAAAGCGAGTACCCTGTTGGGCCACGCGGTTGAAATTGGGCGTGGCAATGCCGGTCATGCCAAACGGCTCGGTGTCGCCGTAGCCCATATCATCCATGTTGATAATGATGACGTTGGGACGCGCCGGAGCGGCCTTTGGGGCTAGCGTATGCTGGCCGGCCAACGTGGCTGCAGCCAGGCAGGTAACCGAGGCAATCAGGAGATACAGGCGGAGGGGTAGGGGCATTAGTATGAGTTACTTAGCAGAAGGCGAGGCATCGGCCACGCAACGAAAACCAGTGTTTTCCAAGCCCGTATCCGGAGCCGATTTCATGCGGGCCGAAACCCGGTACCCCGCGCAGTAAGTGGCATTGCAGAGAAAGGAGCCGCCGCGTACCACCCGCTTCGGGATGGTGGGCTCCTGCGGGTCGTAGCTATCAGCCGGGCCAGTTAGGTTGCTGGCTAGCTGGTTGCGGAATTGCTGGTAGTAGTCGGGGCGATACCAGTCGGCGCACCACTCCCAGACGTTGCCCGCCATGTCGTACAGCCCATACGCATTAGCCGGAAATGACTTAGCCGGAGCCAGCCGGGCAAATTTGTCCCAACTGGTATTAGAGTCGGGAAAATGTCCTTGCCAAGTATTGGCTTTGGGCTGGCCTTGGTTAACTGGCTCGCTGCCCCAGGTATAGGGCTGGTTTCGGAGGCCAGCACGGGCAGCAAATTCCCACTCCGCTTCGGTGGGCAAGCGCTGGCCCGCCCAGCGGGCGTAGGCCATGGCATCATCCCACGACACTTGAACCACCGGGTAATTTTCGCGACCTTTTAAATCACTGCCAAGCCCCTGCGGGTGGCGCCAGCTGGCCTTTTTCTGCCAGCGCCACCACTGCCCGGCATTATCAAGTGGTACCGCCTGGGTGGGGGGCGCGAATACGAGTGAGGCGGCTACCAGCATGCTGTCGGCGGGTTTGGGCGTACCGGGCGGAAGCTGTTTTTTCAGTTCTTCCCAGTCAGGAGCCTTTTCGGCGGTGGTCACGTAGCCAGTAGCGGCTACGAAGCGGGCAAACTGGGCATTGGTTACCTCCGTAGCTGCCATCCAGAAGCCCGCCATGGCTACCTGATGCTGGGGATATTCATCGGGCCGACCGGCTTTGTCGGCAGCGCCCATTTGAAAAGTGCCGCCTGGGACCCACACCATGCCCGCATGGGCGGTAGCCTGGCTTTCAGCTGCTGCCATAGGTAGGGCTGGCAAGCTGCCGGCAACTGAGAAGCGGGCCGGCAGCTTATTAGTGCAACAGCTAAGCGTGGGGGGACTGGCAGCGGCGATTGGCAAAAGGGTAGCCTTGCTGGTATCTGGTGTTGAGCAGGCTGTCAAACCTAGCAAAGCTAGCCACAATCCCCATTTACAGAACAGTAATTCCCTCATTGTAAACGCAGCTAAAGGCTGATTATACTTTGCTAATCACCTAACAGTCAATAATCAGCCTCTGAATCTTCTGCCGTTTGGTGCGCTGCCTACTTACCGCCAAACGCGTAGCTCAGCGATGTCCAGAAGCTACGGGGTAAAATGGTGCGGCCTATCATGTACTGGCCCTGTCTGAGGGTACTAGGATCGAGGAATTGCTCGCCACGCACGTTGCCTTCGGTCAGAGCCCGGGTGTCGAGCAGGTTATTCACCCAACCGCGTAACTCTACGCGGTTCGCCAGCAGGTGGCCTACTACGCCGGCCGTTACTTCGGTGTAGCCGGGCAGCTTGTAGGTTTGGGCGCTGGTGGTGTAAAAGCTGCCCAGATATACGGCGGTAGCATACACGCCAACAGCCTTGTAGTCATAATTTCCTTGCAGCTGGAGGTTTACGTTGGGCGTAGTTTGGGGGCGGTTGCCCGTCCAGTCCACCGTCTGACCAGCCAAATCGGGCCGGGCCGTGGCGGGAACGGTCACCTTATAATCGCTGAAGGTGGGGTTTTGCAGCGTTGTGGTTAGCCGCAGTTTGAGACCCTTCGTCACTTGCACCGAGGCTTCCGTTTCAAAGCTCAACGATTTCGACGACGCAAACGTAGCAATGTTGACGATGGCCCCGGCCGCATTGGGTATGCCCACGTTCAGGGGCAGGTTGGTGCCGGTGGTGTAGGCCACGGAGCTAAATAGCGAGAAGGCCCCTTGACCGAATTTCACGCCCACCTCCCCGGTCTTGACTTCCCGCTTCTTCAGGTTAGCCGCGTTAAAATCCACCGTGATAAAATCGGAAATCAGAAACGCATTATAGGTGCGGGTTGCCCGGGCGAAGAAGGCCAGATTATCCAGCAGCCGGTAGTTGGCGGCCAGCGAAGCGCTCCAGTAGGTGCTGTTATCCGAATAAGGAGTCAGGCCACTAATGGTGAAGCCTTTACCACCGGCTGCCGTCGAGGTGCCTGCGTACACGGCCTTGTTCCCGCTCAGGTCGAACTGATCAACCCGCGCCCCAGCATCGATGCGAAGCTTCTCAGTGAGGTTGAACTGGTCGCTGGCATACACCGAAAACATGTTGGTGGCCCCGTTGTACTGCGTATGACCGCCAATACTCGTGTTGGCCGCCGCTGTGATAACGGGAGCTGTGGCCGAGCCAGCCAGCAGCAGCCGCGGCTGGTTGGCAATTTCAGTGGCAATAATACCCGCCAGGCCTTCGTGGTTGGTAACATTGTAGCGGTACAGCCCGCCGCCCAGCGTGAGGCTGTGCTTGCCGAGTTCTTTGGTTACGTCCAGGTAATTGATGATTTGGTTATCGGTACGCGAAGTGCGGCTGACCTGCTGCGTGGCGTAGAAGCCCGTTGGGGTGTTGAGCTGCGCCCCGTTGTCGGCGTAGAAGTAATTGCGGGCCGAGTTAAAGGGCGTGATGGCCACAAGCTGCGAAAACGTGAAGTTTAAGGTTGTGTACTGATAGCGGAAATTATTGCGAAAGTTCCACCCATTGTCGGTCCTGTAATTGAACAGAAGGCCGCCATAGCCCAGCTTGGTATGGTAGCCATCCGAGATATCGAGGTGCTGCACCCTGCCTTCGGGCAGCGTCAGGTCAAATTGGTAAGTGGACGGAATCAGCGTTTCCTTGTAGAGGTCGTAGTTGATAACCGATTCCCCCCGGCGGTCATCGCCGTAGGCGTAAATGCCGGGCAGCAACCACGAGGTAATGTCATTCAGGTACTTGCCATACACCCGGATATAGCCTTTGCTGCTGAAGTCATAGGTTAGGTTGGCCTTCAACTGCCCGCCCTTGTTTGCCTTGAACGTTGCTGGCTTGATGCCATCGTCGGTACGATAAAATCCCCCAATGTTGTACAGCACCTTGGGGCTAAGTCGCCCGCCCTGGTTGGCATCGAGGCGGTACAGCCCCTGCGACAGGCCCGAAGTGAATTTGACTTTGCCGTAAGGTTTTTCGGCCCCCGTATAGCTGAGGATGTTCATTACCGCACCAGCCGTATTGACCATCACAATGGGAGCAGTACCCCCCCGAATGGCTTCTATGTCCTTGATGGTTAAATCAACCTTATAGTTCTGGTCTACCGAGGGCGTCGAGTTGAAGCCTGTAGGCAGCACCGGCAAGCCGTCCTCCATTACCCCGAAAAAGGTGTACCCACCACCGGCGGGCAAGCCGCGCACGCGCACGTTGCCCGGCCCATCGCCACCGCTGCTGGCCACAAACACCCCCGGGATGGCCTTGATAGCATCAGCGCTGTTCAGCGGTGCTCTAGCCTCAATTACATTAGCCGAGATGGTACTGATAGCTACGCTCGACTCTATTTTTTTCTGCGGGTTACCCACGCCGGTTACCACTACGTCTCCCAGGGCCGTGGTATTATCGGCCAGTTGCGCATTAACCGTGGCTCCGGCATTGGTTACCGTCACCCCTACTTCCTTGGGCTTGTATCCCACCGAGGAAAAAACCAGTGTGTGGCTGCCCGGGGGCACATCACTCAGAGAAAAATTGCCATTGCTATCTGTGCCCGTACCGTTGGTAGTACCTTTTACCAGCACAGTCACCCCCGGCAGTCCGACACCGTTGGAGTCAGTTACCTTGCCCTTAACGGGACCGGCGAGTGCGGACGCATCCCCCGACATCCCTCCGAAAACGTTTGCGGTTACCGGTACAGCAACAGTAGCCGCGACCACTACATAATTATCGGCATGAAGCTTTTTGAAACTCAGGCCTATTTGTGGGAGTACACTAGCCAGCTTAGCCTCTAGGGTGGAATTGTCAGCGGGAAGTATCACCATTTTGTTGTCCACTACCTCGTTATTGAAGGCAATAGTTGTTTGGTACTGCTTAGCCCATTGCTTCAGTGCTTGCCGCAATGGTACCTCCGTAGCTACCTGTAAGGCTACTGTCCCAGCTGCCGGAACAGCCTGTATTTGTTGCCCTGAGGCGACGATCTGCGCGTAGGCTCCGACGCCAGGTAGTAGCAGAATGCACGTGCTGACGGAGAGCTGTAACCGCACAGCAAAGCGGCTTACTGGAGTAGTAAGTGTAGTCATGTGGTGGGATTTGGTAAAGTGGAACGTATGCTACGGCTAAGGCCGGTGACTATTGGAAACATCTGGCAGCTCGGAGAGTAGCAGACGATTACCCTGACGAACAATGCGTAGGTGGAGCGCCTGCGTAAGATTTTCGCATAGCCGATCAAAATCTTGCGTAGCGAAGACGCCCGTAAAGCGGCGGTTCAGCAGCGAGGGATTTTTAGTTATAACTGTTACCCCGTATGTGTCTTGGAGGCGCTGGGCCACCTCGGCCAGAGTAGTGGCGTCGAATACGAGCTTATTGGTAGTCCAATCTGCATACGAGCCCGTTTGTACCTTGCGGTGCTCCACCCGCAGGGGGAATTGGTCGGAAGTACGCACCAGCTCGCCAGGCAGCATAATCACTTTGCGTCGGCTGGTATCGGCAAAGGCTACCTGCACTTTGCCGGCCAGCAGCACCACCCGTGCCTGCTCATGCCGCCGATACACCGTGAACTTGGTGCCCAGCACCTCTACCTTTAGGCCCGCCGTGGTATGCACCACGAAGTGCTTGTTATCGGGCAGGTGCTTCACCGAAAAATACGCTTCGCCTTCCAGCCATACTTCCCGCGGAGCCTGCTCATCTTCCGACGAGGCATAACGGAGCGCGGAATGCGCATTTAGGATTGCCGTCGAGCCGTCAGGTAGTTGCACCTGCCGCACCTGCCCGTAGGGAGTAACAACGCTCAACGTGGCCACCGCTGGACGCGGGCTTGGCCAAAGCCAGGCGCCACCCGCCACGGTAACCACCAAGGCCGCGGCAGCGGCCAAGCGGCGCCAGTTACCCCACCTAGAAGGCGCAGGCTTTGTTTCCAGTAGGCCCAATCGAGCATGCAGCGTTTGCCTCATGCCCGTGTAGTCGAAGGATGCTTCGATGTCGTCTGGCTCGCTGGCGTCTACAAAGTCGGCATATTCCGTCATCCATATCCGCGCCAGCTGCTCGTTAGCTGGGTCAGCTAGCCACGCCCGCGCCGCCCGCGCTTCGGCAGGCGACGACTCGCGGCGCACGTAGCGCATACAGGCGTGGTAATCGATTTCGGTTGACATGGCGGGGCTAAATGCGTAGCTCTGATAGTAAAGCGCGCAAGGTCGCCGCTACCCCAAAGCCAATGGAATATTTTTTTTTAAAACTGCCAAGTCAGCGTCTGCAGGCACAATTATTTTTTTAAAATGGATACCAGAAATTGCTATGCGTCATGGTGAAGATGTTTAGAAAGTCGAAAAAAATGTTTAAAATGTCCTGCTGAGCTTGCCGAAACATCTCTGCCGCAGTACTAGCTACTCTACTTTGGCAGCGGAGATGCTTCCACATGCGGACGACATATGAAGCATGACGTTTCTTGAACTTCCTGAACAACTTCGTTAAGAGGGCTCGTTGGCAACTATGCTTCTCGGCTGAAAACCCAACTAGATGGAATGGGAGGCGCTGTTGTCGGCGCTAAACAATTGCTTTTTTCCACTGGCAGTTCATAAGTAAAGCCCTTGGAAGATGATGCGTAGAATTGTATTTTCAAAAGCAATTCTTATAATTTGAATAGTACATTTAGTCTCTTTTAGCGCTGCTCACACTGGCGCTCAATTAGTTTAGTCTTGAACCCGTGAAAGTCGTCAGAGAATACACCGACTCTTCCTGCTTAATGCAGCTGCGGGACAATGACGCCAAAGGGCTCGACCAACTGTTCGACCGCTTCGCCTCGAAGCTGGCCCGCTTCGCCTATGGCTACCTGCGCAGCTACGACGATGCCGAAGAGGTGGTGCAGGAGTGCTTTCTGAAAGTGTGGGAACAACGGCATACGTTCGACGACGGCATCCTTTTCAAAACCTACCTCTTTAGCACTGCCTACCACCAGGTGCTGAACCAGCTACGCCGGCAGCGCACCTGGGTGTTCGAAGACTACGCCGAAGAAACCGTGCTTGATGAGAGCAGCCCCAGTCGGGTGCTGGAACAGCTGGAACTAGAGAAGTTCTACGAAGAAGCCCTAGCCCAACTCCCGCCCCGCCGTCGCCAGATGTTCACTTTAAGCCGGCAGCAAGGGTTATCCAACGCCACCATCGCCCGGGAAATGAACGTGACTGTGAAGTGCGTCGAAAACCAGATGACGCACGCGCTGAAATTCCTGCGGTTGTATTTTAAGGCGCATGGGGTATCACTGGCTTTGGCCCTATTGTTTTTTGAGGTGGTGAAGTAGGCTCGCTAAACCGGACTGGTTTGGGTGGTCCAAGGCGAACAGTATTGGAGCGCCTCGTAGGTCTGAGTTTCAAAGTGGTTAGGTCCGAACTAGCTAGGCTCAGGCAGGTGCAGTGGCTATTGCAGAAGTACTAATCTG
>Ga0066648_10002056_pt1 | contig 10265 bp, 13 predicted proteins | sample CryGeyCG12114_NA_FD_59537 | JGI IMG/M metagenome (GOLD analysis project Ga0066648, IMG submission 59537) | Groundwater microbial communities from aquifer - Crystal Geyser CG19_WC_8/21/14_NA | ecosystem: Environmental > Aquatic > Deep subsurface > Groundwater | place: USA: Utah: Grand County... | reverse complement strand
CACAGCATTTCATCAATTTCTAAAACATGATAGTCCTGCTCCCCTCACTTTGATCGGTGTTGGCCTTGTTGTTGGTTCGTGCCCATGCACACTACATTTCCCCTTTTCTGGTTTCTTTTCCAACTTTCAGCCACCTTTGTTGCTCTTTGTTCGCCGAAACATTGCCGCTTCACAGTAAATCAAGAACGCTTCAATCTTAGCTACGCATCCTGCTTTCTTTGATGGTAGAGACTCACGAGTCGACCGTCGGCTCTAATCAAACCAGCCAAGACGTCTCAGCCCGGAAGATCGACGTGAACCAGAGTGGGAGGCAGTCGCAGGCGGTGAGTCCTGTCGTGCGCCGGACATCATGTACTCGTCACCTCCGTGGTGCCGTCGCCCATGGAAATCGCGGCGGTCAGATACTCCGAAGTCACTGCCAGGGGGGGAGTACATGGGCCGGGAGTGTCGGTGAGAGGTGTACGGACTTTCGTAGGTGTAATTCTCACGACTGTGGGGACAATTGCTTGAGTGACCGTGTCGAGAATTGTGATGAGAAGGTCTAGCGTCGTGGAACGCATCTTGTCTGCCATGGTGATGGTGGTGTGGCTGCCTCCCATCGTCATGATACGACTGTCGTAAATTGCTGTGGCCGTAGTCGTCGTACAAGTCTCTTCGCTGTCCACTGTGATGATCGAACGAACGATGATGTGCTGCGTGTCCTCCACCGTGATCATGTCCGAAGTGATTGTGCCCATGGCGGTTGTGCGAGTGGTGGTGAGATCCATGGCCACCAAAGTGACCGTGGCTATGACAGTGGCTACCGATGTGATCGTGTCTATAATGATCATGATGCGAATGATGATGCCCTCCATGGCCAGCGCCATGGTCATGACCGAGATGGTCGTGCCCGAAGAGACTATGCGAATGATGATGTGCGCCGTGTCCAGCGGAGTGGCCCGAATGATGGTGTGTCCCGTGCCCTCCGTACCCATCGAAATCATGTACGTGTCTATGGGATTGGTGGTGAGGGTGTCGATGAGGATCCCCCGACCCAAAGAGACGAGAAAACATACTGTTCCTTCTTCCGGTTTCTGTTCGTGAGGTAGCTCGAGGGGTCTCAAAGTTGGATTAGAACGTCTTGGTAGATAAATGTCAGGTCCACGTCTAGTAAACTCTGATTGAGGGGCAGTGCGAAGTAGATAGTCGCGAACCTAGACAGGTTTCTCGATTCTCGTAGAGTGTTCGGGACTTATCAAAGACTCTGTCGGGTTTGACAACTAGGAACCAAGAAGACTGGTACATACCGAGAGAAAGACTGGAAATCAGAGGCATAGGGATAATCGATATTATATAGCATGCGGCGCTGACCCCAGGCCTAACGCCGCCCGTGCACTTTCACTCGCATGCAATCGGAGCTCACTTCATTCCTCTGTCGCCGCATACAATGGCGTTGGTTGTCCGCGCCATTGTACGGACTTTAACAGAAGCACTTGCATTGTAGCCTTCACCAGTACAAAGCAACACTTACTCCGTTGTGAGCCAAATATCGGAAGATCCTAGGTTGGCTGCCCATCTCTATCACTCTCGCAAACAGCAATTGATGCAAGTCAAACCTATGGTTCGTACCATCACATGAACAGCCATTGTGAACACCCAGATGGAAACGAAATTCCGAGATCAGGGGCGATATTTCGCGTCTGAATGAGAGCGTCGCTTGGACGCCGGTCGAAAGGGATAATTATCCATCAAAGTGAATACCTTACCTGTCACCGAACGAGGTTTAAAGAACACTACCCGAGTCAAGGACTCGGATTGACAATTGATCCCGGCCAAACAACTGTCACCAGAAATACTGACCGAGTAAGAAAGCATTTCAAAAGGTAGGTCTCGGGGAAGAGCGCGTCGCATTAGTGGCAATACAGACGACTTGGAAGCCTTGTTCTGGGCGCCCGGTATTTGATGGATTTGACCAGTGACGCTCTTGTCTATCCAGAGATCTGTGCACGTCAAGTACTTCGGTTGAAGACTTCTGCGCCAGATAGGAGAAATGATGACCATCGCATCTCAGAACATGGTCCACCAGGAGGTCCAGATGTCTGAGATGAACCGTTGGCTCCGCGTTTCAGCAGCTTGCAAGTTGCAACATGTTTGATGATTTGGCATACCTGTGCTAGTTCATGTTTGTGTCATCGACATGCTGCGATGATCATGATACCCATGCAGTTCGAGAAACATTTCTAGGTGTTAGTAGGTAAGTTGTGTGGCCAAAGTTAGTACTTTACGCGTCGATCCATCAAGTGGAGTGTGAGGCCGTTGCATTACCGGTCTCAATGCGTTTCTGTATTATCCGTCTTCTTGACATGAACCTTGCGCGGTTCTGAGTCCATTGACCACGTACCGAATCTTCTATTCGTGAAGACAGATCGTTCCGCTCAGAAGCTAGGATCCGCTCGATCATCTCACTCTGGTCAACGCGCTCATGATGAATACTTGCAACCAACGTCTGAGACGCAGCATTACGAAATCATGCTTTGACCTGTTACCATCACAACTACCTTACCAGAATCCAAGATGTTTGCCTTGGGAATGCCGAGCTCGATCATTCCAGTCACAACAGCTCTCGCCACGCCATCGGAAATATCTTGTTCCGGGGCTAAGAGGTCTAGGCTTGGGGCCATCGCCTAGGGCTTCTTCATGCTCCGATCTCTTCCAACAGCCTAGCAAAACCCGCTCCTTCCACCACTCATGCCATTGGCGAAGTAAACAGATACACCTGCCACTAGCACCTAGAAGCAAAGCCGAGGGCGAGCATCGGGTGTGGTTTCGTGAGACAATGTTATTCTTTTATGACCCCGATAACCAGAGCGACAGATCAGGGAAAATCACAAACTATGAGTTGGCGAAGTTTCGTCGGGAGAGACCAGTCATATGGTGGGCAGTGACGGTCTTGTTCTACGGAGGCTGTATTGTTGTTCCCTATACTGTATATCTCGTAGCTAAGGGCATCTATAAATCCTATATCGAACAGACGAAGGAGCAGGATCGCGTGAGCCAAGCGAGAGCTCGAATAACAAAGAGGGCCGCCGAGCTAGAAGAACAGCACCTCCAAATTACGAAAGTGTCCGGATGAGGCATTAGGTTGAGATAAGTCTCACCGCTGCGATATCTCTATTGAGATGTGAGAGTAGGATAATGATGCACTCGAACGATGCTTTCAGTCCACCAGATCATGGAAGTCTACGGAACAGTAAGCGTCTGAACTTTGGGCCTCTTCTAAACGCCACCCCGGGCTGAGAAAGACTCCTCATCGCAAGTGGCGAGAGAAGCCGGGTACGCTCCTTTCGTCACTCACCCAATGATTTGGAACTGTTCTCCAGTAAGCAAGGTGTTGCAGTGCGTGACTCGCACCCAGTTTGTGCGGACCAAGAACCGACAGCTCCATCGAACTGTGAACATGGCGCTCAGCCCGTCATATAGCATCAAAGGAAATGGCGATGGCTGCATGTTGGTTCCGACGCTCGAGCTGGTGAGGCCATGGCTAGTCATCAATCGACACGGCCATAGTACAGCAACCATGAGAACCTTTTCACGTTGCTTTGGGCGATGGTCTGTAGCAATTCTTGCAGCAGCTCGTCACTTCGTTGGTGTTGCCTTGATACATAGTCATGTGTCTCGGAAGCACTTCTCGTGGATCTATTCGACTTGTTCAAACCTACGCTGTCTGCTCGCTCAGTCCAACAGTCGCGCAACGGTTCCACGACACTCTTCGGTACGACAAGCATCAGCCAGGAGCCGTACCCCTTCTGGGTAGTCGGATCACATGAGCGCCCCAAGCTGTCTTACATTGAATGACAGAAACAAGCGCACTATGCGTCACACGAGCAACTGTCGCAGTACCGGGGTCCAGCACGGCCTCGGGCCCATTTCTACTTATGGAGGACTTTGTGTGTCAGGTGCAAGCTCGGGCACGGGTAGCCAAGAGCTAGTGAAGAAGGGAGCCACGACTGAGGTCAATGCTCGAAGCGTCGTGGTGAGAACGCAGTATTGGGAGACAACTACGTCCGGTCATACTCGATGGGATGTGTCGCAACGTTGCACAAGCGGTGGAATAGCAGACGTGACTGAACAAGAAAACACAAAGGCTGCTCATCCTTACGACTCATACTATGTTTCCATTATGATCGCATAGAGAGGAACACGTAGATTATGCAAACTACGTGCCGGTTTCTGTACTATGTCCAGTCCAAAGGGGTATCTATTCTATAAAGACGGTAGCCGCGCAGGTCAAGTAAGACACTAGTGCTACCAGGTCCGATAACTCGAAACAAGCCAGCTGCTCTGCTGTGATGACCGTGCTAGAACAGCGGTAATCTAATCGTTACGGCGATCAAGCGCCTATATATGCCGCGCTCGCGCGATGCTGCACAGCTGATTGCTCTGCTTTTCCACGCATTGTGCGATGGGGGTATCTACAAAACAACATTGCACCCTCCGCCCCAGTATCGTACACAAACCATTAGAGCCCCTCCAAAATTCCCCTTGCGTGCAGTTTCTAGACCGATCTCGTGAATTGTATGTACAATCATTATTCATATTGATATCCACTCTCATGCTTGACCCGTAATCTCGTCTTTCGCGAGTTTCATTCCATCTAATTGTTAACAACACGCAAACTCCTCCTTGGGCTCAGCAGCACACCCAGAAAGCTCGGCTCCTGGCCCTTGATCAAGTCTTCTGTGCTGCCAGCGCTATTCGGCCCACGACCCGCGGCCTGCTTCAGCGCCATGACACTCTCATAAGGATAATGCTGCATGATCTCGGCGTTGCGTCCTGCGCTGTTCTGGCCGCTGCTGCTGGCCAGTCCAGAGCGTGTGCTGCGGTTGTCGGATGAGGTGGGGTCGCCCGCGCCGTGACTCGAGCCGCTCTTTTCGTTCGAACCTGAGGTCGAGAATCTGTTACCTGGCCGTGATACAACGAAACCAGGGGTGAAGTCGTCCGTATTGTTATTCAGAACGTCATGCTGAAGCATCGCAGCATGGTTCTTGTAAAGTTTGAGTTGCTTTCTGTAGATGTATGCGCAGAAGGCGAGGTAGAGCACGACGAGAAAGAGGAGAGCGGCGACAACACCCGCTACTATAGCGCCGATGTTGGGGCCGGAGTGCTCACCGTCATCACTGTTGGACGAAGAGCTTCCGTCTCCAGAACCGGGCGAGACTGTTTGTGTGGCAACACTCCCATCTGTACCAGTAACGGTATACGTTGCAGGACTACCCGTTGCGAGGGGACCGGCAGTCGCGGTCTGGGCAGGCACCGTGACTGTTGCGCCACCGACAGCGTCGCCCCCTATGACCTTTTGAACTGCATCGGGGACTTGATAGCCGTAGCTGCCTTGGAGGGCATTCGGGTCGTCTTTCTGGGCCTCTTGTCGGTTAAGGGCGTCACCATTGCTTTCCAAGGCGGTATATTGGGTCTGCCATTGGAGTGCAGAGGTGTTAAAGACGTAAATACCTGGGCTGTCGCATAAAAGTGTCTGTCCGACGTACCCGCCAATTACTACCATTTGACCGTTCCAGATTTCGCACATGTGCCCAGCTCGAGCTGGAGGCGTGGACTGGCCATCTTGGTCGACCTTGATCCAGGTAAAGCTGGGAATGGTCAGAATCCATATATCGTCGTACTGTGTCTGCGACCCGGCAGGTATTAGATCCTGTCCACCATACATATAAATTTGAGTCGACGATCCGTCCGCCGAGCTGGCCGCGACGGTGCACGGATTGACACGAACATCGGGGTAGGCGCCTTCCGTTGCTTGTTTGTACCAAGTCGAGCTTGCAATATCGTACACGTCAATGACGTTTAGCTGAGTGAAGCTCTGGTTCGTTCCTCCAGCAAGATCGACTATAATACCGTCCTTGCTGTAGCCTGGTACATAGACGAGCGCTCCATCTGCTCTTTCTGGAAAGCCGCCAGAGTTGCTGACAGTTATGTTGCGGTATGCACCATCACTGCTTGCAGGCGATGCTGATTGCACATTGGGGTTGCTAAAACCCGGCATCGTAAACTCGAGCATCGAAGGTAAGTAGATTCTTGCTATGCTTATGGACCAGCCTGCGGTGGTGAGGAAGTCCATATGGCCACCAAAATAGAAGCCTCGGCCCAGACTTGGTACCGATACACCAGCGCCTTCCGCCGCTCTTTGCACCGCTGAGCCGTCTTCGAATGTGGGGTTCTCATGTTCGCTCCATTTACTGCTTGCGATGTCGTAGGACCATAAAGAAAAAGGCACCGGCGATGTCACGGGTGAGTCGGAGAATTCTCCACCATAGAGGTACAGATTGTCAGTTGATGCCCAAAGCTGTCCAAGGGACACCGCAGGTGGCCCGGAGGGTGTTGGGAGACCCGTCAAGGGCGGTGATCCAATCTGCCATGATTTCGTTAAGTCGAGGGAAATGAAGTCATTGTCTGAAATAGTCAGCATGATTGTGAAGGGGTATCGTCTCCGTAACACATACTCCATTGATCAGTGGTCTGGTCGGCAGACGTTGTGGCTCTTCCACCATAATAGTATACTGTTCCATTGACCACGGCACTTTGACCGGCCCATCTTTTGCATACATCGGTGTTGGCAGTTTGCCGTTTTGCTGGAAGAGTTTCAGCCGTTGGTGCACGCGGAGTTACTGGCACTGCCTGCGCCAGAGGGGACATCTGCTGGGAGTGTGTCGATGACCCATGGAAGATTGGAAAAGCCAGAGCGATGATTGAGGCCAGCAACGCCAGCTGGGCAAATGGTATCCGAGACCAAAAAGATTTCTGTGCAACGATCGGTGAGGTTGGAACGGGCATCAATGGTTCGACCTCAACTAGATTTGGTTCTACAACAGACACATCGCTGCGGAACCTCACTGCAAGTCTTGGACGGTCGATCTTGATCTTTTCATCGAGAATGGGATCATGACCTTCGAGGCCGATCTCTGTGAATGCTGAACTTCTTCGTCCTGCTGTAGACGCGTCGACTTCGGTGTCCATCACACGTTGTGGTGCTTGGTTGTATGTGTATTGCGCCTCGCGGATCCACCGTCTTCTTCCAAGTAGTTTTCAAGTTGCTGCGATTAGCATTTCAGGTGCTGAGCATATGCTAAAGTGGACCCGCGGATGGGAAAAAGGCGCGCGAGAAGCTGGGTGGCGTAGTCATGGAAGGGCAAATTCCAAAGCCACACAACGTGGCAGTACGGGAAGCACAGACGAGGACAGAACAATAGACAGCAGGTTGATACCTATAGAGCTTCAAGATGTCGCAAGCATGACATCGACAGCGACCAAGGACCGAAGCAAGACTGTTTTCAAGCCCTGCAGCGCCATGTTTCGAGCCGTTCATCATGATTTCGGTTCACTGATACGCCATCGTCGATTGAAGTTTTGGACCTATTGAGCCTGGACAATCTGTGTACCTGGTACGCTGATCGCGGAGAAAAGCCCAGACGAGGCCAGGAAACGTGCCACGACAGGCTTTATGACGTCGTGTATGCTGGGGGTGACGGTTCCGCTCACGCCACTGACAGCACCCAAAACGCCCCGACCAGTCCAGTCCAAGACTGATTCGTGCGTGGGCCATATTTTTTATGGGGCAGCAATCATATCTTGCATGAAACCTTACTCGATGGGACCGACAACCGACAGGGAGGGGCCGTGCTGAAGCCAATTGTGATCATTGAATCACCTTGCGTCATGCGGGTCTACACTTTCCGAAGCAGGGTACTCCGATGGGTGCTGATGGTGTTGCTCAGATGAAAAGGGTTGAAGTTCTGCGTCCAGTTAGATGTACTCCTACTCGCGTCAGTGTCGCGACGCATGTCTGTATGAAATTTGCCAGCTTCCGCCATGGTCTAGGTGTTGCTTGCGCTGAGGGCTAGCGGACGAGAGACACAGAAGTACATACAACATCTGTTTGAGACAGAGAATCGCGCTGGTTTAAGAGCCAAACACCGCAGCCTTTCTACGACACATCAGCTCCTGTAGTTGTGTACACGTCCCGCGCTTGTGAAGACAGTATGCATAGCGCCAACAAGATAATTATCTTTCAGAAGTGTCAAATTCAGAGAACGGCTCAGACAGACACTCTCGTACATCTTGCTAGTCGGTCTTTACAGCCCTCATGTACAGATGACAGGTTATCTAGGGCTCGGTAGCAATAACAAGCACACTCGTGTTGGAAGAAAGGCAGAGGCGCAACCTTCAACAGAATCATCGTTAGACTTATCACATTTTTAAACTATGTGTCTTGTCCTATTGACGTCCACTACAACCTCGAGAGGCCTGTGACCTCCTTAACAACATGGTAGGTCGGTACCTTCATCTCCAAAGCATCACCACTGTATCCGAGGTCTTCGGCGGCCTGACGCGGAAGTTAGTATCATGAAACCATAGTGGATTACCAAGGGACAGGAACTTACCAGCATCGAGCACTTCTCACCAATCAACAACGCTGTGCTGAAGGTGTTGCATCCGACGTTGTCAGGGCAGATCGACAAGTCAGATACCTTGAGGTTCTTGACACCGTGGACATTGAGTCTCTCGTCGAGCACACCGTGCTTGACGATGTCGTTACCCTCTCTCGGTGCCATGGAGCAGGTACCAAGCGAATGCCAAGTTGTCTCAACGTGACGCTGAACCCACTTCTCAATGTGGGCAATGTCTTCTTTGGTGTACTCTAGCGGTTGTCGGAGAGCTTGTTTGTTCGAGTTCAGCATAGTAGCAGGTGGTGCCTCACCCTCTTCCAAGGGCGTGGTCCAGCTACCATGCTGGATGTTAGCAGTGATGTGATTGGGGCCGGCGTAGGCGTTCCTCGTAGCAATGTCCATGTCTCTGGCCCTGGCTGCACTGCCGTAGCCGAAGTGTGGGTGCATGTTAGTTACCTCTCCGGCATATGCCGACATGCGGCGGGCCGTTTCACGAGATTGGATGTAACCCCAGACCATTGGTGCCATATCACGTTTGTCGTTCATGAAGCCAGCATCGAAGTCTGGAGCGTCGTATGGGTCTGGGGAGGTGATGTGAGTGAATCCACGAGAGAATGGATACTCTAGGAAGTGGAACATGGTGAAGAACTTGCCAGCGGGCATGTCGAGGTGGTCGCCGAACCAACCAGCGATGACCTGGATAGATTAGCTTCGTGCTCTGTCCATTTGGCAATCCTTCAATTCTTACCGAGTAATGCATGACTGGCTTGTCAGGTTTGTGCTTAAAGTAGCTCTCCCAGCCACTCGGGCTGAAGTCTGGTGTAGGCCAGCTCTTCATCCATTCGAGTTCTTCCTCAGTTGGACGGGATTTGACACCGGCCTCAATGCCGTTGGTCGCCAGTGGACCTGTGCCATCGAGTGCCCATTGAGCGAAGACCTTCTCTTGTGTCTCCTTGTCACCTCGAACAAAGTCATCAAAGGACTCGGTTTCAGGCTTAGCTCGGTAAGTGGAGAAAGTCAGATAGTGGTCCTGGAAGTTTTGACCGACACCAGGTAGGTCAACGATGCATTTGACGCCAACAGCCTTGAGTTTCTCTGGGTCACCGATACCAGATCGTTGAAGGACAAGCGGTGAGCTGAGGGTACCGCAGCTGACGATGACGAGTTTTCGTGCCTTCCAGAATGTGCGTTCTACGTTCTTGAAGCCACCGACCGGCTTAGTTGGGACAGTCAAAACACCGACGGCCACGCCATCTTCGATGACAACACGGTCAACCTTGGTGTTGCACTGGATATGGAGGTTCTGGTGCTTGGCGCGCGTTGCGTGGATGTATGCGGAAGCTGCATCAGATCGTCGACCTGTGTCACGATTGATCCACTTAAGCCAGTGCTCGGCACCGTGTCTGTAAGCGTTAGTGCGTTGTCCGCGCTGCTGCGTCTTTCAGTTCTTACCCAGTAACGAGGTCCTGCAGGTCATCTGTGACCGGGAAACCCTGGCTCTCTGCTGCTCTGAGGAAGTCCTGCATGATCGGATAGGTGTAGTTGCCAAACGAGACCTTGATTGGGCCCTCGAATCCGTGGATGTCTCTGTTGTTGCAAGCTCGCTGATATGTCTCGTGCTTCTTCATCAAGGGGATGAGCTCTTTAGTGGTCCAACCCTTTGTCTTGAAGTCGTCATAGTCCGAAGCTGATGCACGAGTGTACATCATGAAGTTGATAGAGGATCCGCCACCAAGGATGTGGGCACAGGGAACGACTGCTCGGCGACCATCAAGCCATTCTGAGGGTCGGGAGTAGTAGAAGGTTGCAGTCTTGCTGTCAAGCTTC
>Ga0066648_10002055_pt1 | contig 10269 bp, 8 predicted proteins | sample CryGeyCG12114_NA_FD_59537 | JGI IMG/M metagenome (GOLD analysis project Ga0066648, IMG submission 59537) | Groundwater microbial communities from aquifer - Crystal Geyser CG19_WC_8/21/14_NA | ecosystem: Environmental > Aquatic > Deep subsurface > Groundwater | place: USA: Utah: Grand County... | reverse complement strand
CCGTTGTAGTGCCTTCCAGTAGATCGGACCCACCAAAGGTAGTGCCTCCCAATAAACTCGTCCCAAAGGTAATGCTCTGTGGTAGAATGGTCCCAAAGGTCGTGCCTCCCGAGAGACTGGTCCCGAAGGTAGTGCTCTGTGGTAGATTGATCTGATCAAAGGGTCGGCGTCCTTCTGATGGTTGTGTCGGATCATGGCCAGCTCGAGTACCAAAGGTATTGCTTTCCCGTAGATTGGTTTCGAAGGGACGTACTCTTGATGGCTGTGCTTGACCAGTTTGGCCAACATGTGTCAACACACCTCCACCACGCTCATCAGGACCTTTAGCTGCCTCGCATTTCAAGGCTCGATCTTTCCATTCAGTAACGTCAGTCTTGAGCTTATCCGCATTGGTATTCAGTTCGGTTATTTGAGCAGACAAACTGTTGTTACTCTCCAGGTAATTCTTCATCATCTCATCGTCATCGTCCTTCTTCTTCAGGAGGGCATCGTGATCCTCTTGCAATTGATCAAGACGTCCGGCTTTCTCTGTGTACACGCCGTAGTATGGAACAACTTCTTTCAGAACGTTGACTTGGATTTCCAGTCCAGACACCTTGTCTGCTTCCGTCTTCAATCGTTTGACCTCTGCAGCACTGTCATTCCGAAGGGTACTGAGCTCGGATGCCAATCTGTCGTAATCTTCGGCTTTTTGTTTGTAGAGGGCGTGGTAGGGAACAGTTGCTGTCAAAGTGTTGACTTGACTTTCCAATTCAGGCACTTTGGCTGCTTCAGTCTTGAATCGTTCAATCTCTTCCGCGCGCTCTTTCCGAAGCCCCGATATTGTTCGTCGATGGCCATCTTCGACTTGCTTCTTCTGCTGTTGACAAAGGTTGAGATCGCGTCGAATGCCTTCTAGTTCCCCAGCCCGGGCTTTGTAGAGCTCATTGGATTCCTTGAGTTTGCCCATTGCTTCTCGAGCATCCGTTAGCTGTCTGTTTCTCTCACCCATTCTTGTGATGTGGCGTCTCTCCATGGACGCCTCTTCATCTTTGTGGTCTTGTTTGGCTTTTGCGATAAGGCGATCGCACTCAGCCCTCGCTTCTCGCTTGGTCTGGTCCTTGGCAAATTGAACCGCGGTGTCGTTGATGGACACGGATTGGTCTTGCAAGCTATTCAAGGTCTCCTGCAAAGTTTTGATGCCATCAGCGTGCTCCTGCTTACTTGTCTCGCTTTCGTTTATGGCTAGTGCTGCTGCTCTGCTGCTGTCGGCGGCCTCACGCTCACGGTCTTCGGCTGCGCGCAAATTTTGTTGATAATGTTCATCGTGCTGAAGCACTTTCCGGTCGAATTCCTTACGGTCTGTGTCAAGCTTTTGCTGAGCGCCTTCGTAATCTGTCTTTGAAGAGCTCAAGGCTGCGACGGCAGCGTTCAGAACATTGCGTAATTCTGAAATGTTGGAGCTCATCTTTTCGGGAAGACTGTTGAAGTCCGCAGAGATCCGGATGGCAAATGCACGAGCTGTACTTGCGGAGGTTGTCCGTGAGAGTCTGGAGGATGGTCAGCATCTTTTGCGAGGAATTCTTCATCCACGTACTGCTCTGCGGTCGTGCCCAACTTTTCCAAACGAGTCTTTCCACTTGTCAAAGCTGGAATGTATTGTTCGTCGACATATTGCGCAAGTTCTGTCATCTTTGACATCGCCAAATCGGCGGCATCTCCATCTGAGGTGGTCGCCATATTGGCGTGGCGTTGATGTGGTTTTCTAGAGTCGGTGATGTTGAAGAATAAATACAAATAGTAGAAACCGCGTCCAAAAGTGTAAGAAGTAAATTGGAAAATTTTGATTAAACTGCCTGCATGGCGGTGGAATAGTTTGGCAGAAAATTCTGTACACAAGTTTAGTCTCCAACAACGGAACACTGCATCGAAACAAAGAAACACTTCCAAAGGAGGAAGATAGGGCTAGTCTGTTCTGTCACTGCAAATGGCATCAATACCAACATAAACTCGGCCTGCCCTTTGCAGTCTTACTTACCAATACCATCCACTTCAGTCTTTTTACCAACTCCCACTTCTGTGCCTTGCCAGGCATTTCCCTAATACTCAGCATCGTCTTGCCCTCCAGCATTTTATTCTTGTTTGCCGACCATCACCTACCATCTTATCATGTCGAGCTCCTCCTTTGGAGATCTTCCGTCATCCCCACCTGGAAGTCCTGGTCTTCCCAAAACCTACAGCACCGTCAACTTCGATTTGGCGATTGATGGCGTGGAAAGGAGGCTGGGAAAATACAATGATCTCCTCGATAATCCTCCTCTCAAAACACCTCCTGAGCTGTTCGAAGAGGACGTCATAGATCGACCAATCGTACCAAACGGTCCTGGAGACTTTGACAAACAAATCTGGCAGCTTCATGAGTTCAAGGTCGGTGGCCTTGCAGGACTAGCAAGCTCTACCATGTGGTGGGTAAAACACGCGAGCGGACAGCATGCCAGCAGTACCTGGAGACATCTTACCGAAGATTCCGCCAAAATACCATTCACCGACATGCTATGCACAATGTACGCTCCATTCATTGAGGCCCTTCTCCGTGGCGACTTGATGTACCAGTACTTTAACGATGGGAACTTTCGATCGGCCGTGAACATATACCATGGGTTGAAAAAGTATCCAGGTCACTATATCCAATGCGTGTGCTTGAAGGAAGAGATCCTGGACGGGCCCATTCCCCCAGATACCCAAATGACCCAGAAAGATCGGCGGAGGGCCAACCAGGATGCCGGAAAATGGCTCACACCACGTCAAATCAGCGAGTACATTGATGGCGCCGATCGGTATGCAAATCCAAAACTTCAAGCGGACCATGATTTCGCCAAGAGGGTGGATGAGCACTGGCAACCGCCCCACGACCAGCCGCTCTCTTGGTACCAGAACAAAAACAGAAGATATATCCAGAACGGCATCATGAGGAAAAAGTTCAACGAGTGGGTCCGATTCTTGAAGAAACTGTATGCCGATCGCATTGACCTCATGCTGGACCGGGAAAGCAGGAATGAGGAAGTTGAGGAATTGGACGAGGCAATGAGGTGTATTCTGTTCGAGATTGGATACGGCGTTGATGTCCTGCCTCGAGCGACCGCACACAATTCTCATTCATCTTCCAACGACCTGTTCGCCTTTCACCAGGCACTGATCACGGAACTTTTCGACCAAAGCAAGGACAAGTTCGTGGTTGAGAGGTTCATGACTAACCCAATTCCGAAAGCTGATTTCAAGCTTGTGAACATTGCAGACATTGGCATCACAATGCTTGGACAGGGTGTATGGCTTTATGGTGGATTAAACATAGTACCAGGAGCTGGTGGTGGCGTGAGCGAGTCTGGCATGAACAGAAACACAAAATTCTTCGAAGAAAATTATCGAAAGATCTATGTGCCGCACCAGCTCTATCAAACCAACCTCAAGAAAGACGAGGTGAAGATGAAAGACCTTGAGAAGATGCAGGCAGCCTTCGAAGCGGTACCTCAAATGGCGATCGATCTTCGAGACAAGAGAAAGCACCTGGAAGTCGTTCGAGACCGTATTGGGGAAAAGCTCGATCGACTCAAGGAGCTTCGTCGTGTGAGAGAAGTAAAAGACATGGCGGAGGGCAGAACTTTCAGGAACACAGCACTACCATCATCGACGGCGCCGAGAAGAACATCCGAAGACATACAACCGTCGTCGACGCCGAGTCCGACTTTCAGAAACATACCGCCGCCGCCATCGACGCGGTCGGCTGAAAGTCAACTTTTTCCCAAGTCTCCATTGTCTCCATTGGTGGACGATAGTGAGGAGGATAGAGATTCAGGGTAGCTACCTCTCATGTACAAAGTAGTTGAACAGAAATCAGGATGTAGCAGTGCTTGATAGCAATGTTCAATCATCGATCAATGGCAGTGTGGTGGTGAAGGGGAGTTGTGGACAATTCAGTTTGGCGGCCCGAGCAAAAGCTTGGCATACCCACCTTTGGCAGTTATCAACACGGCGTACTCCGGGTCAGATAGCAATTGAATCCATCATTGTCATTATTATCATGCCTCAACCTCGCTATGAGCAAGAATCCTTAACTCCCAGTCTATGAAAATGTGAAGTAATTGCGCAATTCCTTCACTCTCTCCACAATATAATCTTTCAGACCAGGTTTTGACGAGGGAGAAAGATTTCGCGCACTCATCTTGACTTGTCTTATTTGTCAAAATATTCTGAAGGTAAGGTGATTGCAAGATGAGTGCGTCAAACTCTGGTCCGAGGAGTTGGACATCCAGTCTATGGCAATGTAAAACAATCGCCCAGTTCCTCCAATCTCTTCACATCATCAACCGCAATCTTGATCACCACATCAATTCCTTCAAAGCTAAACTCGAAGACATTGTCGGTAGGATGCAATTCCAACCTAATCATGCTTTCGTTTGTAACATGAATTGTTTCTTGACTGGCGATCAATACCGCAGTACCTTCCTTCCAAGCTTTCATTCCCGAACCCATGTCGAAGGCATTTGTAGCGAACTCCATCAATTTGCCGCCACGACCGCTGTTGATGCCGCGACTTTCATCAGTCAACCAGTTGTTCAAGGCCTGCCACAGAGGAAGTGTAGGAATCTTGTCTTTCACTTGTTCCAGCATCTGGCAAGCGAACCGTCTCCTCGGACCGATCGTGCTAGTCAGCATGAGCATTTCGATTCCTCGAAGAACGAACAGAACAGTATCAGCTGACATGTCTTGCGAAAGGAGAACTTCCAATGTAGCTTCTGAAAAGCCGAGAATAGAACGTTGATATGATGCCTCAATGGTAAGCGCCCGCAAGAAGACTTGCATAGCATCGCAATCAAGTCGGACTGGACAAACATAAGCCATGATCCACATGCGCAATGCACATATTCCGGCAGACTCTGGAGTGGAGATATCATTGCCTTGCGACTTGGTAATTGCATCCAACATATTCGTAGCTGCTATTGCAATGTCCCTCTCTCTGATGGGCCAGAAAGTATTGGTGATTTTGTTCAGAACGTGAGTTATGGCAGGTCGATGGGATTTCCAGGATGCATCGAAAAAGCCGCACTCGAGGACGACTCGGTGCCAGCCCTCCAATCGACTCTCCAATGTTTTGACCATGGCTCGAGATGCATTGATTTCCTCCTCGTATTTGTCGGCTTTTTTCTCCAAGCTTGCGAGGTCGTCATTGGCGTGTTCGAGGTCTTTCGCTACCAGTTCCTTTTCGTGGGTCTTCTGCCTGAGATCCTCCTTCACAGTATCGAGTTCTTTTGAGCCTAGCTGATGAGTCTCATCCTTGTTCAACATATCGAAGTTGAGTTCGTCGATTTTGGATTTCTGAGCTGCGTATTGATTTTGAAGTTCTTCGATTTGAGTATCTTTTCTCTTGATAATAACTTTCTGACTGTCAATGGATTGGTCCTTGTGACTAATGTCTAATTGAAAACGTGAGACATCTGCCTCCAATGCTTGGACGCGGGCGACCCAATTTTGCTGTTGCGCAGTCAGAAGCCTCATCTCTTCGTCAAGTGTTGAGAACTTCTTGGCCTCGGTTTGATATTCTGTAAGGTATGACTCACCCGCCATCTGAGCCTCGTTGCGAGCGGTTTCTGCCTTGTCATACATAGCCTTCCACTCGGCTGTTTTGGTTTTCTCCTCGTTGACAGCTTCAACCTTTGCGGTCTCAAGCTCGGTACGTACTCTGTTCACCTCGACTTCAGCCTTGTCAGCTCTTGTGCGCTCTATCCCTGTCAATTCGTGTTCATTGGCAATTGTACCACTCTCGTAGTCATTCAACTCTTGTTGAAGCCGCTGGTTATCATCTTCAAGAGCCTGGTTAGCCTTTTTGAGTCTGGCCCCGATGCGCTCCTTTTCCCGCAGTTCTACTTCGATCCTGCTAATCTTGCTGTTCAAATCTTGGGTTTTGTTCTTCCGCTGAGCAAGCACTTTTGCACCGTGTCGGTCGATAATATCTTTGAGCATCAAAGCGAGGTTGTTGTCCTGTTCCAGCATTCGTTCAAAATATTCGAGACGTATTTGGTCTGGGGCTTTGTTCTGGATCTCTTTCTGCACTTCCTTGATTTCCTCGAAATCCAACCAGAGATCTAGTGTGGCCTCGAGTTCTAAATAACCCTCCTCGATTTCTTCTAAAATTGATAATTCGTCTTGTTGTTCCAAAACTTCTGCTTCATCTTTACGATATTGATTGACGGCCCTAACACCTGTGACGGCTCGTCCTGCAGCGCTTCTCGAATTGATGAAGTTGTCATAAATTCGGGTATGGTCCGTTAATCTAGTAATTCCTTGCGCGGACAGTCTGTCTGCCTCTGCTTGGGTAGTCGCCATCTTGAAGCTTGTAGCAGATATGCATGTAAGGAAAGCCGTTTCCGGCGGAACGTGAGGTAACAATCAGGGATAACTGAATAGAAAGGACGTACTCGTGGTGCTTAAAGTGAGGGTGAGAATACAAAAACGATTGGATGAAGATGAGTTCAACCTGCGAGGATATTGTGGCAAGCAGCGCACTTAAGTGGTTGAGAGGTAGGCTGAAGGGGTTTATTTGCTATGCTGGCAGCCTGCGGCATACGCAGTGAATCTCGGGTACGTGCATATAATGCACTCTTTCGATCTTGCGCCATCGGTTGACCGTTGCTGTAACGTATTCGAGACGTTCCTCTGGATACTGGGTAATGCTGAATTCGACTATTTCGTCGAAGAGGTCGACCGTAGGAGAAGCGATCGGAGGGTGGACAAACACAATGAACACCCGGTTGTCTGTGCCAAACGCATATTGTATCATGGCTATGGCTGTAATGCGAAGGTGTATTCTTCATCGAAAATATAGTATGGAGAGGTGACTCAAGAACTTATATATAGCTTGATCAGGATCGTCTCGATGTCTGAAGCGACGGCGAGATTATGATCAGTTTAAAGATTACTATAATGCGGAAATGCAACACCACGATGACGTTGGGCTAATATACAGCCTAATTGGGAAGACGGTGACGACATCCGAAATCGACGAAATTGATATCGGAGTAAATCCCCCGAACCAAAGTGGGCTGAGCGACATGCGGTGTGCAAGACGCTTGAAATCAGCCTTGCCCTGCCGCCGCACAGCGCTTAGCGAAGCAGTGGCCGGCGGCATGGCTGTTACAGCATTGCCTCAGTTTCATGTGGTCACTACGAAACTGGCGAGCCTCCAAAGGTCTGTACTGTGGCGGGAAGCTGGCTTCATATATCAAGGTGATTCCTCTTGCTCACTCTGCGCATTTAGCAAGCTGGAGAGCTGTAACGAGATATGCAAACAGCTGGTCTAACAGCGTATTGTTATACTCGATTGCCTTCAGGTTATATCCGCTTGTCAACTATACTCTCTGCCAAAGACAACTTATTTGTTGAATGCTTGCTCGTCGCTCAGCCTGCCGATAGCAGGTTTCCATATTACGCAACATCCTACGCAAGGGGCACACACGCAGATATCAAGCATATCCTCTGCAACGGAGGGTCCCTAGATGTCACGCCTCACCTACTTGCCGGTGTCGGACCGATGTACAAGCTGTATGGTAGCTCCATCAGTATCTGGTTAGACGCAATTTGTATCCATCAATATAAGGGCGAAGAGAAAGCAGCACAAGTGTCAGACATGGATCTTGTCTACCAAAGAGCTTTTGCGTTACTGATATGGCTTGGAGCCGAAGTGAACGGTAGTGACAAAGCCATGGCATTCATACCAACGTTACACGATCGGACTGCTAAGTCAGCTTCCGGTCTGATCATTCCGGTTCACAAAGCTTTCTCTACGCTGGAATTACCACCAAGGCATGACAGAATTTGGACGGCACCCGGGTCATCCATGGATTCGACCTTACTTTCGCAGGCTGTAAATTGTACAAGAGGTTGGATTGTAAAAACAAAAGGATGTCTTTGTACTCTGCGGGCAGCGACAACTTCCGTTTCAATTGATCATTCGTGGACACAGACGACGAGTTAACGAACAGTGATATCGAGCGGTTCTTGCGTGATGGCTTGAACCAAGCACAAATGCAGACGTTGATAGGATCTATGGCATGCCAGGATTACTGACACCTGAACTATGGCAAGCCATCCACGTTAGCTATAGTGAGGAGAACCAAAAGGCCTACTGGAAGGTCTTTCTGCAGGCCACTAAGCTTTCCTGCACCGCGACCCTACACTTCGAATTGTGCAAGCTGTGGCAGCCCAAGATCACCCTCCCGAGCTGCCATCGTGGTGCCCGAATCTTGCGGTTTGCGGGAAACATACCGGAACATTTTACGATATCAGAAAACCTGTCCACCTGGATGCGCCGCGAATACCCTTGCACAGTTATTACAGAACAACTGTAGCCGAGAAACTAGATTGTTCCCAAAAACAGATCCGATATCCATCCCTGGAGACAACGATTGAAGCAGCTGGGGTTGAAATCGTAGAGGTCGCCGGTCTTCTGCCAATGGATGACTGGGCCTCACATCTCAGGACCCATGTAAGAGGTCGCAAGGAAACAATTCCCCAAGGCAATGGAGCTGCTGGAGGAAGCTTGGAAACTAGCATTCCATGCCTCAAGCGACCGTGCTCCTACCGCTTCAATTGATGCCTTGGCCGAGACGTTGATAGCTTTCATACATCATCCCAGCATCCCCAGCACTTTCAAGTATTTTGATTCGTTGAAGCGGTTTATGGCGACGCTTCACTTGGACAACACCAGCTGGAGAAAGCGATTCTACGCTCTTTCTGAGCAGGATCGAAAATCGGACGTGTGGTATCTGGATGCGATGGCGAGCTTGTGGCCCGACAGAGCCTTCTTTACCACGAAAAAACGAAGTTTGGGTGCAGCTCTCGCCTCATGCGGACCGGCGATAAGGTCGTGGTCCTGTTGTTGGGAGGCTCGTCAGCATACGTGCTGCGCAAGAGATCTAGCGGTAATACCTGGCAGTTCATGCATGCAGCGTATGTTCACGGCCTGATGAACAGGGAGACATTCGGAATGCTGGATCAGAAAGAGGTGGAAAAGGAATTCTTCACCTCGGACTGAACAAATACCTATACAGGAGGATTAGGGTGCACCACTGGCAGGGGGTTTCTCGTCCATTATGATAAATGTGAAGTTGGTCGAGGAACTTCGAGCGGCGACTGACAAAGATGGAAACGAGCTAGCCTAAACTGAAAAATGTATGTCCCAATGTGGCTAGCTTCCTGGCCTTTTCGAGCTGTAATGCTTGCTCCATCGGCCAGATTCATTTTTTTCGACTATTTACCTTAGTCAAATTTATGTTCTCGGCTGAGATGATACATGCGAGCGACAAGATCGGTTATATGTCATGGTTTCCGAAAGGCCTCGAGGCCTGTTATATGTGTCTTTGTAGATGATCGTAGCTGCACATAAACAATGCTTTCAAACAGACCACAATTCTCCAACACCGTCGCTAGATTCGAAATAAATGCCGCGTCCTTGCGTCGACCGACATTCTCGCACAGAAGAATATGCTTCACGCTTGTATGCTCCTCTTCATACAAATCGCGCCCGGTCACACCACCCAAATCTCCATCTTCCCCATCTCGCTCTTCTCCTTCCTCGCGGTGGCTCTCACGCTCTGTACCAGAAAATCCAGATCTTCCTGATCTCCCAAGGTGATCATATCCCCTTCATCCTGGATCTTGATCTTCAACTTCTCTTTCAGGCCAAACTTCTCGCGAATCTTACTCTCGAATTCACCGAAATCAATCGCGGCTCCAATCATGATGTATCTCGTGTCGTCGTTTGCGTGCACCTTGACACGTATCTTGCGCATGTCAGGGCGGTGGGACCTCGAGCTCGCGCGCCTTGTCGAGGCAGACGACATGACGCGGGTCGATGAACGGGCCGACGACACAAGTTCGTCAGGGGTCATTTCCGAGTCGTCAATGTATTCGTCTTCTTCCTCGGTATAGGGGAGTCGTCTCTCCTCCTCGTACGGGGTTCGCTGCTTTTTCTTTGTTGGGCGCGAATACATGCCCAGATACTCATCCACGGTGTCGTCGGCTTGCTCGTGCATCTCTCGGTACAGCGGTTTTTGACTCGCACTCCGCTCAACCATGTCGCGACGCAACGGTGGGCCACGGGGTTCCGATGCAGTGCGTATGGGTGCAAGCCGCGGCCTTTCTGGCTCCCACGAGTTTTGACGTGGTTTCTGCATCGGTTGCGTTGCATTGGCTTTGATATCGAAGGTGGCAGCGCGGCCTAGCATCCCTGGTCGA
>Ga0066648_10002054_pt1 | contig 10269 bp, 13 predicted proteins | sample CryGeyCG12114_NA_FD_59537 | JGI IMG/M metagenome (GOLD analysis project Ga0066648, IMG submission 59537) | Groundwater microbial communities from aquifer - Crystal Geyser CG19_WC_8/21/14_NA | ecosystem: Environmental > Aquatic > Deep subsurface > Groundwater | place: USA: Utah: Grand County... | reverse complement strand
CGGATACAGGGTGGGGAATGTAAATGTTGTAGCAGTCATGGCTGAGGAAGACCGTGAGCAGGTAGGTCTGTTTGACGTGTTGGCCCAGCACGAGCGCGAAACCATTAGTATTTGCAGGTGAGCATAGCTACCACCATATGTTCCTTCTTGCACTTTTAAAAGGTCGGATTTTCCGACGTTTAAAAAACGCTCGCTTGCAGCAACGAACCAAGGACGTGCTGCCCGCCAAGGGAGTCCGCGAGGCCCGGCTTAGCATGCCGGGCCAATCTGACAAAGGAGGCGATTGTCAAGAGCCCTGCAATCCGCACGCAGAACGCGCAGAAGTACCAAGCCAACTGACACGGCTGGCTTCGCTACTCTCCGCGCAGGGACACCCTTGCAGCACAGCAGGTTACCCCAGGAACTCAACGGGGCCAGCTACCGCACCCTCCGGGGGAAGGCGTTCTTTCCCATGTCTGTGTAGCGGCTACTCAAGCGTGTTTAGTTATTGTCTGATTTCTAAACAAGCAGTCAGCCTAAAGCAGAGTACGTACGGTTAAAATAGCGTAATGTGTATCCTGAGTTGATAGAAGTCGTATCTTTCATGCGGCAATAATCAACTCTATCATATGGTATTCGATGACTCTCCAAGTCCAGACAGCTATTACCTTGATATAGCTGACTACAATGGCTGCGTGAAACAAATCGCGCGAGAGTTAGTCGGTCTTACAACCGAGTCTTATGTAGCTTGGTACTACCATAATTGCTTTGTTTTTTATAGCCAAAGCGCGAGTTGGTCAGCATCATGGCGCCGATTAAAGAAAGTGAATAAGTCGCATGACTTTGACGACCAAGCAGTAATAACTTTTCATCTTAAGCTAGCACAGCGTCGGTATCGTCGATTGTATATTCTGCGAAGCATGCAAAAGATCAAGCAGCAGACGACTCAATTTCTAGAGCACGAATACCGGGTCCTAAATAATCCGTCCAAGGTCGGCTACAGACGAGCTTGTGATAAACACCTATTTTCAGCTTACGCCCTGAAGGGTGCTGCGGAAATTCTACAGCCCGTAACAAAACAGTTACGTGAAGCACGGATAGGAAATTCTTGGTTCACTAATCCCCAGTTTTCATTCAATCCTGAATGTACGCTTGGTGATACCCCTATACAAGTTGCGAAGATCATAGCTGCGATTCAGCACTTTCAGTATTGCTGGCAGGCTTTCAGTGGAGCAGAACAAGATAGTCAGGGGGTTACTGTCCCTTCTACGATTCACCCTCCAGTTGTAGTGGCTGAATCATCAACGCCTATCACACAGAGTACTTTACCAGACGAGATGGGCAACCAGGATCAGACTGATTCTCTCGACACTATTTTGGATGCTGATTTTGAAAAGGAAGATATAATTGAATTAGCCCGCGAAGTAGGCCTGGTTAATCAAGCAGGGCATTTTGCCTTGGGAGAACGAAAATTGAGCGGGGTAGTAGGATTTTGTCAGGCTCTGCAAATTCAGGGTAAAGTAAAAGGAAGTATTCCCACCCTGACTTCTGTAATCGGACCGTTATTACATGTAACAGTCCTTACCCGCAAGACTGGTACTAAACCAGCTGACAAGTTTTTTAAAGCCACTGAAAGGAAATTAGCCAACTATATCCCGATTAAGAAGAGGCTCAGCCCGACAAAATAGGGGAACACTCCGATTGAATAGGGGATCAATTGAGGACTTACGCACCCAATTAGAGGCTCATGCTTGCTAAGGGCTGATAGCTGCCGGAGAATTGTAGCAGAATTTCCGGTACACATCCCCGGTTTTTCTGCTACCAATGCAGTGTGTTACTATTGCGGGCGAATCTTACGCCCAATTTCTGGAAGACGTGCGCGCCGTCGTCCGGCAAGAATTACGTGACGCCCCAACTGTTAGCCCTGAACACGGCACGGCACCAACTAATGACTTGCTGAGTATACGTGAAGCTGCTGCTCTGTTGGATGTAACGGTACAGACAGTTCACGAGCACAAGCGCCGTGGTTGGCTGGCCTACCACAAGATCGGCAGCCGCTCCTACATCAAGCGGTCCGACATCATGGCCGCGTTGCAGACCCACCAACGTGCTGTAAAACAATAAACCCGCTAGTTCTGTGAAAACTAGCGGGCTCAATACTTTGCAGCAGACGGAATCTGCTGCCAAAGTTAGCGAGTTATCATCTGCTAATCAAGCAATAGCCTGTGCCCCTAGCATCGGACCATACATTGATCTGGCGGATAGTCTCGCTCCTATAACAATTCTCTTCCTGGGCCAACCTTCCCCGACGCGTGGGCAACTCACCGCACGTCTGGCTACGGAATGGCCTGGTGACGCTGGCTACAACTTTGCCAGCCTACTACGGCACCACTGCATTGAGCAAGTAGGCAACCGCTTTGTGCTGCCACGAGCGGGTGGCCCTAGCCCCCTCATAGCCCAGCGGGTAGTAACTGACTGCCGACGCGCAGCAGAACTGACGGACTTTCAGCTTCTAGTCAGTCGATGAGCCGTGACCTATCCTGCCCGCTAGCTTCTGCAACCATATGACTGCTTTCGCCCAACGCTTCCTGTATACGGAGGGAGGCTACCACCCTACGATTACCCGCCTCATGCTTCCCATCCGTCAACATTTAAAAACCGCTACTCGCCTCAAAGCTGGGCCAAAAGCCGTGCTGATGGAGGTGTGTGAGTTACACGAAAACGGCGGCAAAGGCTGCTATGCCTCTAACGATACTCTGGCCAAGAGCCTGGGTATCTCTCTCGCTACCGTCGTGCGCACCGTGGCCGCGCTGGTGGCCGGCGGCCTGCTCACTTCCCGCGTGGTGAAGGCCGAGGCGAACCGCCGGTACTTGACACCGACGGCTGCCGTACGGGCTTGCTACGCGAGCGGCACGACGCAACAGCAACTCTTAGCAGCGTCCAATTTGACTATAGTCAAAAAAGAGGCTGTCTCAGAAGTGACTATAGTCAAAACTGAAACTGACTATAGTCAAATTGGTGAGGCGACTATAGTCAAAAGTGAGAGTGACTATAGTCAAAATGCCTCGCGCGTAATAGGAGACAAGCAAGACAAGCAATTAACAAGCACTCTCTCTACCATCGCGTCGCTGCGCGCTGCGCTTGCCGAGCGAGAGCTTGAATTGATTCAAGTCAAAAACGAGCGGGACGAGTTAGCGCAGCAAATTGCCGAGTTAACAACTGCCCAACCTGAAAGCTCAGCACCGGCAACGCCCAGACGCTCGGAGGGGCGAGCCGCGGCGCCGGCCGCCCCCGGCGACTTCGCAGCGTTCTGGGATGCGTTCGACAAGAAGGAGGACCGCTACAAGTGCGTGCTCAAGTGGAAGGGTCTATCCGAAGCCGACCGCGCCGCCGCCTTAGCCCACGTGCCAGCCTATGTTCGGGCTACCCCCGAGAAGCGCTATCGCAAAAGCCCGCTTACCTACCTCAATGGCCGTTGCTGGCTGGATGAGCAATTGCCCGACCGCAGCACTACCCGCACCGGTACTCTGACTGCCATCACGGCTCTGGGGGGGCTTGCCCAGCGCGCCGCCAAACAAACGCAAAACGATTTCCTCTAATGCCTACACACGATACGTTTGCCCTCGTTCCGCCCCACGCCACCGACCTCGAAGAAGCCGTGCTAGGCGCCATGTTGCAGGAGGCCGCCGGCCTCACCACAGGCCTGTCGATGCTGCGAGGCCGCGAAGAGGTATTCTACCAGCCCAAGCACCGCGTCATCTTCCGCGCTATTGTGGATCTGCATAATGCCGGCCTGGCCGTGGACCTGCGCAGTGTTACCCATAAGCTCCTACAGATGGGCACCGTGGAGCAGGCTGGGGGGACGGCCGCCGTGGCGGAACTGACCTTCAAAATCCAGTCGTCGGCCAACCTGTTCACCCACTGCCTACTATTGCTGGAGTACTACACCAAGCGCGAAGTAGCCTCGGTTGCCCGCCTGCTACTCGCCAAAGCCTACGAAGAGACACAAGACACTTTCGCCCTGCTAAGCAGCGCGCAAACCTCCCTGAACAGCCTACACGATACGTTGCAGCTTAAACGCCCCCGCTCGGTCGGGGAGTTGTATCACGGCGTCGTGGATGAGATTGTGCATGCCACCCAGCAAAGCGGCGGGCTAACAGGAGTACCCTCGGGCCTGACGCTGCTGGACAAGCTCACCGGCGGCTGGCAGAAGTCCGACCTTATCATCATCGCGGCCCGGCCCGGAATGGGCAAAACCAGCCTCATGCTAGCCAACGGTCGCTTTGCTGCCGGCGCGGGTTATCCTGGGGCTATCTTCTCGTTGGAGATGAGTAGCCCCCAGCTGGTGCGCAAAATGATTGCCACGGAGGCGGGCTACACCACTTCGCAGCTACAACGGGGCAAGCTCTCTGGCGGCCGGGAGGAGGCCGAACACATCCGGCAAAAGGCCGCGGCCCTAGCGGAGGTTGGGCTCTACATTGACGACACGCCCGGCCTCTCCATCGGGGAGCTACGCGCCAAGGCCACCAAGCTTAAAGCCGAACACGGTATCACCTGGCTAGCCGTGGACTACCTGCAACTCATGCGCGGCGACAATCCCAAGGGTGGCAACCGGGAGCAGGAAATCAGCAGCATTAGTCGCGGGCTGAAGATGCTGGCCAAGGAACTCGACATTCCCGTGATTGCCCTGGCCCAGCTTTCGCGCTCGGTAGAAACCCGCGGTGGCGATAAGCGCCCCATGCCCTCGGATTTGCGCGAGTCGGGCGCCATTGAGCAGGATGCGGACATGATCCTTTTCCCTTTCCGGCCCGAGTACTACGGCATCGACGAAGATGCTTTCGGCGGCCCCACCAAAGATACCACCGAACTCATTGTGGCCAAGCATCGCAACGGCAGCACGGCGACAGGAGAAGATGCGCTGGTGGTGAGTTCGAAGATGGCCTTCGGTCGCTATGCAGACATCGACCCCAGTCCCGTGCCCGCCGGTGAACGGCCAATGCCCGTCGGCAACGGAGAGACAGTGGCCTTCGGTCAGCTCCCCCCGAGCAATGATTCCGCTCGCACCGAGAACGACGCATTCTAACACAGCACTACAGTCCCCGCATGAATGCGACACATCTTTTTAATTACCCCATTTCTGGGGTAATTAAAAAGCATGCTGACTTTTAAACCCCCTAGAAATGGGAGGTTTAAACATCGCTCAGGTCGATATTTAAACCTACACATGGGTATACACCGCCTGTTACCAATACTAAGCCATGGAAGACAATGCCCAAAAGGTAGATTGCCTATTAACAATCAAAGCGCTCTTACAGCAACACCCCTCATATCAGTCACTTCCGGCCTGCGTACAGACAGATGCCGAACGGCAGGAGTTGCTGGCTTATGTACTACAACTCATCGCTAGTTTTGAACAGCTAGAACAGATCCTGTGGTTAGGTGCAAAGCAGGCTCCCCACTCGGCACAATGGACAGCTCCGGAAATCAACGATGGAGTTCCCTTTGCTCCGTATGAACTGTTGCATACGGTGCTGCAGGGTACTTCGCAAACACCAACCCTGCTCACGCTGCACCCTACCCTGCAATCGTTTCTGCAGGAACTGCCTATAGTGACAGAACAGCTACTGACGCAGAAACAAGGACCGGATGAGACACTAGCAGTCTATCGGCTCCGTCGCCGCTTCTTGCACGGCTTGGCGCACTCCGACCTCCCCTACCTATTGGATACCTACACGCATGACATGGCCGCTCTCTGCATAGCAGTTGAACAACGCTCAACGGATTGGCTGGAATTATCACGCTTACTCTTCACAACGCCGGCCCGTTGGTGTCAGCGCACGAAGGCAATTGCTTCGTGAGAACTTAAGGATCTGCACTCGTAACGTTTGATACCCCTATCAAATGTAGAGGCTGGTTCCGTTGCGTGAGGAATCGGAGTTGCAGCCGGGGTGCTGGCTAGCTGCTATCATTGCCTTACGTACACCCACCCCCCCCCGCCCCCGGTCGAAAAGACCCCTACCCGGTCTACGGAAAACGGGTTCGGAGTCTTTTCGAGGGGGTGCCCATTTTTAGAGTAAGTACCCTAGCCTGTCCTCGTCTTCAAAGATTGAAAAGCGGTATTAGGCGCCGCTGGCAAATGCAGTAGTGGCTTGCTCTACTGCGCGCGCACAACGCTTCGCCAAGTCTTTACCCTCAAACGTCAGCGCCAGGGTACGTGGCCCTTTCCGAAAAAACTTCTCGCGCCGTAACAAGCCTCTTTCCTCTAATGCACGCACATACTGACGCAGTAAGGGTAAGCTCATGAGCTGGAGGCGCCCCAGGTCGGCAGCTGTTCGGAAGGCATTCGTTTGTAACAACACATGCACGGTCAGCAATACATGCAGTTGGGCCGCGGGCACTCGTTGTGCTCGTGACACTCCTCGCAAGGCAGTAGCGGCAACCACAGCAGCTGATAGCAACTCCGGATTCTCTTGTTTACGCTGCATCATCGTGATTAGAAGGATATGCTCACCTCAACTTTATCGTAGCCTTGGCCGAAATCAGCTACTTTCTTACTCTCAGATTTCAGGGAAAATAGGATGAAGTATCTGCTACCCAAGCGTACCTGCGATAAACGAAAACTTTTCAGCGAAACACTAAAAGCAGATAAACCCTCGGCCAACTGCTCAATTTGGCTCGTTCAACATATTAGTTGAGCGAGATATTTACAGTAGCCTTGCTACGCGTTCGATTTCGGCTGCTTCAATGCTAGATACCTCTGCATCAGACTATCATAATCGTTCTGTAGCTGCCGGGCGCGCTGCCGCTCGCTCTCTAGAATCTCCCAGCACTCTGGGTCAAGGGCATCGTTAGATGCCTCAGGCAACTTGAATATTTCACCGACACCTCGCACAAGCCAGTCCATGTTGACGGCAGGAAAAGCCTTGGCTATCTTTTCAAGTAGATCAAAAGAAGGCTTGCCCTTACGCCCTCCTGTAATGTTTCCAATTACAGAGCCATGCGTATTCATAGCGATAGCAAACGAATTATTATTAAGATTCAGACTGTCAATAAGTTGTACTAGTCTGCTGTTAATTGTAGTATCTTCCATTATTGTTATTTGAAAACATAGCCAAGGGATATACTTGACATTTGTTGTCATTTGATTATATTTACCATGTCTTCTGACAAAGGTAATATATTCAACTAACACAATGACAACAACCAACTCCCCCTTTGTGGCGACTGGTCTTGCCACTGGTAGTCTTGCCTCTACTGGCGCTACAGCTACCTCTGACCTATTCCTTATCCGGCTGCACATCGCCCAGCAATTAGCAGCTAGTCTCTTTACAGCAGAAGAGCGCCGTTGCGCCGCGCCCAGGATTGTTCTTACCGACGACGCGCCCCAGCTACAACGCTGGCAGCGCAATATCGTCCGCGTGCAGCAAGCACGTGAAGCAGCCCAGCATGCACAGACTATAGCTGAACGGGCCCGCCGCGGCCGCACCAGCGACTAAGCCGGCGAACAAGTGGCTGACTATGCCGAAGCAGAATTGACGGCCAAGACCGGCTTGTCTTACGCGAATCTAGCCACCCTATAACTCCTTTCCCATGACGGTTTTAGAACACGTAGCCGCTACGGCAGGCTACCCCATGTCCTTATTGGACTGCACCCCAAACGAGCCAGGCTACTGGCAAGAGCCGGCGCTACCCTATTGTGCTCAGCTACCAAAGCAGGAACTCGCTGCGCTCCACTACTTCACGCTGCTGGACGACCTGATGGGACCTCGCTTCCAGCAGGGTAGCGTTGTCGCCAGCCAGTGCGTTCATGGTGGGCAGCAGAACCTAGTGCCTGGCGTCTACATCGCCGTATGGCTCGATGAAGATAGCCAACTAACGCAGTATGTTGGCCGGCTCCAGGAAGCAACTGAGCAGTGCCTCGTCTTGCAGCACGATAAGACGGGTGCTGTATTCTGCTGGCCGTGGAAGAATGCTTCACTGCAGCTGTACCGCGTAACGCATTACTGTCAGCGAGTAGTATGCTAATCAATTCACCTTCATCAAGTTGATATGTCTACCAATCCCTCTCCACCAATGAACACTCCTCTTGGCATTTTCGAGCAGATGCAGGCTGCTATTCAAAACATGCAGCAAGGAATGCTGGAACTACGGCAGGAAGTAACTGAACTTAAGGCCGCCCTGCCCGAATATGTCGACGAGCAGGAGGCGCAACGCCTGACCGGCGCGTCCGGCAAAACCCTTTACCGTGAGCGGCAAAACCCTTCGTCGCTCATCGTCTGGAAGAAGGACCGGGGCGTGCGCTATCTGCGCAGTTCGCTGCTGCTTTACAATGAGCGCCATACCATCCGTCGGCAGCCGGCCACACTTACGCATACATGAATGCCCTTAATATCCAAACAGGGCTTACAACTAGATACGCCGTTTTCTACACCTTTTGGAAATAGTAGAATCATGACCACCACCTACAAAGCCGTGCTGCGGCCCGCCCGTAAGGACGGGTTGCAGCCAATTCACTTGCGCTTTACCCGCAACCGGCAGTCCTTGTTTCTGACGACGACGATGGCCACCAGTACCGTGCATTGGAATGATCGGGCTACGCTGGAAAAGGCCAACTGGCTGCGCAAGACGCACCCCTACGCCACGCAGTACAACGCCCACTTACAACAGATGCTGAGCCTGGCCCAGCAACTGCTGCTGGTCGACCCATTGCTTGATGCGGCTACGCTACGTAGGCGCGTGAGTGGCCAGCCAGATGCCGACCAGACAGAGCCCGTAGACTTCCTGACTTTCTTCGCGCAGGACACGGCCCGGCGCGAAGCAACAGGGCACCCACGTACGGCGGAGAAATTCCGCTCTATTCTGCACAAGTTGCGCGCGTACTGCTATTATGCTGCCACGCCCGCTCCCACTACGCCGCCGACGGCCACTCAACTGGAGGCCCTGCGTTTACCGTTTGCCAGCCTAACCGTTCGTTTCATTCGTGCCTACGAGCAGCACCTGAAGGTTCTCGGCAACAAGGATACCACCATCTACCGGGAGCTGTCGTTTCTGAACACGGTGGTGCGCCGCGCGGTGGAGCAGGATTTGCTCTCCCCTGACCACAACCCGTTTGCTCGTCTGCGGCTAAGCAGTGGTAAGTCTGCAGCTAAAACCAAGCTCAACGAGCTGGAGGTGCAGCTACTCGAAGGCCTGCCCGAAGAAATGCTCACGCCAGGTGAGCGCCAGGCGCGTGACACATGGTTGCTGCAATACTATCTACTCGGCTCGCGCGTGGGCGACGTGCTCACCCTGCGCTGGGCCAACGTGCACGCGGACCGCGTGGAATTTGTCGAGCACAAAACCGGTAAGCGTAAGGTGGCTCCCCGCTTCCCCGAGCTTGATGCCGTGCTGGCTCGCTACGCGCCCGCGGTGCCCACGCCCGAAGCTTTCGTACTACCCTATCTGCATGCCTCGGTCCGCTATGCGCAGTGGCCGCTGAATACGAATTGGGCTGAGCTTTCGCGCAATCCTGTGTACCGGCCCCTGTGGATGCAGTTGCTTCGGCATGTAGAATCAAGCACCGCTACCGTTAACACTAATTTAAAACGAGTAGCAACGCATGCTGGCATCGAGAAGAAGCTGACTTCCCATACGGCCCGCCACTCTTTTGCCGACCGGGGCCGTCGCCTAGGCATTGCCGCTGCTGATATGCGTGACATGCTCAACCACCACAGTATTACCCAGACGGAAGAATACTTTGGGGAACTGGAGCAGAGCGAGATTCATAACAAAGCGTTGGGTATCTATACTCGTTAGGTATGGCTACTTCCACTTTACCCCAGCTCCTGCGCGAGTTTCACCAACAGGCCGAACAACTCGCTGCGCGTTTCGGTGTGACGAACGTTACGACGTACACCGACACAGCATCAGACTGCGCCCCTTGTTTCTATTGCTACTACTATGTGCATGGTGAACCGATCGAATGCCTAGCCGGCTCTACACCACAAGTTGCGTTAAAGCATCTACATGAAACCCTTCAGGATCATATAGGCTCTCAAGTCGTCTAAGAACCTACACAAATGGCCGCTCCTGTTCGGATGCGGCCATTTGTATTTGTGGTAATTACTGCACTCAATCTGCTTCAGAAGGCTACAGAACTAAAAACATATGGTACGCGCCACTGAATATGAATGGATACGTGATGCCATCATGAATAATTGCGCATTCTTCTCCCCGCAAACTCCCTTCTATTATACCAATTAAGGTTTCGCCAATGTAGACAAAGCTCCTACCGTACTTAGCCGTGTCGTT
>Ga0066648_10002053_pt1 | contig 10272 bp, 13 predicted proteins | sample CryGeyCG12114_NA_FD_59537 | JGI IMG/M metagenome (GOLD analysis project Ga0066648, IMG submission 59537) | Groundwater microbial communities from aquifer - Crystal Geyser CG19_WC_8/21/14_NA | ecosystem: Environmental > Aquatic > Deep subsurface > Groundwater | place: USA: Utah: Grand County... | reverse complement strand
CTGCCGTCACTGGTGCTGCGCTTGTATTGGCTCGTGATGGCCGTGCTGGCAAACCGCCGTGTGATCATGGACGGACTATAGAATTGTATGAAGCTTGTACTGTCGAGGTTGAAATGAAACACGATTGTGATACGGCTTCATCCGACCACCGTGTCAGGTCAAAGATGAGTTAGCATCGGCACGTGTCACTTATACCAGGAGCGGAATTCTCGTTCCACGACGTGGTACGTCAACGGTGCGGTGAAAGAGAAAGTGACGTACTGTGGTGCGATGCATTAGTGAGTCGTTCTTAAGCCTTGACCAGTATCGGGAGTACTCACGTATGTTCCGTAGTTTCCGTAGTTGTCGTGCTTCATCCTTACATTGTGAAACAGCTGATGTGTGAAGAGACTGGCGCGGACTTCGATGGGTATGACTCGTCCCTTAGCTGACACCAGGTATCCGACCTCGTTAGTGACCGGCGTTGGCCGCCAATCGTACTTGGAATCTCTCATGGTTTCGCCAAAGATAGTCTCGTCATGCTGACCGCTGAGTAGTTCTGGGACGCGTGAGGGGCAGTCAAAGAGGTTGAAGTCTGCTTTAAGTACCGAGGCGGCCAGGCTTACTGACTCAAGGTGTGGTAGTCGCGATGTATCAAGCAGATCTGACAAAGACGGGCTTGGTCTGACCAGATACATGGCCTCGGAGTACCAGCCACCCAAGTCAATGGCCCTGATGGTCTTAAAGCGGGCTTCGCTGAGCATTGGGAGGACGCCGCAGCTCATCGTGGCTCGGGAGTCTATCATGGCCCACTCTTTGACGTGTTCTAGATGAAGAACGACAGGATTCTTCTGCAAGACTTCCTGTACCAGCTCATACGTGTCTGGTGATACAAGTAATGCATTGAGGTAGTGGCAGAAGGGTTGTGGATAGGCTATCTTCTTAACATTGCATTCGAAGTCCTCGGGTGTGATTTGAAGTGGAGGTTTGGGAAGTTTCCGCGGGATGACTGAGACCCAGTATGGTTCGAAGCAGAACTCGAGAATCTTGATTTGAAGCTCTACAGAGAGCCGTAAGAAAGGGAATGAATCCGGCATCGTTGCGCTTGGTCGATGTAGTCAACCCTTGAAAAGAGTCAACTCCGCAGTTTTGCGAGCAGTGAAGGCTTGTTGGGGTTGCAAGGTCGTTCGATGTATAGGGACAGCGTTTCTTTTTCTCCCACATGGACTTTTAGAGTGAAAACGACTGCGTCTGCGCTGATCTCATATTACGACTGTCAGTCTGTTGCTTGTGATGAACATACCTGGTAATATAGTCGAGGATGAACCGGCCCTGCATCATCTGTACGGTCACTGGCCTTGTCTGAACTCGCATCCGCTCGTAGATATTCAGAAGTTGAGGAGGGGATCTCCTAGACTTGCAGGGACCGTCAAAGTGGGACGGGGCGAAGTGAAGAAATTGTGAGTGTCCTGCTAGATAGGCGTAGTGCATGCTCGTGTTCATCGTGGACGACTGACTGCAAGCAGACTCGACAGACGAAAGAGTGATGCTTGCCACGTACCTCTACGAGTTGCATCGCACCTTCCTGTCACTAAATAACCAAGACCACCATCCCAACCACTATATCGTCGGCCAGTTCTTGATCACCGCAGCCGAATATGGCGAGCTCGCCGCCCCACATCGCGGGCATTCATACCAGTAGACAATATGCACCAGTCGTACCAGGCACACTTGCTCCTCAGTCCACCACAACCAAGTCACCAACAGAGACCATCCAACAGCCTTCCTCTACAAGCTTTACCGTACCCTCGAAGAGTGCAAACGCGAATGAGCCACCAACATCCTTCGACCTCCTCTCACCAGCATATCTGGCCGTCTTTCCCATCTTCGTGGTGATCCTGTTCATCATCGTCTGGCTGCTCATGGTCCCCAATGCTCGAAAGCCGTGGTCATGCCGGAGCCATAGGCGAAACATACACGTTCCGCTCAGGCAACGAGGGCCAGGCGATGCTTACGAGATTGCGCCAGAAATGTGGAGAGGTGGGGGTCGGTTTGTAGGGGAGTCGACACGCACTCGATACAATACGGGAGAAGGTGATAGGTCCTATGCCGATCGTAGCAATATGGAGTCTCGAAGACTGGAGAGCATGAATATAACAAGGGGAACGGAGAGCACTAACGCTGTGCCTGCAATGCCAGGTCAAGGTAGGCCTGGACAGCACTTCGACAGCGGAACGACGAACGACATACCGTACCAACTCTATGTCAACATACCGCTCGTATCAATGGCGCCAGCAACGTCGGCTAGTGCAGGAGGAGACGGCGTGCATGCGCGAGAGCATGACAGACAACCACCTCCCCCGTATCAACCACGGGCGGAGCAATATGTGTGCGGCGGCAGGCTGGTGGAAAGAGAGGGATAGATGGTGCCAAAGAATAGCTGCAGAGAGGTAGGCTGAAGGACGTGAAATCAGCTTCGAGATCGCCGGTAGCTCGACGTTCAGGAGTGTGGCAGAGACTGCCTGGCAATCTTATGCTCCTTATACGCTTTAGTCAACAGCATAGTAACCACGTCAAAGGGTGACGATTGTCGAGGAGTATGCCACCCGTTGTGCTAAGCATCTCAAGCTTGTTTCGTACTCTATGGTATCGTACCTGACTAACCCTCGGCGATTCTCTTTGAGGAGGCATCTCCAGCTACGTTAAGCTCCTGAACCCTCACGGCCCTACTACGTCATCATGATCGCGGAAGCTGAACACCCTGCTCCGCCCGTACATTGACCTTCTCAGTCGACATCTACACAGACACTAGCAACCAAGTGAAGAACAGAATTGATTAGCAAAATCCTCAGACCTCGAACGAACAAAGCGAGTTAACCAGTATGGCAGCTACCAGAAGTTCTAGAGCTATAGTTCGCTTCTGTGACCGAGCTCTAGCTCCCACTCCAACTGCCTTCAACGCGGCACGAACTTCCTACTGCCTGGCAAGGCCAACGTACTCAAAGCTAACGACGAATATTGGGCCACGGGCGTCATCAACACAGTTCTCTCGACCATTCTCAGTCCAACGTCAGCTCCGAGAGCAAGAAGCCCCCAGCTCATCTGGCATACCTCCTCCAAAGTCCTATGCCTACCAGGAAATCCATGATCTCGTCACAGATCCACAACCCAATCGCATACTCATTGATGTGCGCGAGCCAAGTGAGCTCCTGCAGACAGGCCGAATACCTACCGCAAAAGCCGTGCCGGTTTCCTCCGCCCCAGATGCTTTCTTTATGAGTGAAGAAGATTTCGAAACAAAGTTTGGCTTTCCCCGACCAACAGAGCAAGACGAAGTCATATTCTATTGCAAGGCTGGCGTGAGAAGTAGACAGGCTGCTCTCATGGCTGCACAGGCACGCCCTCCATTCGGCGGGAAGTTTAGCAACTACAATGGTAGCTGGCTTGACTGGCAGAAGAACGGCGGTGGAATCGAGCAAGAAGGTGAACAAGGGGAAGACAGTGCTCTGGGCGGTGCTACGAATCCTCAGGGTGTCGTCCCAGGAACACCAAGACCATGATTGTTGATGAATCCATTACAAATTGCCGGTGCAGAAAGGTCTTCGCACTTCCTTTCGAGTCTTGTCTGGTAGAAGTCCACATGTGCTACTCCATCATCAGGATCGCTGCTGGCGTCCGCTGAAGACCTACCACTCCAAACCTTCCTGTCTGGGTGATCCAGAGTTCCTATCTGGTGGTGTTGGTGGGCCGTGTCCGGCGCGCAGCTCATGAGAGAAATCCGTTCATGGTACTGAATGTTTGGGGACGAATAAGGCTATGTCTCATAAGGCTTAAATCACGCACGCGATGAAATTTGGGCATCTCTACAGGCACAAGGGGCTCTGAAATTGCTTACAGCCTATTCTCATCGCAATGCGCTAGCCAAAGGGGTAACATAGAATGCAGGTAGTACAGAACTTTCGCCTTACACCGCTGTTCAGGGAAGCTGCAGCGCAGTCCTCCAATCCAGATTGTCCAATTACTGCATACACGCTCCCGCCAGTCACGCTGAGCTCTACCATGAGACGTATCCCCTTCCACTTTCGCAGTGATCGGTGGTCGGTTCTTAGATGATTTCGCTGTGCGTTCGACACACCTCCCTGCCGCATGATCCTGGCAAGGGCTCCGCACTGCTCACTCTAACATACCACGTTCCAATGTTTCCGCGACCACGGTCCTGGTGACCACCAAAGCAAGAGAATATATGTGCACGATCCGTTCAGGTACACATGAATGATTGTATGGAGTCCTGCTGGTTGTGCAACAGGTCTGCCGCGTATGAGCCAGTCAACTCGAAGTTAGCATAACACTCGACCAGTCCAACGCAGAGGTTTGCTACATGGTTTGCTTTCTGCATACGATAACTGACTTCTGCAACATCAATCCCACGGAAGCACAACTTCGATTATGGTCGTTATCTATGGTTACCGTCCAGGGCTCCTCATATGCTGCGAGACAGGAGGTTCGGTCTCGTGCTGAGACCTTCATTGTGCAAGTCGTGTCTCGGGCGACCACGGATGCTCGAGTGTTAATGCTGTGGCTGATTAACAAGATGAAGGTTACACAACATGCACGTGGTGTTGGACAGGCCAGGAACCAACCATGACGATACCCATGCGGCTCCCTGACTGCAATTTCTATGATCCAGTATGCTCTTGAAGGTCTCAGACATCAAGTTGATGGCGGATGCTCGACATGTAGCATCAACGCTTCAGGAGCCGCAACATTATAGTATAAGAGTATGAATTCGCGTCGAGGAGGGAGTTACCAGCACAAATAGTTACTATTTCACTCTTTCAGGCCACATTTGACCTATCCACTCGTTCAAGATGTATCGTCACTCGTTCAAGATGTATCGTCACTCGTTCATCATTCTATTCTTGTCACTCATTCAACTCATTCACGCCACTCCCGTCCCCGGAGAAGCACAATTGTTGCGAATCCCGAATGATCCGGTTCTTCGGAGACCATGGCCGCCCAGTCCACTTCCGGCGAGTTGCGTCAACTCAGCTACTAACCGCTCTTGCTGGTCTCGTGGCTACGATATCAACAGCAACCCCGAGACCACCTGGCCGAACACTGGTAGAGTTGTTCGATACAACCTCGAGGTGCAGAACTTAACGCTCGCCCCTGATGGTGTGTCCCGACCAGTCTATGCGATCAACGGACAGTTTCCTGGACCGACCATAAAGGCCAATTGGGGAGATACTATCGTCGTCACCGTCAAGAACAGCCTGCAGAATAACGGGACCAGCATGCATTGGCATGGCGTTCGATAGTGGAAGTCGAACGCGATGGATGGCACCAACGGCATCACTGGTAAGTCTACAAGGATAGTAGGACGAGCTCTTGACTAAGTAATTTGCAGAATGCCCTCTTGCACCCGGCCAATCAAGGACATACAGGTTCATTGCAACCCAGTATGGCACTTCATGGTACCATAGTCATCACAGCTCGCAGTACTCTGATGGTGTCCTGGGTCCAATCGTGATTGACGGCCCCGCTACTGCCAATTACGACGTCGACCTCGGTGTTCTCCCGGTGCAAGACTGGTTCTATGAGACAGCTTTCTCCAATATCTACAAGCTCTCTCGTGCCCTCATTCGAGGAAATCCAACAGCCGACAATGTCCTCATCAATGGCACAAACAAGAATGCCCAAGGTGGAGGAGCTTACCATCGCAACACTATTGAGAAGGGAAAGAAGTACAGACTACGTCTCGTCAACAACGGCACTAATGACAACTTCAAGATCGGCCTCGACAAGCACAACATGACTGTCATCGCGATGGATTTCGTACCTATTGTACCTTTCACGACGGAGTGGCTGTTCATTGGCATAGGCCAGCGTTACGACGTCATTATCAACGCTGACCAGCCCATCGACAGCTACTGGTTCCACGTCGTGCCTCAGATCGGCTGCGCGAACAATGTCGTTGCCAATGCAGTATCCATCTTCTCATACAAAGGCGCCAACAACACTATCCCCAGCGACGGCACTCGCAATAACGGCCCACCCACCAACGACTGCCTCGATCCAAATATCAACCTCATTCCATACGTACCTCTCAATGTGCCAAGCAATGAAATAATCCCTGCCTCGTCCAACCTCAATGTCAACTTCACGGTCCTCCAAAACAGCACATCCGCCGAACAGACTCTGGTCCAATGGAATCTAAACTTCATAGCAATTCATGCTCCATGGGACAAGCCCACGATGCAATACGTCCTAGACAAGAACACTAGCTACCCTAAAAGCATGAACATCATTAACCTTCCGAAGTCCAACCAGTGGTCGTTCTGGGTCATCCAAGCCGTACCCACCCGAGCACCTGCCCAGCCACATCCGATGCACCTTCACGGCCATGACTTCTACATCCTCGGTGCAGGGACTGGCATATTCGACAACAGTCAGTCACTCAACTACGTCAATCCTCCTCGACGTGACGTTGCTATGCTCCCTGCCAACGGGTACATGGTTCTTGCTTTCGTGACAAATGATCCTGGTGCTTGGCTCATGCATTGTCATGTTGCGTGGCATATTGATCTTGGTCTTGGTGCGCAAGTTTTGGAACGAGCTGATGAGATACCGGATTTGCTTGATTACGCTACGAAGCGGGATTTCACTCAGCAGTGTGCTAGCTGGGACTCATATGACAATAACGCTGTGTATAAAGAGGAGGGAAGTGGGCTTTAGGCTTACATTGCGAGCAACAGTGGCGCTGAAGCTCGGGACAGAGACTACTTGGGACGGAGTTTGTCGGTGCGGCTCTATGTACAACAGTGTCACCGCACGAGGCTGCCTGGGTCAGAGGGAGACGCCAGTCCAACTCTCTTGTGGACCGAGTAAGATCGCGGTATATTATGGACAAAAGACGTGTCCCTTTGTGCTTCTCGTGACGAAACTTCATAACTATTGACTTATGGCAGGTTCAGAGCCGACTTCCACACGTGGGGTGTGAATGCTTCACTTTTGTCTCACACCGCGACTGACGTCAGGGCCTATCTAGCAAAAGACTACCTATACCTAGGTACCTTTCTTTTTTTTCTAAGGTTCCTTCGCCCCAATCTCGAAGTGGCCACTTACTCATCAAAACGATACCCTACTGCAAAGCGGGTCTGTATCCTTTCGAGATAGTGGAAATGGACGGCTTCGAAAACAAACCCGCGAAGGAGCGTTTGGAAATCCTCAAAGTGGGTTATGCTTCTGCGGGCTTCGCGCTTGACTGATATACACTAGAAGTTCGAAAGTACCATTGCGGATGCATGCCAACTCAAAAGTACTCTGGAGAAGTATCGTCTGGCGGAGCGTCACTATCATATGTCTCCACTCGAGACGATCCTAAAGAGAGTGTATAACAAGACGCTCATCGACTTGAAAATGGGCGCGAATGACACGGCATTTGTGAGGAGGCAGATTGAAGAGCTCGAGCAACAAGTGGACAGGGAAGAATTGGTGGAGAAGCTTCGTAATCAGTCTGCAAGATTGGCAGAGGCCGTTAAGGAGGTTGTGAACGGCTTGGAAGTAGGGGACGGAACCGTCAGCAGCACGAGGAAGCGAGAGCGCGACATTGATGCTCTAGAGAAGCAAGCTGAGGATGTTTTGGCTGCAGTGGCTGCATGTAAGAAAATCAAGACTGGATCCTGATGGAATACGCGAGACACACAGACGGGATTGGAGGTACAGCAGGAAGGCGCCAGGATGAAGCTGCCCTACCAAAAGTATGATCTTTGCATTCGCAGATCGTGTCAACGCCTCAAACAATCCACCTACACACGGATTGGAAGTTATACACATCTCACTGGCACTACTGGCTACTCGCACATGCATACCATCCCATATGGCATTTATTACCCTTGATACCTGCAGAAGCCTAGTCCATAACATGGCTGACGATTACGTGCCCACCATTGAAGGTGACACTGAAACTGCACACGTGAGTCATTTAATTAGGTTGTCATTGAATGCTAAACAGTCAATAGTATATGCTTCTCTTCCTTGGCACAACCATCGAGCAACAACTTCGTCACGATGCGGCCACAGAAGACGATTCAAGTTCTTCAGGACACTGGCACTTCGAGAGCTCCACGGGGCTACCGTACTCGGTGATACGACCATCGCAACACGAGCTGGACCTCATGGAATTGGCATTGAGCCAGAAAATAGCTGCCCGGATGGGGCCCCACAAACCTTTGCTGAGAAGCATCACAGATTTCCTCCAGCCCTCGATGGCCAGACTGCTGCAGAGTGTGCGGGCTCAAGCAAAACGGGAAGCTACTGAAGAAGCTGCAGCTCTTGAGCGAGCTTCAGTGTCTAACTCGGTTCAGCTGAAGACCATAAGATTGCAACTTGAGAAGGACCATGAGTATTTGTTGAGTCAGAAGCGGAAACACGACACTGCAGACCTAGTGGAAGGAGCCGCAGCCTTTCTGAAGAGATGCAAGCGTCTCAAAGCAGAAGCGCATGCCCAGTGAGTGGTATGAGGCCATAGTAACTTTGTGACCTGAACATAGACCGGAGCAGGGCAGTGCGAGGGTGAGACGGCGTGGTCGATGTGTCGTAAGAAGGGGCTCAGACAATAGCGGCTGAGCACACGTAGGTGAAGGTGATCATATGCAAGACTTCTCCTCTCGTATATCGAACTCTATGCCAGCAAGTCTATGCATGATTCTTTCCCGAGTGCGCGATGCAACATCGTTTTCGACCCAGCCTCCAACACTTTCATTCACTGCAATATCTGCTTCACAATTCCATCGCCTCCCTAAATCCTGGCCTGTGTTACTCGACTCAGATTCGTCGGACGCAACAATTCTTCCCTGCCATTGCAGGTCCCATAGGGAGCGCAGAAGGTTTTGACATTCAGTGCGAACCACAATGGCGTTGATCAAGTTTCAAGGCTGCCGGTGGCAGAGGCGGATTTTGGAAGATAAGAAGCATTCAGAGCATGCCTTTTGTTTTACTAACATCATCGAGCTTCTCCCAATCCGGCATTGCCTCGAGGTGGAGACGGAAATAGCAAATGAGATTGGCCAGGCCGTCAATCTATGGCAGTACTGATATGTGAGGAACGTGGTGAGACCGAGGAGGTCAGTGAGGCAAGAAATCTTGGACGAGCAGGAGGTTTCGGCGAGTGAGGCTCCGTTGATACCAGAGTCATTCAGGATCCTGAAAGGGTTGATGATCATATATCGGGGTTGTCAATAGGTGGAAGCCTAAGCCCACAGCACTCGAAGTCACAAACGCACAATCTCCTGTTCGCAATGTAGGGCCCGAATACGTACACGAGGACACAGATACTTTGTTGCTGGACGTGAACTCCTCAGTATGAGCGCTCAACTGGTTGAGGTCTGGGCACGATGGGACAGCCGACGCCAGTGCTATTCGTGCTGGGCATAAGGGGAGAGATGCAGTGGTTAGAAGGCTGTTATGCTCAGGTTCACATGGACTCTGTAGGGCGCGTCGACATATGGCAGAGCCCTTCAATTGACAATGCGTTCGCAGGAGGCCCGAGCAGCATAACACGTGCTGTCGATGGCGACGAATATTCTCGTTCTCTCCTCTTCGGAGCTTTTGTACATGACTTTCCCGTTCACCTCATGCTTTCAAAATGAAGGGAAAAGATAGTAGCAGACCAATAATCATCGTGTCAGAACCAACTTTGAATAAAAAGAAGTGGGACCCCAAGCGGGAAAGACACCACCCGCCAATACCATCCTGCCAGCCACATCGCGATCGCACCGTAGTAGACATCTATTTGTTTCGGACAGCGTAGACCAGTATAGAGATTCCATGCCAGGTGTGAATTTGTGACGCTGCAACAAGAAGATGGCAACGACAACAGAGCCCACCGCGGCTCCCAACAAAACTGCTGCAGAAGGCGCGAAAGGCGAAAACACCCAGCTCAGCACGGAGTATGATACACCCCTGGGTCTAGCACATACGACAATGGCAGCTCTTAAGGACAGGATTAAATTGCACTACGACCTTGCCAGTGACTACTATCTGAACTTGTGGTAGGTGAGCATTCCTTTTTCCGGTGCCAAGCAATGTTTCTGCAGATATCATATCCAGCAAAGCAGAATGGCAGTACAACAAATCGGTCGATCGAGCACGTTTCATATTGGAGGTTCTGACCATGACAGGGGCGAACACATCCATCACGGCTACTATCCTACAGCCGAGTCTAAAGCGAACGATACCAAGGAAACAGCGCAACTCAGCCTGATCAAACTACTGCTGGAGATCGCCCAGCTA
>Ga0066648_10002049_pt1 | contig 10283 bp, 8 predicted proteins | sample CryGeyCG12114_NA_FD_59537 | JGI IMG/M metagenome (GOLD analysis project Ga0066648, IMG submission 59537) | Groundwater microbial communities from aquifer - Crystal Geyser CG19_WC_8/21/14_NA | ecosystem: Environmental > Aquatic > Deep subsurface > Groundwater | place: USA: Utah: Grand County... | reverse complement strand
TCGTTGAAAGTAGCAATGAAATTTCTCGTAGTCAAGATCAGATCTCATCATGCGCATTCAAGTTTATTGCTGATCCTCCCACCACAACAATGCAACGCTTGAAGGCATTAATGACTGGAACAATGCCGACATTTATTGATGCCAGTGCCAACTTTAATAGGCAAGTCTTCGAGGTCAATCCTTCCGTCATTTGTATAATATATGAAAATTTAAGTATAGTTAACTAATTTTTATCCCACTCCTGGGCTTACAGAACCGTTTTTTTTTAATCTGACCTTGTTTTAAATGTTTTTATAGCTATGAAGTAGAAGAGGACAACCTCATATATCAATTGCAAGCTGCTGGAAAGCGTATCTCTTTTCTTGGAGATGATACATGGCTGAATTTATTCCCTCGAAAGTATTTCAAGTCGCCATTCGTTGAAGCCCATCCTTCTTTCAATGCTTGGGATTTAGACACCGTAGACATAGCAGTTAACAAAACTTTAAAGCAAATACTGTCCGCAGCTAACCAAAAGGAATGGGATGTTGCCATTACTCATTTTTTAGGTGTAGACCACTGCGGTCATAGGTATGTTTCTCTTTACTTCGAGAAATAATATTGCCTGGAATGTTTTTTTTTCGATAATTAACGTACAATTTAATTTCAGATATGGGCCTCATCATCCTGAGATGGTTCGCAAATTGACAGAAATGGACGACGTAATTCAAGACGTATTTCATTCCATGAGCCACGAAACCTTATTAGTTGTGTTTGGGGATCATGGAATGACACATACAGGTGACCATGGGGGAGATTCGAGAAATGAAACCGAAGCTGGACTTGTTTTTCTTTCGAAACTGAAGAAACAAAAGCAATCAAATCATCCATTTTTCTGCCCTTCAAATTATTCTAGGCCTATGTCTGTGTCTCAAGTGGACTTAGCAGCTACAATATCGGCATTGCTTGGAACTCCCATACCATATTCAAGCATTGGAAGAATAATTCCAGATTTCTTGGTTCCCAAAATACACTCAGAAGCCATTGCTGCTAATGTTGCTCAAGTTCATCGTTACGTATTACGCTATACAGACACAACTTCCAGTTCTGACCACAACAGCCAAACCTTGCCTTCAATGTTTAGTTCAACTTCCAGTGAAACTGGAAAAACCATCATGGAGGAATATAAGCTTGCTGTGGAAGCATTCAATGCATACCAGCATAATCCTAGCTTGGCAAGCCGTGCAAGCCTTAATCAGTTGTCTGTTAACTACCTTTTGCATGTCAAAAATGTGGCAGTTACGACATGGACTCAGTTTGACATTCCCATGATCTGTGTTGGATTGTTTATAACACTGGTTTCAGTCTCTTGTTTAGTCATGTATCTTATTTCGGTTCCATTCCTCCTAAAAGATGCAGCCAAGTCCAGGTGTCGTAGAAATTCTAGTATACTTGGCAGGTATTCTGCACTCTGTTGGCTCTGGCCTATGTTGCCACAATGGTCTATACTCTGTTCATTTTTATTATACTCGAAGTCCAGAACAGCACTTATGGCTATAGTAGTGTCCACATTTGTCGGACTGGGGGTGTTTATTGTTCTGTTGTGTATGAAAATAGCGCAGTCCACAAAAAGTCGCTCGAGAGGATCTGAAAAACAGAATAAAACAAGAAGCTTAACTGTTGGTCCTACGATCAATCTTGAACCAAACAATTATTTTTGGGATTTTTCTGAGATTGTGTCAGTGCTCCTGTATACATTTACATGTTTCGGTGTGCTGTCCAACAGCTTTGTCATCAACGAAGGATATTTCTTGGGATCTGTTTTGACTGGAGTGGTTATACTTCACATTTTGTGTTCAAATCGTATAACTCTAACTGGTGGGGAAAAGGGGCAGACTTTCTACGTCCCTGAAGATGGAGTCGCCCATATTCTTCTGAAGCGTGTAAACAGATGCTCTTGGTCCTGCTTTTTCATGTTCGCTATCCTTATTCGAACTAGCCATGTGTTCTTTCGGTGTAGAGAAGAGCTTACTGAATGCGAAGAGGTAAATGTCATAAACTAAGGAAATAAATGTATTATATGTGTAACTAATATAATTTGATTTGTTTTATGGACAGGAATATTTGCTGCACAAGCAACTGGCATCACTCCCCACTCATTGGCAAGTTCATAAATATGTTCGATATGGAGTCGCATTGGTGGCATTAGCTGTGTTCGTAGTTTCCTTCCGACATTGGATGATGTACCGTGGAAATCTGGCAAAGCGATCTGTGTGGTCATTTGTTGCTAGATTTATTCCGTCTACACTGGTAGTTTTTCTTGGAGTATTTTGGGCCCTTCAGGTGTGAAAAAAAAAACATTTTAGTTTTAGTTAATAGCATTCACAACGCAGCGTGTAAAAAGTGAGGTACAGTATAATATTGATTTTTTTATTTGTAGGGTCTTCCATTCGCCTCAGCTGGAGTTGCCAGCATTCGACCACTGCTGAATCACTTCCCAGTTCTATTCCAATTTGTGGCTGGAATATCTTTGGTAGCTATTATAATCAAACCCCTTTGTTGCAGTAGTGCTCCTGTTTCCGAAACTTCAAGGCTTAAATCTGCTTCTCGAATTATATTACTAATATGGGCAAGATTAAAACGCCTGTTTTCAAGAAAAGAAGGGATGCTTGGCCAAAGTTGCAATAATGGTGCTATAAAAAACGGTCTAATGCATTCAGTTGAGACTGACAAGTTCAACAAAGCTACAAATGGATTTGCAAATGGGTTCTCATTCCAAATTAATGAATGGCAAGATATTGAAAACAATTATGTGAGCCCTTTGCTCATAAATCATGTGTTTCCAGAAGAATCTTTGGACAATGTATTTTCTTCTGCAATCATGAACGTTGGTATTCTTCTGACTCTTCTCTTGGTGCAAGTCACGAGCGACGGTTTGGCACCTGCTATTATTTTCATGATTTATGTCATCGTTTGCCTCGTGGGCATCTATCGGCACAACTCCATCCATGACTTCAGTAAGTGTATTGCAGTTATTTGTGTTCAAAATGCTTAACTTGGTGAAGGAAGAAGAATATTTCTTATTTAAAAGTTGTTTTTTAATTAATTTTATCTAGGTTCTTGGTCTTCCGCGGTTGTATGGACTTTAGCGTCTCAGTACTTCTTTTACGCCACTGGTCATCAGCCAATATTTTCCGCCATTCCATGGGATTCTGTATTTGTGGGCTCTTCAGAAGGGAGTAATATTGGGGGTAGTTCATTTTACTCCTCCCTTTCATGGCTGCGAGCCGGACTAGCGGTTTTGGGGAACATTCATAGCTCACACATTTTGTTCACTTGTTTGCTACCACTGCTGGTATACTGGAAAGGCCATAAAGGACCCCAGAGTGTTTCAGCTCGACAACTTTTAAATCACAAAGTTCTGGTCACTTATGGGAAATACGTCAGTCTTCATGCTATGAAGGTAAAATTGGAATTGCGAAATTCATAATTTTAAAGTTGTTTTGTAAACTTATTGTGTATGGTCTTTGTTACTTCATTTTTATAGCTTCTACTGTGCATGGTTTGTGCTGCATGGCACCGTCGACATCTCATGGTTTGGAAAATTTTCGCTCCCAAGTTCATTTTCGAAGCCGTTGCCTTTATGTTTACATCATCAATTGTAACGCTCTGTCTTGTATTTGTCACTCGGATTGATTATTTGTACCAGAAGCATCTCCATCGTAGTGTGAAGCAGTGATTTGATGGGTCGTTCATTATTTTGTAAGAGTTAGTTAGTTGATTCTGATTATTCCAATGATTATGGTTATTTTATGTTTTCTGCACCTGTATGACTATATGCATGCATGTTGCGAGTTCTGAGAACTAATATTCCAGATCATGCATTCGTTTTTCTGCAATAAATAAGGCTACAGTTTTACAAAGTGGAAACTGTATCTCTCAATCTTATAACTGTGCCACCTGTAACCATAAGCTCCCTACATACTGTATTCTGTATTCATGTGATTTATTCGAAACGTTTTATTGTGTTGATTTTTCCTTCACTAGTTGTTTCGTTTAATTATTTATTTTATTATTGTGGGGACTTTTATAGGTTCGCATTGTGTTGTTTTTTATTTATGGTTCGTATTTCTGTCCATCAATTAAGACCAAAAGCAATAAGATCCATAATTTAAAGTTTTTACTCCCTAGTCCGTAGTCAGTTTTACTGTTCTTCAACCTCAGATTAAAGTGAATTTTGTACATTTTATATCTATATTTACTCTTGGTTGTGACTTGACTTTGTTCTTGTATGATTTCTTATCCAGTCATTTCTGTAGCATGCTAAAGTTAGTTATGGTTACCAAACCTTGCGATAAAGCGTTAGTTTTACTCGTGAGAGCAAGATGAAATCGGCACGTCACGGGATTTGTCAGAAAATAAAAGTGTTTAATTGAATTAGAACAAAATTTGTTTTGCAGCAAGTTTATTTACATTCAGTGACTAGTGTAAACTCATATCTTGAAATGCGTTTTGCATATTATGCATAATTCAATTTCATGTACCTTAAATAAAATAAAAACTGAACTGGGGCTAAGTGAAACAGAAAAGACAATGCTAGAGTATAATTAACAACAATTTCAATAGTATATTCCTAACAAAGCTTATTTTGCTGTGCATTTATGATTAAAACAGAGAAACCCGCTAAAATCCAACATTGAATGGCTATGAAATCGAATATGTTTTTCCTTTTGTAAGCTAAACCAATAGCGCTTTAGCCAATTCTTCAAAATCCACAGGACTTACTGTGGTGGTAGTCTTATCCGCAGTATTATGGGAATGATGATGATTACTTCTGCTAGAATGGTGATGATGCTTTCGCTTGTACTGACTTTTCATCTTGTGTTCACTTTTCTTCTTTTTCTCCTTCATAATAGACTTCAATTTTTTTATAAGCTCATCTTGTTCTGAAGCAGCATTATTTGCCTTTTCAGCACGTCTGATTTGAGGGGATTGGAAATTTTGCGGAATATTTGTTGGAAGGGCTGTAGCAGGTTTTTCCGTAGTTGATGAATCCTGAGAAAAAAAGCATAAAATGAATTTTTAATTCTCATAGGTTGCTCTGAAATTTACAAACGGGACTATTCTTACATGCATTTAAAATATTAAACTATTAAGTTACAGAAAGAATAGTTTTCTGCACTCCAAATTTGAAAAGCTTATGGAGGGGGTTTTCAGGCTCTTTTGGTAGATTATGTCCATCTTCTCCGGAACTAAAATCGTCTTCCTCCTAAAACCAAGTAAATTCAAAAATTTTACTCTAACTATGCAATCTACGTTTTCGTAAAATTTGACTGGATATATTTATTACCGAATTGGAATATTCCTGCTCCACAGATTTAGCTGACCGAGCAGACGCGCTTAAAATGGTTTGATCGGCCTGTTTTGCCAATTCTTGTTTCACAGGATTTTCTGTCGTAGTCCCGTTTTCGACCACGTTTGCAAGGGCAGCAAACAATTTGGAAATAAACATGGCCTTCTTTGCAGCCCAGTAATTAGGATCTGCTACATCTGAGAAATCCGTGGGAGTTGGACTGGCAGGTGCTCCTTCTTGACCAGCAAAAAACGAAGAAAGACCATCAAGTTTCTGCGCCCCTGCTCCTTTTGAAGGGATTGGCAAAAGGGCCCGTTTTTCTTCTTTTGTAGGTTTTTCTCCATTTGTATCATTGAAGTTGTCAGCAATTTTTTGGACTGCGGCTACCAATTTTTTCAACCACATAGTTTCTTCAGGGGTGATATCAGCAATAGTCTCAGTATTCCCCGATGCGCCCGAATCTTCAATAGTAGAGTCTGAGTTTTCAACGGAAGCGACTGCATCTCCATTCACAGTGATATCTTCATCGGATGTATTTTTTTCGTCTTTTTCTTTAGTTTCCGTTTTGCTTTCAAGATCGGGTTTTAGAGTAAGAGAATGGATCCAATGGTAAGGATCAATATTTGATTGGGTATTCATGCTTATGTTGTGATTTTGTTCGACCCATTTGTAAAACAATTGTTCTAAAGCTGAATCTAATGTTTGTAAATCGGTGGCTGACAAAGTTTGTAGATCAGATTCGTCAAGTTCAGTTTTAGCTGCAGGAAGTGATGGAACTTCATTGGAAACTCCTGACTTTGAGCTAGGATGGGCAGGAGACATTTTCAGAGGAGCTCCTGGGGCAATTGGAGATATCTTCGTTGGGGTAATTGGAGCCTGAACCGATGGAGCGTTCCATGCACTGGGAGCTGCAAGGTTAGCTGCAGGAATAGTAATTGAGGCAGTTTTCGTCTTAGTCCAGGCAGCCCAAGGGGTCTCCCCAACAGGCGCTGAACTTGCCACAGGAATGGGAATGGAAGCGGCTTTCATTTTAGTCCAAGCTGCCCAAGGGGTCTCCGCCGGTGGACTTGCGGCAGGAATGGGAATGGAGGCGGCTTTCATTTTAGTCCAGGCAGCCCATGGAGTCTCAATAGCTTCGGCAACTTGAGGTGGGGGGTTTGTATCCCATGCAGGAGCTAGATAATTGGATACTGGGGCTGGGATTGGAATTGAATTAACTTTAGCACTGGTCCAAGCAGCCCATGGAGTTTCTCCAGCTGGTGGAGATGGATATGGGCTTTTTCCCATGAACGGAGGTGAAAGAAAGGGTGAACCTGAAAACATTTATTAGAATCTTTAAATTATAGTGGAAACGCATGTTTTCTTGTCAATATAATTCACAATACTGATATGCAGAGAATATCTAAAATTAAGACTTACAGTTGCATCCTGATGCAACAGCTAGCCCAAAAATTATCGCTTTTACTATCATTTTGGCTTGAAGTGCTAGCTGTGGAAAAATGTGTGTTAATGAGAGGAGCAGGACTGAAGGACTATATAATTTTTGATCTGAAACTTACGATATGACTTTCAGATTATTCAGATTGCTTTTGGCAGCCGAGTCTCAGGTATAATTAGGGCCGACCATATTTTCACAAAGAGGATTAAATACATATTCATAGTTATCTGGATCTAAGATAAATGTCAAGTTTGTATCTTCTTCATGTGCATAATGCTATCCGTGTGACTTGGATTTCGTCATCCATAGAATATCATGGAATGGATAATTAGACTAGAAATCCATTCATTTGTTTTATAATAGATCATGTTTTAGGAACATCTGCGTGGAACCTGGAATTACAACGTTGCTTCTTCCCTGTTAAAGGCCCATCATATTGCATAAAGACTAATTATATATTGCTGCTATGACGGGATAAATCTTTACTTACAGACAACTGTTTTTTAACGAATAAGTCACATAGCCTCTCAAACGTTTACTAATTTTCTCCATGAGAATGCGTTAATTTTTCTGCTGTCAAGTATCACCGAATCCTGTATCCTATTGTGTCATGGTGTCCTATATTATGATATGCATGCATCTGTTTAATGATTACGATTCACCACGGTATGATGTAATAGTGGTCACACTGTCACATATTGTTCGGTGTAATTACATGGATTTTCCAAATTTTCCAAAGTTGTGCATTGTAAAAAATATACATTTAATATAAATATGCAATGATTACTTTCATTTTACTATAATTTTGCAAAAACATGTCTGCTGCGTCTAGAGCGCTTGATTTTCAAAATTAGTCTTGCATGTATAGTATGTAAGCAATTTAGTTTCGACGGACAAAGTCAGAACAAAACTTTGCACAATTCGAAACAATGGTTGATAGAAGATAGAACAGCTGCATGATTTCAAATCAAAGTCATTGTACGGATTTTACGAGTTAATTTAATTGAACTTCCTGTTTTAGTCGGAAAATCAAATATTTATCTTTATCATTGATAAATGCTAAAGATAAATGTTTCATCCATAAATCTTTCTTCATTATCAATGAAATCAATTAAGCATGGATTGTTATGTGAAAAATTGAATGCAATAAAAAGCATCTCATTTATAAACTTTTATTATCTATAGGCAGTACGGGAAGCAAAGGTTGACGCAGAGAACAGAGATATGGAGATATGAAATGAGATGAGATCGAGTGTCAAACGTTGCTCCTTATATGCTGTCAATGCTGTACAGTAATCCAGTAATGCATACTTTTTTCACACGGGAACGGCAGAATGGCAGGAACCTTCAACTTGATATTTTGACTATGTATTTTGACTTTATTTTTTGTTAATTCTTTTGTAGCTTTTTTACTTCAACAAACACAAATCTTTGTTATAATTTTTTTAAACATTTTGTGTCGTAAATTACCATAATCTTGAACATGAACGTGAACATGATTATAATGTCTACCATTGTCAAGTAACTCGCTGTCTAAATCACCGTTTTTAAATTGTTTGATTGCTGATGCTTTCAAATTCGAAATAATTTTTCGGAGGGTATGGATTTTTAAGGTGTAAAGTGTACACTTCTGAAAATAAAATGTCGACTCCTGTACCTATACAGCAACCACCCTCAGATGGGGGGGCTTCATTTAAATCTTACGTGGGTTTGGAAGAATACGAAATGCAGGTTTGTTGACTGTTTTTGCTCGTGCGACTTTCTGTAAACAAAGAGTTAAAAGTACCTATTGTGTTTTTACTTTTGTTTTTTATTATGTCTTGTGTCTATTAAATATGTACTAGTTAATGTCATGCTTTGGATGTAGGAACTGACAGCAATGTATTTATTTTATGACCACTATACTTATTAGTTGACATTTATGTGGATGTTCGGATTATTTGTTACTTTATTTATTTACAGTTCAATACAAAGTTTAGGAAAAATCTATACTCTACAAATACTATTCTATACACCTTGTACTATACTTGCTGATCGAGCTCCAGCTTGTGTCGATTTTGAAACGTCAAATGTACCTTTGATAACTCCTCTTATTGCAGGTATCTCAGTCCTTAAATCCCGAAAGCAATCTCATGGAGCCCAAGTATTTATCTGGAGAAGTTGTCGTCGCCCACGCCACAAATGTATTGCTGTTCCTTACACCGAGAAAAGGAATATCTGGCTCCTTGTTCGTTACCAATGCCCGACTAATATTTGTGTCCTCCGATCACGTTTGCTCCCAATACACAATCCCTTTATTAGGAATCAATTCGATTTTGTATCAAGAGAGTACAAAAAATGCTGCCAGTGCAAAAAAATCAAAGAGACGAGTGACACTAGGGTGTACATCTCTTTGCGCCCCTCCTGCTTTAATCTCTGGATCCCTCAGAATACACGAGATTTTCATCATTTGCTCGAATTTTCGAACTCTACGGTTCTCTTTCAAGTTCTCCCCAGTTGACAATGGCCTTCGTGTTTGTAATACAATCATGCATCACGCATTTCCTGCAAGAATCGACAGACTTTTTTATTTTGACTATTGTAAAGCCAAAGGATCAAACTTTGATTGGGCCGATGAGTTAATGCTACAGAATTTAAGAATTTGTGTGCCTACATATCTTGAAAAAGGAGATTGGATGAAGGAATTAAGAGGTTGTAAAGGGTATAGATTGTCGACTGTAAATGAGGGATTTGAATTATGTGGCTCGTAAGACTGAGAAAATTTTTTTATCGAGTACATTTATATGAAGTTTACTTTGACCACGTTATCTCACTGAAATATTTTTTCTTGCTAAACTAGGTTGCCGGAATGGATCGCTGTGCCTAATAGTATTCAAGATGTTAGGCTAAGAAGTTTAGCTGTTAAATTGAAGGGGGGAAGACCTCCGTTTTGGACATACATGGATTCAAAAGGTGCCGCTATTTTAAAAATGGGAAAATTAAACAACGAAGAAGAAAGGTGACGTTTAAAAATTTCTCATCAACAATTTGTTTTTAGTACAGTAAACGGAAACTACCGTTCAATGCATTTATAAACACGTGCTTTATTTTGGACTTTACAGTTGTGCCGAAAATGCATTTTTCGAAGCCATTAGACATCAGCATCCGTTTACAAAGGAGCCCAATATTAATGATTTGGATGCCACATTATCTGTGAAAGAAATCCGAACCTCTTTTGGACGCCTTCTGGACCTCTGTTGTCCTCAATCGGTAGCTCAGTATGAGGAAATGGACGGAAAGTTTATGTCACACCTAGAACAAACAAAGTGGCCTTCTATTGTATCGAAAGTACTAAAATTGTCAGATAAAATCGCCAAGCAAGTATACTTGGATGGCACTGTAGAAGTGCTTCAAGGTACGTATACGTAAAAATCCCAGTACCATTTTTCAACTGTTCATACATGATTAATATGGTTGTTTATTACGGAGCCGAAGGCGGAGTCTTAGAATTACTAGAAACGGGAGCGCCCTATG
>Ga0066648_10002047_pt1 | contig 10287 bp, 8 predicted proteins | sample CryGeyCG12114_NA_FD_59537 | JGI IMG/M metagenome (GOLD analysis project Ga0066648, IMG submission 59537) | Groundwater microbial communities from aquifer - Crystal Geyser CG19_WC_8/21/14_NA | ecosystem: Environmental > Aquatic > Deep subsurface > Groundwater | place: USA: Utah: Grand County... | reverse complement strand
TGTTACGTCGAGAACGTAATAGATGAATTCGTGAAAGATCTCTGCTTCCCAGCCATACAGTGTAACGCAATATACGAGAACGTCTACCTCCTTGGTACCTCCCTCGCCCGACCAGTCATCGCCCGCGCACAGATAGCGGTTGCACAAAAAGAGGGATGTCAATTCATATCACATGGCTGCACTGGAAAAGGCAATGACCAGGTCCGATTTGAGCTGGCGTTCTATGCTCTCCAGCCCACCATTCAAGTCATCGCTCCATGGCGAATTCCCGAGTTTTACGAGACATTTCCAGGCCGCGATGCTCTCCTTGACTATGCAGCAAAGAAAGGCATCCCAGTCACATCCACCAAGTCTAAGCCATGGTCCATGGATGAGAACCTCGCACACTGCTCTTACGAAGCTGGCATCCTCGAAGATCCAGACACCGAAGCACCAGCTGACATGTGGAAGCTGACCGCCGACCCATTAACAAGCGCACCAGATGAGCCAGAGGACGTGACCATCGACTTTGAAAAGGGCATTCCTGTGAAGATCAGCTCAAAATCTCAGAACGCAACAGATCCCACAAAACTCTTTCTTGCAGCAAACGCTTTAGCCAGAAAACACGGTGTTGGCCGAATCGACATCGTCGAGAACAGATTCATTGGTTTGAAGTCTCGAGGCTGTTACGAAACACCCGGCTTGACTATCCTTCGAAATGCACACATCGACCTCGAGGGTCTTACGCTGGACCGTGAAATCCGAGCCCTTCGAGACCAGTTTGTCACCATTGGATACTCTCGCATCCTCTACAATGGTCTCTACTACTCACCTGAACGTGAGTTTCTGGAAGCCAGCATCATCGAGTCGCAGAAGACTATCAACGGCACAGTTAGACTGAGACTGTACAAGGGCAACTGCTTCGTCATCGGCCGAAGCTCGAAGACAAGCAAGCTATACGATATGAGCGAAAGTTCCATGGATGAAATTGGCTCATTCGAGCCCAGCGAGACTGGTGGCTTCATCAAGGTGCAAGCTATCAGACTGAAGAAATATGGTGAAGCCAAGAAGGAGGCAGGTGTAGACTTGGTCAAAAGAGCATAGAATACACATTGGGTTACGATCACGCCCGGTCGAATGTACTGCGTACCAGATGGCGTTATGGCGCAGGCGGAGAAAGCGCCTCACATTGCATGTAGACCGATGCTCTGCCAGATGATATGACGAATAGACGTAGAAGGATAGTCCCACAGTGGTGATATACCTGCGAAGTGCGAGAACCATGAATTATGATACCTTCACAAGGATTCCAATTCATCTTCGAACCGCTCTTTCGAGATCTCGAATTGAAACTTCGAACCAGAACTCTTGACAGAAGCCCCCCTTCTACTATGCACTCAGGCTGTTCTCATATGGGTTAGTGTTGAAGTCGTCCCACTCACCTCGGTTGCTACTGCTCCAACCTGCATGAACCATTTTCCCGTCAATCAGCAAACCTACGACGAGGCATTCAGTGCTCCTGATGCAGTTCGAGAAGGCCTTGTGGTCCTCTCGACCTCGGTCCCCTTCAGTTTTCATGCCGAACAGCTCCTTGTGGAGCGCAAAGTTCGCCGATCGATGACCAGGGAACCCATATCATGTCAGCAACTTGCTTATCTCACATCATCAGACCTGCCTCCCCTCTGCGAGGAGCGTCTGAGGAACGAGTTAACGCATTTGCCGTAAAGCCACATCTAACTCTCCTACATAGCAACAGTAGACGACACTTCTTGTCTAGAAACGCTTTCGTACATCTTGTTCGTGCTCGAAAAATATACGCTACTATCACGCGCGCGATCCTCGCAGGCCGTTCACCAAAATGCCCCTCACAGGACACTGCAACTGCAAAGCGATCACGATCACCATCGAAGACCCACCGGCCGGCTCGAATCCCTTGTCAAGTGTCTATTGCCACTGCACAACATGCAAACGTCAATCAGGGGCTTCAGGCACCTACGTCGTCGTCGCCGACGAGGATAAAGTCAAGATCGACGATCCGAACGGGTACCAGAAGACGTGGAAGGACACCTTGACGGATAGTGGGACGCCATTGGATCGGCAGTTTTGCAGTAATTGTGGATGGTAAGTGCTCTGGTTGAATGCTTCCACGTCGATGGTACTATAGTACTACTTGCAGAAGGACGAAGACGAGCGTGATGCGAAGAAGTGGAGTTGGCGTTACTGTTACCTCCGTTGCGACCGGAGTAGCTTGCTGACTTGTGCTTCCACAGTCCTTTGACTTCGATCACTCCGAAATATGCGGGCAAGACTATCGTCAAAATGGGTCTGTTTGATACTATTCCGAAGGCCGCGGCTGAGATTTACTGCAAGAACAAGCAATCGTGGGAACCTGACTTTGGCGTTCCTGCTCTTCAAGGTTCTCGGTGAGTGCTGCTGGGCCTGACGCTCTTGGTGGCTCGGATACTCTATCGAAGTTCTACTACGGTCCTTCAGCAAGAGACTTTGCTCTGAAAACTAGTGCTATCAGATTGCGCTTAGCTCAGCGAGATCTCGATCACTCGTAAGCGCCAGGTTCATAGTACCAACATGTTAAGAAGTTTATCCACTTCAAGTGCTTCTAACGAGAAGATTCACTGCAGTCTGTCGGTAGTCTCACTTCGTCATCTAGCCATGCGTTTGAGTGGCTTTCCGACACATGACCCGAGATGTTCTGGCGCTGCTTGCTCTCCCCTAGTCATTGTACCAATAGTGTCCATGATATCGACGTGCTCATTCGAAGGTGCTAATCTACGAAGCGTCCCAGCGTGCGAACAAGAGAGGTAAGTGTCTCCAGTGGGTGATCTGAGGAGTAGCGCCGGACTGAGCAATCCACGAAAGTCGGATGAGAGCAGTCTCCTTCGAGTGCGGTGAAGATCCTGCCGATCTTCAACCTCCAGCTCTCGGCATAAGTCAGGTAGCGCTACCACATCGATTCACTCCGATTTACATGTTGAAGACAAGCTCGTGAGTAGATGCACGTGGTTGAACAAGAATCATCTGCAAAATCAGTTCCAATTCCGCGTCTCCGCATTGGCATCCGCCGTCCGCGCCTGTCTTTCCTGTTCCGACCCAGCATTCAGCGTCTGGTTCTGCGTCTGCTTCTTCTGCGCAGCTAGACTTGTCGAGAGCTTTCCGCCTGGTTTGTTCTTCGCTGCTGCTCGTTCCTACAAATCTCATCAGACGTGCTGCCAAAGCCTGCCGGTCTATGGTCAACGTACCTCAGCAGCTCGTGCAGCTGCGCTTCTCGCGTCATCCGGACTGCTTCGTCCATTACCGCCAGCTGACCCTAAAGTACGACCCGGGGTGCTCGAAGTGAGCTTCTGCTGTGGTACGGGTGCTCGAGCGGGCTGTGGAGCATCGGAGTTTGCGCCGAGCGGCCTCCCGGGTGATGAGAAGTTGTCGTCTTTATTTGCTGATTTCGAGCAGATATTGCCCATTTTGTCGCGTAGACTTATCTTCGTGTTCGCGCCCTATGTCACTCAAGGCAAGAGAGATGAGCGAGAGGACCTCAGAATATCAAGATATGCCGCGGTAGTCGTTGCATCGCCCCAACAGCCAAGATCTAGCCGTTCTTGGCGTTACGTGGCTGACACCTTGCTCACGTGATTCCACGGCGAGCTCAACGAGCCATGAGCGCAGCGTTTCTCCTTTCCTGTGGCTGGTGCAGCTCAGATCCATCGGAACCAGAAGTTCCACTGCAATGCTCCATACCCTCCACACTTCACTAGCGCCTCCAAACCCATCAAGAATTGTGCTTAACGTCACCACACCATCGAGCGGAACGTGCCATCGCAGAGCCGGGTGGTAGCGCGAGTCCAATGAAGCTTGATTAGATGTACCGCCTTGGGAGTATGCAGACGAGCATCAGCCTGCACCTGATTCCTGGTCGGTGTCGATAAATCCTCAGTAGCCAGTGTGATGCGACGCAGTCCAGTCCGCCCTATTTTGATGGAGTCCAGCGACTCACGAAAACAAGTGGTGTTAGCGATCGGCAGCCAAGAAATTCGAGCATAGTATTGATTCGAAGCTTCTTGGGAAGAACTCCTGGGGGAAGAAATGATGCAGGCTAGTTACATACGGCTGTAGCTATAAGATCGCAATTCACCTGTGTTGACTCCTTGCTACCACCACGGGCTGGTCTGCAGGCTTAGCGGTACTTATCGACTGTCTACTGAGAGATAGGATAGAGAAGACACAGAAATTGATACATCTCAATCATTCGTTCTACATGATCACTACTGCGTTGCAACTATATCGACGCTCAGAGATCTGTTAGTTAGAATTAGATTATGGTACAAGAGTCACTGAGCTGAGGCAAATCTTGACGGAGTGAGATCTGTGAGATCTAAACACACGAAAAGATACCACAGGGCTAGCAAGCTTGCGTACTTGAGCTTGAGCCCCAAAGCCCTCATGGCTGCCGTAATTCACGAAACTTGTGACTTGGTCAGAATGATTAGATGCCCCCATTGACATGTATCATTGCTTCGAGCGAGTACCTGTAGACGATTGTTCTAGTGCAGTTCCTGAATAGCAGATGCGCGTTTTCATATTCATTGACAGACATAATGTCGTTTTGCTCGTAGTTGCGTATGGTCCCTAACCTTTCGGATCTCCTTTGCTCTGCTTGTTAGTTCAGCGGATGATGACCGTAGATTAAGAAGAGAGTCTTGGTTCCGAAGTCGAAGGGTGTAGAGCTGTAGGGGAAAGGCTAGCGGGGAAATGGCCGAAAAACGCTGACACTAACCTTTGTGGGTTTCGTGTATGGTCAAGACTGCCAGACCTAAGGCAAGACCACATACCACCGCAAAGTCAATCCTTAATCTTCGACAACATAGCATCATACCCGTAGTATTTGTCTTCATGCGCCAAAGAGGAAACCCGTAAGCGAAAGGGTACGTAGGATAGATTGGAAGATCTGTGCCGAGGAGCTCAACCACGAATTCAAGACTCTTGCAGCTCACGGCCTCGCGCACTCAAGTGAGGAAAGCGAGGAAGAGCCGTCTGCGTGATAGGCTGTCCAGCTCAACTTGGGGTCCTCCAGACTTCGTATCACATCGACAATGGGTTGCACGTCTTGACATATCATGTACTATTCAGCTTTCAAGACACAAGAACGACCTGCTGCCATAAGTCGTTCCTTCTTCCGTGCACGAGAAGCTTTGCTAGTGGTTATCTTTCTCAGTCTGTACTCTTCGAATAGTATACACGACAAATGCCCGTAAGAGGAGAAGGTGTTATTACTTGAAGGGCGATTCTGATCGACCTGATCAGCTGATCATTTCCGATGTACAATTGGCAGAGCTCAAAGCTCGCATGGACCCTTCGTAGCTACATGTTCACGTGTTTTTGGATCTACTACCATGTTAAATCAGCACTCGAAGGCTGCCTGCGCTTTGGCAAGCTCTTGTTTTTTGCTTGCTCTGTCTCTACCCCTCGCTCCTGCGATGAGCTGTAGAGTGTCAGCCCTGCGCTAACAGTCTGCTTTGGCAGGATCATGGTCTCATCAGCTGTGTTTCCTATGTCATAATTTCAAGCTGCTCCCACTATCGAGCCTGGCGACAGAAATTTGTGTCTGGAGCAGAATCATCGTCCGGTACGGTTTCACTGCACGTTAGGCGATGTGGCACCACTACATTCGAGTTGCTGTCTTCCTGCCTAGGAGATCTGATATGCTTCAGCCATGGTCTGACGTTTTTCCTCCTCTGGCACTTGTAAGTCAAAGCTGTTCACGATCTTACCAAAGACTGTCCTCGTACTGCCCCTGAACTCAGACTAAACTCGGAACTGGTGTGGCGGATAGTCGAAGCCTCTTCCCTCCCAGCGACACCAGACAGATGCGGGAAGACCTGCAAGGCAACCAGAGTATGCCCCTGACGCGAAAGAGTATGAAGAAAATTGGCTGTCCTCGTTCTGCACTGTCAGATGGTGTCCGAACCAATCGTCAGGAGACGTTCTGTATGCCACCCCAAGATATGGCAGTATACCAGTATAGTCCGAAGACTGACTTCTGTTCTACTCATCTCTAGAAAGGGTCGTTCTTCGCTTTAAGAGACTTCTCGCGTCCTTCGAGCGTCCCCAAATCATTTCTCGGTTTCCGCACAGCTCATCCTAAACTCCCCTCCCGTTGAGTTGGGGCGCACGACCTATACCTGCGACATGTGTCCTGGAAGACCCCCCGTGAAGAACAGGAGCTACCACATCCTGCACTTGTGTCAGAAGCACGGCATTGAGCACCGAGAGCGTCTTTTCTCTTACTATACTTGTCACAGAGACGACTTCACGATCAAGTTGGCGGTCGATCGCTGTCTAAAGATAACTACAAATCCTGCGAGTCATGCGGAACCACCGCACTTGGCGGGAACTTGCACCTTCGCTCCAAGTTCAGAGATTACTCTGGAGCTCCATATAGTGTAAGTATACCTCGTCTACCTTCCGGTCAGGAGAGAACAATGTTGATGTAGAAACAGGCTATGCAACATGCACATTCGAGCTCCGAAGGAGGCACCCGTCCAGAGCGGCACCAAGGACAAGAGCTGCCACAGCCGTCTTCGGCCGCTCATTCCTTTCCTGGTCCTGTTAGTCTTCAGGACCAGCTCACTCTGCCAACTGGTCCCATCTCTTGCCAGATGTATATGACACCACTTCAGGCTCCGCCAGAACATCCCATTGATCGCTCATTCCTCGACGATAGCCAATGCTGGGACCCAGACAGCCCCTTCCCTTACCACAACCTTGCCGCACAGATGCCACTTCTTACGAGCTTCCTCAAGCGCTGTGTGGGTCGGTGAACCCAGTTCAGCCTTGGTGTTCGACCATACAGCTTGATAGCCGACCCACCAGGGAGCAGAACAGCTCAGACCGACGGTGTTTTCTCCTCAAGCATATCTGGTCAAGGCTTTTCTTGCGGTCCACAAGCGGTGTCACGTCGGCTTGTTCGAGTTATTTTGCCCACATCTCTGACGCCATGGAAATGCCTGTCTGTATGTCGTTCGACTCCTAACAAGCGGCTAGCTTGCTCTTCTGCCTCTCGGTGTGCCATGAGTTACTGGTGAGTGGATATATGTCCTCCTCTTCAAAGAACGGGGCCTGTTCGTCAAGATATGATTGTGAAGGTCTAAACCGATCCGCGTCTATACCGCATTTATGCAACATATCAATATTTCGCCCATTGCGCGTGATAGCGATGCGGTTTTCATACAAGAGCTCACCAGATTCTTCATTCTTCCCCACTTGATAGCCTGGCCCTAGGTAGGAATCTTGAATATCCTTAAGCATAACATCGGTATGGCTAGTACGAACTTTAAAGTCGATGTTTCTGTCGATCAAGTCCTGAGATACCAGTTACCAAATCATCCTGGTGCTCCATCCACCGATCCCAATCATCTCGGCACTATGTTTGCCAGGGCCTCAGCTCTGTCACCTGATCTTCCCGGACGAGCTAACGGAGGTGGTCCACTTATAGATCCAGTCTTGTCTGTGCCTATGCCCTTGCCCTTGCCCTTGGCCTAGCTTTTGTGTTCGTACTTCATGCTCAACTTCATGAGCTAGGGTCTGTAAGAGATTTTCGCAGCGATGTTTGTTGAATGCTTAATTTCAGCTTTGTCGTCGTCTGCTAATCCCTTTGGATCCGAATAAAGTACACAGAGGCAACATTTGCAACGATCTCGCCGTTAAATTGATTTAGGCTCTTCAATCCCTGGTATGTAGAACTGCGAGTTGCCTTTCTTTGCCTTCTTGGTTGGAGAAGAAGGAGTCGTGTCCTTGGCAGGTGCAGGCTGGTCTGCTCCTCATGTGTCCCTTGCCTCTGACTTCCTCATGGGGCTGTGCCTTCCGGGCATCTTCCACCATCCGAAGTGTATGGTCGGCGCACGTGTCTCATGGTTTTTTTGCTTCATTCTGTCCAAACAGTATGCGTCGTGAGATAGCCAGATCTCATTATCGTCGTAGTTCCGCCCTCTGTCTCGTTCATTGACGGTGTACATTAGCTGGATGTCCTCGTCCAATGCATCTTGTCTGGAATCCGACAGACGAAGAAAGCGGGGACTTTACTTTCTCGGATCTTCTCTTTCTGCTCCACCCGCTGTCTCATCGTAGACATACAGGTTAAATTGACTGCAATCAAGGGTTATATCCCGCTCAATTGTTGTTGACTCGCCTCCAGTAAGTCACATTCACCCAATGTTGATATGCGAACAGCTGCTATCATACTCTAAGCAGCTAATTGCTATCCTCGTACTGCTCTAGTAGTAGAACACCCTCAGGTTAGAGGTCCTCGGTGCCGAACTCGAGTTGCTCCAAGAAAGTTTTGTCCGCTACGTTAGTGCAGGGAGGTGAAAATGGTAATCTAGTGAATCAGTAAACATTAGACACTGTAAGACGAGTGAAATTTTTCCATGGAGGCACACAGCCGGGACATCATCATGACCGCATTTAGCACTTCTTTCGAGGCGACGCAGGTCCCCTTTTGTGTTGGTGGCGTTGCAGAGGGCCGCATTGCGCGAGGGGCCGTGCATGTGTAATCTTGGCATTAGTCGCTACTTAAAGCGGCATTACTGTACTTCACTTTCTACCTAGTTAGTCAATAATCTATTCCTTGCCAGATTTCACACATGCGTCGGGCGTGTGGAACGCATCAACCAATGATATTAGAGCTTTGCTGTGGCAGCTATGGCATAGCTGCCACAGCAAAGCTCTCAACCTATTGGCCGACGTGTTCCGCCCTTACTCCCCTACTCTAAAAGACCTCTTTTTCTTCTTGGGCGCGCTCAGAGGCGCGCACCTGCTCGAGTAGGTCTTGACCATGCTGTAAGGAAGGCTGATACTGCCATGTCGACCAGTATTGCATTCTAAATTGTGCTTGTGTTGTTGCCAGCGACGCCAGGTATCTAGCAGATAGGGCATGTTCTGTCATAAACGCCCTTAACAAGGCAGGAAAGCTCGAATCTGAGAGATCCTGCACATAGAGCTAGATGTTCTGCTGGAGGTACTAGTCCCGGCATTCAAACGGCCGTACGCACAACACCGTGACTCCTTGATCCCCTAGACCGTGCAGGTGTTAGCCTGGGCTCCTATGAGGCATCCGAAAACGGCACGACACGATGACTCTGCAGCAGTCGCAGAAATCATCGCCGCACGGTGAAGCGGGTAGCAGACCAGTTCTAGCCTAGCCTTGCGGTACTTGCCCTCGAAAACTCTGACAGCCTCTCTGAAGCCACGCTGTCCACCGTGCTCGAAAATTCACGTCTCGGATGGGCACACGGAGCTCTGCGTATGTAATCAGTATCCACATAAGCTTTGACTTTGAGACCGAGGACCTGGGGAAGGACTATACTGGTCTAGTGCGATCTTGTCGAGTGGGTCCCCTAATCTAGTGCGATCTTGCGTACCATTGAATGCAGTTCCTGTCAGTAGCTTTCTGCAGCTGGCGCACCGCTGCTGTGACAGAACATCCTGAGCGCTCGAGGAATCGTCGAAGTTGCAACAGCCTACTCCGATAACGATTGCTGATGTCCTGCGTGCAAATCCGACTGAAGGGTAAGCTGTACTGGAGGAACATGATATGCGGAACGTCTGGGAATATATCGGGCTTTGTATGTCCAAAGTGCACGTATGAGTCTCAGATTTTCAAAGTCACGACAGGTGGTGGACAGTAGTTGTGCAAGGATATGGACATCCCTTTTGGGTCAACCCTTGGTGTGGATGTATAATGTGGAGTATGCATTTTGGAAACCAGTTCGTATACTGCTTGATCCACCATAGTGACTGTTCAGGCAAGTTCAAGGCCAAAGCTTCTGTGTCCGATCCAGTACATAGCTCCAATGCAATACAAGCATGCTGCGAGGCAGAGGAGGTGCCACTGCGAACTTGAATAGAACAGACCGTAGGGAGAACATGCTTCATCGAAAATTGACCATGCTGTGCTCGACGGAGGCAGCTGGGCTGCCACACCCTGCTCCTTTCTCGAAATCCACGATGCTGCGGTAACACCCTTTTATCTTAGCAGGAGTAGTAATCACAGGCTTTTGACAGCTGAGACAGTACAGAACGAGCTCATCCAGTCCCGAACTTTGTCGTCGAGGTGACTCACGAGCTGTTAAGGTCTGCGTATTGCTTGTCATCCATGGCGCCTGGTACAAGTCGCTCTGGCTACAGAGGCTGGTTGGTGCACGTTTCTGGTGTGGTCAGCTTGAGCAGACCGTTTTGAGCAACCGATGGTTCTGGGGACGTGAGTTCTTCGCTGATAACCATAGACTTCCTGGTGGATTG
>Ga0066648_10002046_pt1 | contig 10293 bp, 9 predicted proteins | sample CryGeyCG12114_NA_FD_59537 | JGI IMG/M metagenome (GOLD analysis project Ga0066648, IMG submission 59537) | Groundwater microbial communities from aquifer - Crystal Geyser CG19_WC_8/21/14_NA | ecosystem: Environmental > Aquatic > Deep subsurface > Groundwater | place: USA: Utah: Grand County... | reverse complement strand
GCAGACTGTCTCCGACTACCTCGAGCAGCACTCACCAGCCCGCCGTGGTCCTCTCTCAGGGGTTGGAACCGAGGGATGGGGTGAGCGCGCTGGAGTTAACTTTGCAGCGGGTCTAGAGGACTCTACGGCTAAGGTACGTGACGCTGCATCAGACGTTGCGCGCGCCGCCGAGCGTGAACTTAGCGATATTCACTCAAACGTAAGCGTTGACGTCGATACGCCGCGGAGTCATGGAGATAACGACGACAGGGGCGGACGCGCAAAGGATGCAGTAGGCGACGCAGCCGGCGACGCCATCCAAGATGCTATGAGCGGAAACTTTGATCCTAAGGCCATGGGTCTCGCCTTTGCGGGTGATCTCGCCTCTTCCATGACTGAAGGCCTGGTTGACAAGGCTGGAAACATCATGGGTGCGCTTAAGGGTAAGCTCACTGGCGCAGGCGCGACTGTTGCAAGCGATGTAGGTACAAACATCGGATCAAGTGTAGGCAGTAGTGCGGCGGGTGGCGTGGCTGGAAGTGGCGGTAAAATTGCCGGTGCTTTTGGAAAGGTCGGCGGCGCAATATCAGGTGCTGCTCGTGGAATTGGTCTTGCAATGAGTACAGCACTCGGGCCAGTAGGTCTTATCATCATTGCAATTGCCGCTCTTGTTGCTGGATTCATCTACGCCTACAATCACTCTGAAACATTCCGCAATATTGTGGACGGCGCGCTTCGTGCTGTTGCGGATGCAGCGCAGTGGCTCTGGGATAAAGCACAGGCCGTATTTGGCTGGCTTAAGGACAACTGGCCTCTGCTGCTTGGTGTTTTCTTAGGACCATTCGGTCTTGCGCTTGGTCTTATCATTAAGTTCTGGGACGACATTAAGAATGCTGCAACATTGGTATGGGATCACATCAAGACTGGATTCGATTCACTTGTAGCATTCTTTACAGGACTGCCTCTACGAATTGCCATCATCGCAGCAACGCTATGGATATCAGTACAAGATAAAGCTACAGCAATTAAAGATGCTGTAGTTCTCAAGTTCAACGAACTTGTAACATTTGTTACCGGATTGCCGGCAAGAATCTCTGAGATTGCTAGAAATCTTTGGAACTCAATTTCTACTAAAGCAGATGAAATCAAGCAAGCAGCAGTAGGAAAGTTTAACTCTCTTATTACCTTTGTGTCTGAACTACCGGCACGAATTGCATCTACTGCCAGAAACATGTGGAACTCAATTTCTGAAAAGGCACATGATGTTAAAGAAGGTGTAAAAAGTAAGTTTAACGACATGATTACGTTCTTCACCGGAATGCCAGCGAGAATTAGCGGTGCGCTAAGAAATATGTTCGGTGGTCTGCGTGATGGCGCACGTGATGCTATTAACTACGTTATTGGCAAATGGAACGGTCTAAGCCTTACTCTTGGTGGAGGACAAATTCCTCTACCATTTGGTCAAAGCGTTAGCATTCCGTCAATCACACTTAATACTCCAGACATTCCGTATCTTGCAAAGGGCGCAACTGTTCTGCCACGGGTAGGTGGAACGCTTGCACGACTTGCAGAGGCAGGCCGTGCAGAGACTGTTGTTGACACCGGTCAGATGAACCGAATGATCAATCTTGTCAATGCTCGACTTGCAAGTGAACGAACAACCGCGCGTGGAAGCGGCGGACCTATTATTCTTCAAAAGGGTGCTGTAACAATGCACATTACAAATCCTGTTGGTGAAACAACCGAGCAGACGCTAAATACAAGACTGCGCTCAATGGCTGATTTGGGCGTTATTGAGCGACTTATAGTGGAGAACTAAATGGCGCGTGAACTTTGGTACGCTGATGGATACCTGCTAACAAATACAAACATCAGAGACATTTCGTACGAATCCTCTATCTTTGATACGCCAGCAAAAAGAGGCGATAACTCGACAATTGCACAAAGCCACGGGGAGTTATGGCGCCCTAAAGTGTACGAGGCTGGAAACTTCACACTCAATATGTGGACATTTGATCGAACAAGTCAAGCAGTGGCGGTTGATCTTTACCGCGATCTAATGCGAGTCGTGCATCGAAATCTTGAGCTTGTTACTTTCGAACGTAAGTGGGATAACGACACACGGTGGTACCGATGCAAAGGAGAAGTCCTTCAGACAGTCTCTCCTTCGTACAACTCCAATCGTGGATACCGTTTTGGTATTGAAGTCCATGTACCCGGCGCGTTTTGGGAGTCACCGTCTTTGGTAACGCACAGCACCTTGACGAGTGCTGCACTGCCACAAAGTCTTGACCTAGTAAATCATGCGGACTCTAACGCCCCAATGGATCATTTCAGATTTGCTGTTACTGGTCCGGTTACAAATCCGCGTGTTGAGCTGTATAAAAGTGGCGTAGCTACCGGCCAATACTGGCAATACAATGGAACTGTAGCGACGGGCCAAACTTTGACGGTAGACTCAGCAACATGGGCAGTGACAGGCGCGGGTGGACTAACTGTGAATGAAGCACTTCTTGACTACACTGGTGCGCGGTACCTAACCGTGCAGCCAAGACATCACACCGAGACAGCGCCACAGGTGCGACTTAGTGGCGCTAGCGGCGGTTCTGGCACTAAGCTCACTGTCACCGGTCGCTCGAAGATTCTGGCATAGCAAATGATTAGACTTTCGCAGTACACAACAGCCGGCGTATTTGTGCGTCGACTACCTGAGTTTGTCTCAGTCAAATTTCTTGACGAGCACAATCGACAAGGATCCGGCTCAATCGTCTTTCCCAAGAACGGACAAGGCGTCAAGGAACTACTTACGGCAAAAGACGGTATCCTGTGGATTGAAGAAACAGGGTACGACTCATTTGGCATCATCTTTGATTCTGAGCAAGAAAACATTGCCGAAGAGGGCGGGAACGTTACCGTCTCAGGCGAAGGTCATATGTCGCTGCTCAAGCGCGGTCTTGTCTACCCTCGTGACGGAATCGGCGCTGCGCCGGAGTATGACTTTGACGAAAAAAGTGCTGGTGCAATTGTCTCAACGCTTGTTTCTCGAGCAAAAACTCGAGGTACAATGCCAGGAATTCTTACAGACACATTTAACTCTGCAACGGATTCCGCGGGGCAACCTTGGGGACAAGTTCTTGACATCACTTTTGCTGCAACATTAAACATTCTTGACGCAGTTCAGAACATCTGTGACAACGGATGGGCTGACGCCCGTATGGATGGAATGCAGCTAAAGCTTTACAAGCCGGATACCGAACTACATCGAAACAAGACAAACGTTATTGTGCGTCTTGCACGCGAAGTAACAGATGCGCCTCGCACAAAGCAACGATCAACGTCAGCAAACGTTGCGTTTGTTGTCGGTGATGGTGGAATCAATGTTGAAGTAGTTGATCCGCAAAAAACACCGACAGATGAGCGTATCGAAGCAGCATTTGAAGATGGACGCTTATCCATCAATGGCACAATGCGGCTATACGGTCAAAACAAGCTAGAAGAAACACGCCTTCCAGCCGAAGGTTACACGATTGAAGTAGATCTTAACGCCAGCCCGTGGCAGCCACGCAAAGATTTCCGCACGGGAGATGACATCTTTGTCGACTTTCTTCGTAACACGACAACTCGAGCATTTATCCCGCAGCGTGTATCTAGTATTGCTATGTCTTTTGACACTGATGGTGCTAGAACATGCTCAATTGAACTCGCGGACATCTTTCTTACCGCCGCACAGCGTCTTAAGCGTCGCCTCGACGGGATTACTAACGGAACAGCAAATCCAGCGCCTCCAGACGCAGGATTTGACTCAACAAAACCTAAGTCTCCAAGCTCAGTTGTTGTTGCGCCAGACATCTACCAATTGACTAATGGCACGTACAGAGGGCATGCCACTGTTACGTGGCCCGAAGTAACATCGAACGATGATCCCGAGAATTCAGTTTATGACGATCCAGGACTCTACTACGTAAGTATTCGGACACGTAAGTACGTTGCCTCTCCCGGTACGCAGTTAACGTGGGGAACTTGGTCTGGTGATGTCAGTGTTGAAGCAACCGGCGCGATGGTTGCGTACTTTGACAACATTCCCATTGGTTACGAAGTTCAAGCACGAGTACGCGCAGTGGACTCCAACGCCAACAGCAGCGCGTACATGCTGTCTTCAACAAGTCCAGCTACAGTTATCCCATCTGATGTAGATCCACCGCCGCCGCCTTCGATACCGAGCGTTACGCCGTACTTTAGAGGTCTTCGTTATTCGTGGGACGGTAAGTTTTTAGCGTCCGACAACGTAACGGAAGCAGCACGTCCGGCTGACTTTTCGCACGTAAACGTGTACATGTCGACTGCAACTCCAGTCGCAGCTACGAATGCGAATCTCATTGATCAATTTCGTGTACAAACTCGATCACTACAGCCTAACCTCACTCCTGGCACAACCTATTACTTCAAGTTTGTTGCATACGACATAACAGGCAATAGCGCAGAGCAACCTACGCCTGGCTCTGGTGTTCCTATACTGGTGGACGACCCTGACATTCTTACCGTTCGTGTAGAAAAGCTTGAGTCAGGTATTCTTGATGCCGATATTCTCATGGCTGGTCGAATTCGAACTAGTGATGGAATACCTCGTGTTGAGATCTCAAACGAAGGTATGGTGCAGTGGAACGAGTATGCCGATGGAACAGACTATAAGTCTGTAGAAATTCTTTCTAATGGAACTGCTAAGTTTCAAGGTGTACTAACAGGTTCAACTTTCCGCACAAGTGACGCTGTAAACAACGTTCTTGTTATGGATAGCACCGGCTTGTCTCTCTATGATGCAGGAGGTGCACGATCTGTGTTTTTGTCCGCCGCTGGTGGACAAGGAGAATTTACAGGAGTTCTTAACGCAAGTTCATTAACTGTTGGGAATCCAACAGGAACCGCATTTAAGACAAACTTTGATTCGTACACGGCCGGATCTTTTCCTACCACCTGGCGAAACAAGCTTGGTGGAACAGCTGGTACACAAGAAAACTCAACTGCAACTATTGCCAACGTAGCGGGTAGTACCACAGACAGACTTATGCGTGTTACTCGCACCGTCAGTGCGGCGTACGGAGAAGCGTTTTACTACCCGATTGACACTCAATCGTACGTAAACGCAGAAGCCACTGGAATTGCTAGATCCACCGCGTTTACACTTCCTAGCGACGGTCTACTTCTCTGTAAGGCACGCGGAGTTCCGCAAGCATGGCCTTCAAACGATGGATACCTATTCTGGGTATTCAACGATTTTGACTTCGGTGGCGCTCGTCTTTGCATTTCTATTGAAAAAGGTGGTACAACTACGCATCTTGCGTCGCTACCGCGTACCGCATTTGCATTTGTAGCGGGACAAGACTACAGATATCGGTGCCGGCTAGTTGGGTCACTTTTACAAGCAAAAATATGGCCTGTGCAAGGAATCGAACCAACTGAGTGGATGCTTCAAGCGTCTGACAATCAAATTCAAGGAACTGGCTACTGGGGCTTAGGTCAAACAGGAAGCACATTCTGGGGAAATGCTGCGCTAACCACTGAATTTAGAGAGTTCAATGTTGCCCCTGTAGCAGGAACACTTAACATTGATCCGCTAGGAAACTTTTGGGTAGGTAACGCCAACGCCGCTGATGCGCCGTTTTCTGTAAGCGCATTAGGCAATGTAGTTGCCACGAGATTTAGTACCGCCGACGATGGTAGACGCATACAAATTGGTTCGTACTGGAATAGTGATAAAGACGCTGCAACAATTCAATGGAACAGCAGTGTGGCTTACGCGTTCCAACCGCTTATATCAATGGGAACTAACTTATTCCGTAATGGCGATGGATTAAGTATTCAGTCAGGTCAAATCTCAGGTCGTATGGACACACAAGGTGTTCATGTTATTTCTCTTGATCAAGTGTACGGAATTACAATTGCTGCCGGTAGAGTGCCGGGTAGCACGGACACGCGTGCTTCTAGCATTAGGCTAGATCCCGGAATCGGTGGTGTTATCGACGGACGTGCAGGCGGCACGCAATACGCTGGATTCTACTTCGATACAAACGAGTATAGTGCTTCTCACATCATGATGCTGCGTGGTCCTATCTACCTTCGTGACGGCACCGACATTAATCACTCAATCCAGTACGAGGCCACTACTGGCATTGACGGAACAATGTTCAAGGCATGGTCTTCCTGGCGCTGGTATTCCGCTGCTACAAGCAGCATTGTTGCCACGATTGACAGGAACGGCAACATGCAAAATACAGGATGGCTCGGTAGTCCAGCCGGATCTGCTACAGGGCGGGCGCCTGTACTGCTTTCTCGTGGCGGCGGTGATCAGATTCACTTTGACGTGCTCTCTGGCCGGCTCGAGGTGTACGTCAATGGCAGTCGAAACTTTTCCTTTGGTGCAAGCCTTGGTAAGACATTCATCATCAATCACCCATATGACAGCAATCGCTACCTGATTCACGCTGCGATTGAGGGCCCAGAAAACGCTGTCTACTATCGAGGCGTTGTAGATCTCATTGATGGTCGAGCTGTTGTTGAACTACCTAAGTATTTTGAACATCTTACGCATGTTGAAAATAGAACTGTTCAGGTGTCTCCACTGTTAGAACATGCAGATAGCAGTTTGTTTTGGGTTGGCGCAACCACTCCAAAAAATGGCTACTTTACAATTAAAGCGTCATCACGCACAGGACGTGTATCATGGGAGGTAAAAGCGGAGCGCAAGGATACGGTACGTAATCCTACTGAGCCTTTGAAGTCAGATATTGTGGTAAATGGATTCGGTCCATACCTCACATACCGAAAGAAGTAATGACAACACAAGACGATGGAGCTACATTTTGCGATAGATGCGGTGTAGATCTGGGTACAGGAAGTATTCGACAATGTGCTATAGTTTCAGTACTAGACTCCAACACATTTCGGGTTCTTAACTTGCACCTTTGTCTTACTGGTATTGAAGGTGGAGACGGATGCGCTTCTCGTATTCTTACTAAGAAAGCTATAGCACACTTTGTAGATGAAGTTGAGCCAAAGGGCGAAATGCTTACACTACGAGAAGTAGAGTCAGAGTAGAGTCAGAGTAGACTTAACATCGAGCGATATACTTAACTAAGGAGATACACCTAATGACAGCACCGACTCAGCAGTTCAATACAGTGCAATTTATCGTTGATGATCTAAGTCAAAAGATTGGTCAGCTAACGCTAGAAAACGCTGCACTTCGTGCGGAGATAAAGCGTAGAGAGCAAGAAGACGTACCGTTTACTGAAACTACCTTAGTTGACCCTACTGATCAGTAAGGACGAATACGGTGACAACACCAGGTAATCCGGTGTTTGAAGTAACAGGCGTTGTGATCTACACTGGTGGTTCAACTGTAAATAAGTATGTAGTTGTCACACTTAATCAACAAGTTCCTGAAGCAACTGAGCGTACAGCAGGTAATAACACACTAACTATGACATTGCTGCCGGAAGAGGCATCTAAGTATGTGGTAGGAAGTAAGTATGAACTGACTCTGTCACCGCAGTAAGTAAGTAAGGAACAACTGAGCCGCGTGCGTTAAACGCACGCGGCTCAGTTGCGTGCGAGTATAGTTAATGATGTACGCAAAATGCATTGCTCGTCAAAGAAGAGGAGAGATTTACGTGGTAAAGACGCCGAGTCGTAAAACGCGGCGTCGTCTTAAGACAATCCCACGTGACACAGTACTCTTCTTTGCAGGACTTATCGGAGTAATACACGAAACCATTTGGGTTGCCGATGAACGAGCACAACTGCTTCTTCTTTTCGGCGCAATGATGGGACTACCTGCGTTTCTTCGTGCAGACGAAGCACGCGGAGGTAAAAATGACCCTGAGGATCAAGAATGACATCGCCAACGCCTGATGAAAAATCGGTTGAGCTTCTTGCTCAAATTGTACGAATCATGGAGTACTGGAAGATAACAGGTATCTACATTGCTATCATCCTTACGATATGGCTCGTTATGTTTTTGAGAGGAAGCTAGCATGATACTTAGCATAGAACCTGCAAGTCCAGATCCTCTTGCAGATCTTTTTCGTGTTTTCTTTGTTATGACACCGGCGTTTCTTATCGTTGGTATGACTGTATTCATTATGATTAACTACTGCAAGTCATGGCGACTAAACAAGAAAAAGGGAATGACTCGGCGCGGACTTCTGCCGCTCTACGCGTGGACCATCGCGCTATCCTACTTGCTTCTTTTGCTTGACGCGGTAATAACTGTGTTCGAAAACAAAGCAGGAGAGATCACAATCCATACATTTGTACGTGGATTCGCTGCGCTCCTCGGCGCTTTTGCCCTAGGGACACTCCTTAAGTACGGTCGTCTTCGATCACTTGAAGATAAAAGAGCTGACAAAGAAATCAAGAGTGTTGCACGCTTCTAATCAAAGCTACGCACACATGAATATAGCTAAGAGGTAGTCTAATGGCAGTTGCATCTGAAGATCTTAAGTACTCAAATCTAAGTAGCGTAACCGACAACGAGTACTTTTCCGCTCTTGCAGAAATCCCATACGTACTTGATTCGGCAGGACTACCTGTAGATGTATCCTTAGACGTAAAAGATAAGCGATCATCTGCTAAGAAGTCACTTATCAAGGTTGAGAGCAGACTTAGAAGATCTAAGGCCGCACTTACCCGGAACTCATCTAAGCCGCTAGGATTTGCTCCTAGCGGTGCGGCTGCTCGTATGCAACGCATTATCAACAGAATGCGCGCACAGGGCCTTACTGTGCACGAAGTTGACGGCTGGCAATCCCGTGGCCGTGATGGAAGCTTTGCACCTAAGGGTGTTATTGAGCATCACGATGCATCGAGTATCAAAAGCGGCAACGCAGGTGCGCTACCAATCATCATTAAAGGACGATCTGACGTTCCTGGGCCGCTAGCGCAATTCCAGGTAGGTCGTGATGGCACATGGTTCATTGTTGCAGCAGGTAAATCAAATCACGCTGGTCTTGGCGGTCCAATCATCGGTATTGCCAAGAACCTTGGCAACGCCAATCTGTACGGAGTTGAGGTTGCGAACAGCGGTCTCGGCGAAGTGTACTCTCCAGCGCTGCACAACTCTCTTAACAGAGGGTTTGCTTGCATTCTCAACGAAGTTGACCAGCCAACCTCCCATCTTATTGGTCACAAGGAGTGGGCTCCAGGGCGAAAGACAGACCCACGTCACGCTATGTCATGGCGTCGTGCGCAGGTAAAGACAGTTCGTGAAGGCGCAACTCCTGCACCAAACCCCGTAGCACCGCAGTTGCTAGTGGCAGTAAATGGCGTACTAGACGTACGTACCGTCAAGGAACTCCAAAAGCAACTTCACGTAGCAGTCGACGGTGACATGGGGCCAATCACGATTAAAGCTCTTCAGCGAAAGGTTCGAGCTACCGTAGATGGCGATCTCGGACCAGCAACAACAAAGAAAGTTCAAGCGTTTGTTGGCGTTACCGTTGACGGCGACTGGCGAACAAACACAACAAAAGGCGTACAACGCGCCATCAACTTACGAAAGTTTGTGTAAATGGCTGCCAAGGTGATTAAGAACGGTCATATAACGTTTGATCCTCGTCTAGACCGCGTTCCTGAGTTTGATTCTGCTTCACGAAACCATCAAGTTCGTGAACTACTCGAGCAACGTACCGCGCTAAGAAAGTTAGTTCGCAGACATCGAAGCATGAAGCTAGGTCGTACCTTAGACCAAGGTCAAGAAGGCGCATGCACGGCGTACTCAACCGGGCACGCAATGCAGCAAAAGCCGTTTAGCGTCGCACCTTTCCTACCCATAGCGCTCCATGAAATGTACTTCGAAAATCAACAGCGTGATGAGTGGCCTGGTGGCGAGTACCCAGGAGCTACTCCAACGTACAGCGGATCTTCTGTACTAGCAAGTATGAAGACGTTAAAAGCACGTGGACACATTGGGTCTTACCGCTGGATTGGTGCTGGATCTGGTACAGCCGTTGACGACCTTATCGAGACAGTGCGGTATGTCGGACCCGTATGTCTTGGTGTTAACTGGTACGAGTCTATGTACGACACAGATCGGTACGGCGTTCTCCACGTAGATAGCAGCCGTATCGCAGGAGGCCACGCTATCTGCGCGGTTGATGCACTCACTCTCAAGCTCCCGGGCACAACAAAGCGACAGCAGTACGTCGTGCTACAGAACTCGTGGGGACCAACGTGGGGCGGATCGTTCAAAGGTCAAGGAGGCTTTGCCTACGTGACACTTGAGGACATTGAAACTCTACTCAACAATGACGGTGAAGG
>Ga0066648_10002045_pt1 | contig 10294 bp, 14 predicted proteins | sample CryGeyCG12114_NA_FD_59537 | JGI IMG/M metagenome (GOLD analysis project Ga0066648, IMG submission 59537) | Groundwater microbial communities from aquifer - Crystal Geyser CG19_WC_8/21/14_NA | ecosystem: Environmental > Aquatic > Deep subsurface > Groundwater | place: USA: Utah: Grand County... | reverse complement strand
TTTTTTATAGAAATGTGCGTTTCTGACTATAAATATCAAATAGAAATATCGGTTTTTGACTTGAAATATCAGTTTCTTACTACATCTATTGGTTTTTGACTACAAGTATTGGTTTTTGACCCACTGTATTCATTTTTGACTACAACTAGCGGTTTTTGACTACAGATATCGGTTTTTGACTACAGATATCGGTTTTTGACTACAGATATCGGTTTTTGACTACAACTATCGGTTTTTGTCTACAAATATCGGTTTTTGACTATAACTATCGATGTTTGACTACAACTATCGGTTTGGACTACAATTTTTGGGTTTTGGCTACAAATATCGGTTTTTAACTCCAAATGTTGGTTTTTGACTACAACTATTAGTTTTCGACGAGAAATATGAGTTTAATGCCTGAATTATACCGTTTTCGACAAATGAGTTTTATACCTGAACTATACTGTTTTCGACAAATGAGTTTAATGCCTGAATTATACCGTTTTCGACTGAAAATATGAGTTTTATGCCTAAATTATACCGTTTTCGACTGAAAATAGCAGTATTTGATCCGAAATACCGTCTATAACGCTGATTTGATACAAATAGCGAGTTACTCGTATACTATCGGTTATAATGCTGTTTTCTATTCATACTGTGAATATCAGTTTTGGACAACCAGTGTTGGTTTTTAAACCACCAGTATCAGTTTTTATGCCATCATACCATTGATGCTGTAAACATTGGTTTTCCAGCAAATATCCGATATTATGTTGTACTTTACTGCAAATTATCGTTTTTGATTATTGCAAATATCTGTAATTGACTATAATCTTCAGGTTTAGCTCCAAAAATCAAATTTTTGAGCAGAAATATTGAATTTTGAATAGCAATATCAAAGTTTTTTGCCGCATTCACAATTGAAATATTTATGCATTTTGCTACAATTGTCTTTTTTTGGTAGCACAATCAATCAGTCAATCTCAAATGCTCTATAGTTATGGTGTAAGGGAACCTTTAAAACGTGGTTGACTTTTGCAGAGAAATTGGAAGAATATGTGAACAGTGAGGAGTCCACAGTGTACAGTCAGGCGATCCATTATGCGAACCGAATGGTCTACTTGCTGGTCCCAATGGACACTCCCACCAGTCCGCATGGTCACTTGAATCACATGGATGAGGAACGGGCCAGCAACATTACCAGGTACCTACCAAAACAGACTTGACATTCACAAATGCCCTTAGGAAGACCACAATCTAATAAAATATCATTGTCTGAACAGCATGGCCGAAAGTGCGAGCGTCGGAGGAGAGTCAGGGTTCGAAGACCAAGACTCTGTGCTCGAGTCCAGAGCCAATATTGTCAAGAATGTTTGCCGATTTGTGGACAAAGTGAGTGGACCTTGAAAAATGTCCATCTTTTCAATCGGAGTGAGCTCACATAGTTTTTTTTTGTGCACAGGTTTGCACAGAAGGGGGTGTGACCGAGGAACACATTCGAGCTCTCCACTCCATGATCCCTGAAGTGGTGGACATGCACGTGGAGACTTTGGAGGCCGTAAGAAAAGAGTCAAAACGGCTACCTCCTGTACAAAAGGTACACTAGAGGCCATCCATCCGTCCATTATTGGCTCATAACTAACTAACATATACTAGCTGCTACAAACATGTGCGTTACTTTTGCAGCCCAAAATCCCAACACCAGCCTTGCTGCCAGGTGAAGAGATGGTCATGGAGAATCTTCGAGTTTTCCTTTTGCCTGACGGTCGGGAACATGGGACGGCCTTATTGCCCGCTGAAGGGGCCATCTTCCTCACCAACTATAGACTTGTTTTCAAGGGTGCTCCCTGTGATCCCTTTGGTATGAAAAAATGAACCTCTCACCACCTAGTAGTATATATTATGAGTGCTCTTGGTATATTGAGTGTCTTGTGTGCAGCTTGTGAACACAATGTGATCCGGTCATTCCCTATTGGTTCGCTCACCAAAGAGAAACGAATCTCGGTTCAGTATTTGGCCCATTTGGACCAGTTGTTACAAGAAGGGCTTCAAATCCGATCTTCCACTTTTCAGGTGACCCTTTGTGCATAGGCACAAGTGCATTCCCCCGCCTTGGGAGGGATTGCAAATCAATAATACTGTGTTTTTCCCACTAGATGCTCAAACTGGCCTTCGACGAAGAGGTGACCAATGAGCACATTGACCTGTTTCGCAAGACACTCCATCGACTTCGACATCCGAATGACATTTTCGGATATTTTGCTCTCTCTGGTCAAGTGGTCTGTGCTCCAGCTCCACTGGCTACGATCAAGGATAAAAATACTACGCTTAAGTAAGTTTGCCATTCCACTCGGATACCAAAGTTTGATTCGGGGTCATGGACTATCATGATTGGGTCACACGAAAATTCACTTTCTAAAGTCCCCTGTACTCGACTTCCAGGCTTTTTTCTGAGTTTTGAAACTATCCATCTTGCATTTTGTGTAGGAATTTTGCCAAGAAGACAATAATGATGACAGCGAAGAAGGCAGGATTGAAACCGAAGCCTTCAAAGCGCCAAAAATACGTGCTTCGGAGTTGGGCTCATGGGAACAACGGAGGCACTTTGCCAGCCAACACAAAATACTCTCTCCCTTTGGCCCCTTTCAAGTCCGGACCCCCTTCTCATCATGATGGGGATGATATTTCTCGTAAGGGCTCCTCCTTTTGTAATCAATGTTCTACGTACTGTCTCTCCATGTACATTTCTTGTTCTGTTTCCGTTGAGTTTTTGGAATTTTTTCTTCAAGTTATTACTATGGTTAACTGCCATAATATTGGCTTCTCTTCCTGAGTTGTAAAACTAATTTTGTGTGTCTCTCTGTGTCTGTTAATGTGCTAAAGTTGGCTCCTTGTCCCAAGAACGTAAGTTTTCTTCTCTCCACCTAACTAACTAACTAACTAGATTTACTGCATGGTAGTGTAAATAGTTGAACGTATAGTGGACCGGGCTTTTAGTTAGTAGTGAGTAGTGGGCTTATTAGAATGTCATAGCATTTGACTTGCATGATGAGGATGGATGCATGATGGTGCTCATAGACATGCTCTCATTGGATTGCATTTGGTTTTGCAGTGTCAGACGAAGACTCTAGTGTGAGTGTGACTAGTCCGCCCAGTGACTCGAAAACACTGGAGCGTGTCATGGAGCGAAGTTACTACAAGGACTGGAAGCGCCTGGGATTCGGGATCCATGGGAAGACGGCCAATTCCTCTGGAGGGTCCTCCTCCATTCTGAACAAGGTGGAGAGTTTCCGCATCTCCTTTGTGAACACGGGCTACTCGGTTTGTCGCACCTACCCAGCGCTCCTGGTTGTGCCCACTCTGGTGAGTGACGAGAGTGTGAAGAAAGTGAGTCGCTGCTACCGCGGGGGTCGACTGCCGGTCATCACCTGGCGTCATGCCCACACCCGTGCCTTTCTAGTCCGAGCCGCCTCCTTCAGCTCGAAACGGCTCATGGCTTTTCTCAAGACGGCCAACCACTCCAGTTCGGGTACTGCTCACCACCACCACCACCACCTCTACATATGTATATCCCCGAGTGTATGTGCGACAGGTAACTAACCACAGACGTGTTGTTCGTCTTTCCAGGAGGAGGGACCATGCGAGAAGCGACTGCTCACGTGGAGCAGGAGATGTTCCTGCGCGCTCTGGTGAATGCCACTCCTTTGGCGGTGCTCAAGCAAGGGTCTGCCTGGGGGATGAGTGAGAGCACTCTGAGTGTGGACTCCCTGTGCACTTCGTCCACTTCTTCCCATCTGCTGGATCTCTCCTCGGGGACCACTGCCGGGGGAGTGGCTGGAGGCAGTGGCCGTGAGTTAGCCAACGAGATCACTCCTGAGGCTGGTCGCAAAGCCAGTGCTTTCATGAAGGCCATGAGTACCCTCAGGTATGCTGCTGCAGGGTAAGTCAGTCAGTGAGCAACCAAACTAACCCCACATCCGAAAAGAAAGCTTTTCTCATTTCCTTCTCCCCATTTGACGGCTCCAGTCAGCCATAGTCAATAGTCAGTGCCAATCTGAGCGGCATAACTTCAGATTCACATTCCAAAGCACTGGAATTTTCCATTTTCCATTTTTTGGGATTTTTTGAAATATAAAGCACGAAAAATCAAAGTTAGTTAGTTTTACGGCAATAGTTATAGTTAGCTCGTTAGCTGGCATGCGAAATGGAATGAAAGACGAGTACATATTTTTGGTGATTGTGTTGACTTTGTGCACGTTTATTTGCTCACTGACCGAATTGTGAGAGAGTTGAAAAAGTACATTTTTGTCCTCTTTGTTTGTGCATGCAGAACGAGTGGAGGGAAAGGGATGAAGGCTTATGGGAACTGGACGGGCACGCGGGCTCGAAAATCTCACCACCATCACCATTCCTCAGGATTGCCTCCTTATAAGGGACCCACTGGGGGACAGTTGGGCTCGGAAGGGGAGCTGGGAGGCTCTGGCGACTCTGGCGTGTCTCACAATCAACTATCCTCCAAGGCTGCCCTCTATGTCTTCGGGGAAAAGTCACAGATCAAGGTGAGTCCTCTTGTCCGAGAGCCACAATCAAACCTTATCGCTACAGAATGGAATGTCCAAAATGGAAATCTTAAGCGAAATTCTCAAGTTGCTGACTGAGTCTTCGGTCTCGACTCTCGACTATCATTCTACCCATGTAACTTTGTGTAGCTAACCTTCTTCTTTGGACTTAGGGCATGAAAACAGATTGGAATTCCAAAATCGAATATATCCCTGTGGACTACTCCGAATTTCGAGCCACTCGGGGTTCGTTCAAGAAACTGATGCGTGCCTGCCTGCCAGCCAATCCAGCGGTGAATACCAATTCCGGCGGAGGCGATCCCGAGAACACATTCCTCCGGGGTGTCGAAAGTTCCGAATGGTTGTCTCAACTCTCAGCCCTCATGCGTCTCTCTGGGGCTATCATCGATCTCATCGATGTCCAAGGCAGCTCCGTCCTGTTGTGTCTGGAGGAGGGCTCCGACGTGGTCACTCAGGTCAGCTCTATAGCCCAACTGTGCATGGACCCTTACTACCGGACCCTGGAAGGCTTTCAAACACTCATCGAGAAGGAATGGCTCGCTTTCGGCCACCGATTCGCCCACCGGAACAATGCCACTGGGGCGGAAGGGCCATCGTCCAATCCTGGCTTTGCACCCATCTTCCTCCAGTTTTTGGACATTGTGCATCAGATGCAGAAGCAGTTCCCTCTGTCCTTTGAGTTTAATGGGACGTACTTGAAGTTCCTTGCCTACCACTCGGTGTCCTCCCGATTTCGCACTTTTTTGGCCGACAATGAGCTGGAGCGGGTGGAATATGGGTTCATGGCTGTGGAGGACAAGCGGGGCTCTTTGCCCAGACACTACAAGGGCGTCGACAATGGGGACGAGGATGACAATATCTACTTGTGCATGTCTGCGGGTATGTCCATTGTCCAACTCTATGTTTATAGTTGAACGTCCAGTGGCAATGGTTGTCACTACATTTTGGATTCCGAATTTCGTAGGTCGTCAAGTTGGGTCCAACAGTCACACAACACACTTGGGCCAATCTATTTTTGAGTACATTGAGAAACATCATGCCAAGTCTCCCGTGTTCTTCAACTTTGCCTACGAGAAGGGCTCCCCAGCTTCCAAGGTAAGTTCCAACCAAAGCCTTTTTTTTTCTCTTTTCTTACTTTGTCAATTGTAAAGATGTTGGCGAATGTGGATTGGGATTGTGCAGGTGCTCCGACCCATCAGCAACTTGGCCAACCTTGAGATCTGGGACTACTACGTGAACGAGAACTTGAGTTGTGGGGCGGCCTACGACTTTGAAGTGGCCCATGGGGATGTTCATGGAGGGGAGGAACCTTCGCAGGGCTCTCAGAAGAATCCCAGGAAATCCGTCCTCATGGGGTAAGATTGGTCAACACTTTTGAAACTTGTGAGCAACGCGCGGGTGTGAAAATGTTGGTCTTCTTGTGTAGATACGACATTGTTGAGAACGAGATCCCGGATGGATTCCGCCTGGAACTGAACAAGATGCACCAGTGGGAGGCGGACGAAGGGAGACTCCCTCAGAAATGGAAACAGATCTGGGACAAAGTGGAAGGGGCTCTGGATGACACTATCAAAGGGCACAGGTCTCCTCCTCTGTCTCCCAATGATCAGGTCAGTCTCTGTTGGGCACCGAAATCGGTAGTGCATTCTTCACTGGGGATTTGATGATAGTGAGTATTTTTGTGTGAATGTATTGTGTGCATTGCATACAGATGATGAGCCCAGAGGAGAGCAACGTGTCCACAGAGATGGTCCGAGCCTTGGGCCGATCCCTACACAAACGGAGCACAGTGGACATCCTGGTCCGAGGCAAGTTGGTTCGCTCCACGGACATCTCGGCCATCTACAATCATTCTCATCGATTTGAGCGACACACGTTCACGACGCTCACCAGTTGTGACAACTGCTCTGCGATCCTCCTGGGAAAGACGGGCCTCAAATGTGTCGACTGTGGGGTCAAGTGCCATGACAAGTGCTCCGACTCGGTACCCAAATGTGGACCCAAATATCACCACCATCATCATCATCATCATTCGAAAGTGAACTCCTCAGGGGGACCACTGCTCCCTTCGGCCACATCACCCCATGTGTCCACTCAGGGGGGCGAGTCCTCTCCTGTCTCTTCCAGTGAGCCCTTCATGTCAAGAACTCTTCCCTATGTCATAGGTCTTATGCTAATGGTTGTGTTTGTTTAGACGCACCGTCCACGAAAGGGTCCCATCAGAACTACTATGACCAGTTCCAGTCGACCACCATTAGTGAGACAAGGACCCATGAGGGCTACCTGTACAAACGGGGGGCCCTGCTCAAGGGATGGAAACAACGTTGGTTCGTCCTCGACTCGATCAAACATCAACTGCGCTACTATGATGCTGTGGAGGACTCCCATTCCAAGGGATTCATTGGTAAGGGCTCTCCCCTCCCGTCTGCTTGTCCTTTCAAAGGAATCCAATAATAAGTAGCTAACTAAGCAAGTGCCTTGTTCTTTGTTGGGTAGATCTGTCGGAAGTGGAGAGTGTGACTCAAGCCCCTCCACCCCCAGGTGCGGCGCCCAATAAAAAGACGGATGAGAAATCATTTTTTGATGTATGTTCACTAAAAGTATCTATACCTAGTAGCTATAGTTGTCCACTTGGTGAATTGTGTGTAAAGTGTGCCCTCTCCCCCCGTGTAGATTCGAACGACTCGACGTGTGTACAACTTTTGTGCCAGTGATGGGCCCGGGGCCCACGAGTGGATTGAGAAGATCCAAGCCTGTTTGTAATTCTCTCATCATCCAACTTCCCAATATGTATTCACTGGGTTGCCTATAATGGCCATAGTTAGGTAGTTAGTTAGTGATGAAGCTGGTTAATTGGAATCAAATGTTTGTTCCGTTATGAAAAGTATAAATGTTTCTACTTGGTCTCTCCATCATGAAAAAGACTGTGTGTTTGCAAATACACTTTTGTGTGTACCTGGCAGTATGCAATACATTACTATATAGATGATCATTACTAATTAGTTGGTTAATTAGGTAGTGATGAGTGTAATAATCCGTGCTGTGCCTACAGAGTCTGCCTTTGGTGGGAAAAAAGGGCCAACTCTTGTCATTTTTACTGCACTTTTTACTACTCCTGTGTCCTTTCCATGTATTCTTTGCAGTGGAGTTATTATTCCTGTCTGTCTGTCTGTCTGTCTATTCCTTGTACTCTTCGTTTGTTGTACACAATGTGATTTTTGTTTTCACCGTGAAATTCCATAGGACTGCTAACGTACATGCATCATTTATAGTTTATGGACCATTTTATAATGCATTCTTCATGAATCTGCTTTTGTACGCCATGATTAATAAAAATGAGAAAATATTTCATATTGATGAGTATCTATATTTGCCAACTTGCGTATATTGTGTCCACAGTTGCAGTTATGTAGAGTATATAGTGATGAGAATGTTCATTTATTCACTGGGAGCATAAAGTAAGTAAGTTAGTTAGTAACATGCAGGTTATTATTTACAAAGTTGGATTCAGTGGCTCGTGTGCGCCTTTTTTGTAAAAAAAACTCAAAGTTCGTGGACGCCAAATCTTTTGTTGCACTTGGGACACACCTTGTCCTCCAAAATGTACATTTTCTGAAAGAAGAGCATGTATGAATGAATTAGTTCATATTGGCAACTGTGGATATGATGGCCTACATAGCATAAATGATAATGGAACATGGGATTATGTGTGAATAGTGTGAATAATATATATGGGAGCAACTTTTGTTGGTGCTCACCTCGCTGGGGTGCTTAAAGCAATAGCGAACCAAATGTACGTTCTTGAGGTGTAGGTCACAGTGCCTACACATCAAGTCCACAGTGCTAGGGGAGTCGCATGTGGGACAACCCCTCTTGTAGTCATGTTTCAAACTGGCCAGGAAATGGGCCAAATCCCTCTCCTCGCGTTCCGCTTCTTCTTGTTCTATTTGAACGAAGGGGAAAACTAGGACTGACAGTGGGTCACTGTTGCCAAATCCACTAGTTTGGTCACCACCACTAACAGCAGGGCGGTGTGAGTTGCATGAATGTGGTGATGATGATGGCAATTGCCAGCCACTCCAGGGATCCATCTCAGCAGCTCCAGCTGGCTTCTGGTCACCACCACTCACAGCACGGTGGGGCTGGTTTGATGAAACTCCCCAGGCACTCCATGGAGGAATCATAGCGGCTCCTGCTGGCCTACTGGCCCTATCATCCTCTTGGGAACATCTCCGTTTATCTTCAACGGATGAAAATCCCCATTCATCCCAGGGAGGAACCCTAGTGGCTCCTGCTGGGGTATTGTCCCTATGGTCCTCTTGGGGGCATATTCGCTCATCTTCCTCTGATGACAATCCCCAGCCACTCCAGAGAGGAACCTCTGCGGGTCCTTGGTTAAAATAGCGATCCCTACGGGGTCCCATTCTTCTCAGCCAATCGTTCCTGAAAACTGTTGGAAAATTTGGTGTCACAGTCTTATAGAGCTCTGAAGGAGTCGAGGCGAGCGAGCCAAGACGAAGGCCATGGTCAGCTCGTCTTGATACTTTTAGTTCTCGAGATCGACTCCAAATTATGGAGCCATAGCAAACGGAGATCGAGCGAGTCGAGTCGTTCTCGAGCATGCTCCAAAGTCTTAAGAACAGTAATCGGTGAAAAACGATATAATCACTTTCATTTGATTAACCTTTTTTGGGAATGAAAAATTCTAATTTTTTGGCCAAATACTTTGGTAAATAAATAAATAAAAATAGGTCAGCTACCACCAGTTAGTGTGTTGCACTCTGATTCAACAATTAACTGCGCGCAAAAATGTATGCAGCTATGCATATGACTAATAAACTTTGCATTGATTTTATAGATTGAAATGCTGCAATTGACTAGTACTATGTACTTGGATGTATTTGGGTAGCCGCCCATGCGGACAACGGTTTTTTTCGCGTCTCCTTTCCATAAAAATAAATATGAAAACAATTATCAGTTCCTTTACCACCGATTGGCATACCTCGACTCAAGTTCATTACGTCGTACAACCAGTGAAAAGGCCCGTTCTACGCACGGGCGACTACCAAATAATGTCACAGCTATTTAGCATAAATGCTAAATGATCGGTTATCAATATTCATTGATTTTTCAAACAAACAATATTATTTGAATTCAGATTCGATTGTGAGATATCCTTAAGGGAATGAACATGAGAAAAGTCGCAATTCTAATGCGCCCATTTCCCCTGTTATTTTTCTCATTTTTGAGAAACTTGGTTGTTTACGTTTGCACGGCAACCGTAAATGCCGAAATGACCAACTTAATTGTCAATTATCTCGTTAACTAAGAGTTTTACGGCTTAGGACCTAAGGGCAAGGGCACTCCGCAAGCACATAGGGATCAGTGTGAGCCTATTTTCAAGCAAATCGGTTCAGTACTTTTTGCGCAATTTGAGCGCAACATGGATTTTTGAAACGTTCATTATATAAGTAGATATTTATCGCACATGCACTACTCGATTAGAGGAATTATTAGTGTCAAGATGTAATTCTGTGATTCTCGATGTTCAATTTATATGACCGACCATGTGAATTTACTGATATCTAGATATTCACATCACATGATGGGTTAAAAATTTTAACTCGAATGCTCGAATTGGTTGGAAATAATTTTAACTTAAAATTATTTCCAACCAATTCGAGGATCGAACGAGGAGGTATTCTAGAAGTTGGGCAGAATTTTAAAAACAC
>Ga0066648_10002044_pt1 | contig 10298 bp, 7 predicted proteins | sample CryGeyCG12114_NA_FD_59537 | JGI IMG/M metagenome (GOLD analysis project Ga0066648, IMG submission 59537) | Groundwater microbial communities from aquifer - Crystal Geyser CG19_WC_8/21/14_NA | ecosystem: Environmental > Aquatic > Deep subsurface > Groundwater | place: USA: Utah: Grand County... | reverse complement strand
GATCCTTCCAGGTGTAGAGGGTAGTGCCGTCTTCCCAGACACTGGCATGGGGCAGTTCGGGGTAGATATAGTCCAGTCCGAACTTGCTCAGCAGGCCGAGCTCGTCCTGCCGCAACATCGGATTGCCCTGGATCATGATGTGCACGTTGGAGTGCTCGTCATGCCAATAGCCGGGCTGGATCAGCTCACGCGTGGAGACGCCGCCGCCATAATGTCCCTTGCGTTCCAGGACGAGCACCTTCTTGCCCGCCTTGGCCATATAGGCGGCCGCGGTCAGGCCATTATGCCCGCCGCCCATAACCACGATGTCATACTGGCTCATGCCAAACCTCTCAGGATGCGTCTGCGAAAAACTGACGAAATTGCGCGATGCCCGGGACGTGCGAGGCAGCGCCGCCATCGCAGACGAGCACTTCACCGGTGATGTTGCGCGCGGCATCGGATGCGAGAAAAGCAACGGCTTGGGCAATATCTTCCGGCTCGCCAAGCTTTTCGCGAAGGGTTTCGTCCTCCACCGCCTGCCTCAGCACGGACGGGAACGCTTCCTTTAGAGCTGGCGTCATGGTCATGCCCGGGGCGACCGCATTGCAGCGCACTCCTTGCTTGCCATGGCTGGCCGCAATGGCGCGGGTCAGCTGGATCAACGCCGCCTTGCTGGAAGAGTAGGCCGCCTGAATCATATGCCCCTGCAGCGCCAAATTGCTGACCGTGTTGACGATATTGCCGCGTGTCTGGCAAAGGTGCGGAAGAGCGGCGCGGCAGGCGATCATCGCGCCGCGCAGGTTCACCCCCATCACCCGGTCCCACAGATCGGTGGGCATGTGCTCCACGTCGCTATCGAGCGGCGCCAGTGCCGGATCGAGCAGCGCGGCATTGTTGTGCAATATGTCGAGCCGGCCGTAATGATCCACCGTCCTGGCGACCATCGCCTCGATCGAGCTTTCCTGTTCCAGATCGAGGTGAATGGCGAGCGCACCGGGCAGTTCTGCGGCCAGCGCCTCGGCCCGCTCGAGCACGATGTCGGCAATCGCCACCCGGGCCCCACGAGCGGTCATCAACCGGGCGGTGGCCCCGCCGATCCCACCCGCGCCGCCGGTGATGATGGCGACTTTGTCGTCGAGCCTGATGGCATCAGTGGTCATGCCTCAATTACTTCCTGTTTGTTGCGGATCATGCGATCGAGTGCGCGCCGGGCCAGCATCGCGCCCTTGTCCAACGGCAGCAAGGCGGGGCGCGCCCCCCAGAAACAGCAGATGCCACCCGCGATCCTGCGCGCCAGCATACCGTCTGCGGAGGCTTAATCCGCCCATACGGCCAGATCCCAGCGCTTCGTGCGATACATGGTCCTGTTCCATAGCTTGCTAAAGCTGCGCACCCGGCAAAGGCGCTCGCTTGATCTCCTCACCTGTAGAAGTAGACCCGTCGCATGGAATGGGAAGGAGGCACTTTTTGGTGCCCTTGATCGATTTGTCGGACATCGATCCGGCGCACCACGAAGCGGTGGAAAGACTGGTGCGCAGCATGCGCAGGCATGGCAATCGGCGCGAGGATCCGGTTCGTTCGACGCTCGCCTATCTGGGGGATCGCTGGTCCACCCTGATCCTGCACGTGCTCGCCATGGGCAGCTGGCGCCATGCCGACTTGCGCCGGGTTTTGGGACGGCTCGGTTCGGAGGAGAAGATTTCCCAGCGCGTGCTGACAGCAAAGCTGCGCACGTTGGAGCGGGACGGTTTCGTCGTCCGGGAGGTGAGCCGCGAGGTTCCGCCCAAGGTCAGCTACAGCCTCACCGCCATGGGCCGGGATCTCCATGCACAGGCCCAGGAACTGATCGACTGGGTGTTGGTCAGTGCCCCCGCCATCCGCGCCGCGCGGGTACGCTTTGATTCCGCGGACTGATTACCGCTCTTCATGGCCGGAGCCATTAGCGTTGGCTAAATTCGCGCCCATTCCATGGATGGGCGACAATTCATTCTTCGGGTTTGTCTCCGTGGCCGCATGGATTACTCCGGCAACATGGATAAAAAAATCGAATGCATTCGTACCGCCCTGGTAGTCGGCGGCGGCATTGGCGGGATGGCTGCGGCGATCAGCTTGGCGCGTCAGGGCGTGGAGGTCGACCTCATCGATCTCGACCCCGATTGGAGGGTCTACGGGGCCGGAATCACGATTACGGGACCCACCATGCGTGCCTATCGGCGGCTGGGCATGCTCGACGATATTGCGGAGCAGGGCGCCATCAGCCGGCGGACCAGCATTTTTCGCTACGACGGCACCCATCTGCAAGACATGGACGAGCCTGCCATGGAGGAGGGCCTACCGGCGACAGGCGGTATCATGCGACCGGTGCTCCACAACATCATGCAACAGAGGATCCGCGCGCTAGGCATCCCGGTGCGCCTCGGTCTCACTGTTGATCGGCTAACCAATCGGGAGGCCGACGTTGACGTGCAGTTCTCCGACGGCAGCGAACAAAGCTACAATCTGGTTGTAGGGGCGGACAGCATCTATTCGCGGGTGCGCGATCTCTCCTTCCCTCACATGGGAGAAGCGACGCCGACGGGGCAGGGGTGCTGGCGCGTTTCCATCGAGCGACCGCCTGAACAGGAATGTGGCGAGTTCTATCTCGGGCATCGCTTCGCGGTCGGGATCAGCCTGTGTGCCGCAGACAGGGTCTATCTATGGCTGCTCAGCCCACATCAGCGCCGGCGCGACCATTTCACCGAGCAGGAGTTGTTCGAACGGACGCGCGAGAATCTTGCCGAATTTGGCGGCAATGCAGGCTGGGTTCGCGACAATCTGGAAAAAGCGGAGTGGATTAATTACCGCCCACTTGCCGCCCGCCTTCAGCCGCGTCCATGGGTCAATGGCCGCATCGTCCTGATCGGCGATGCGGTTCATGCCACCACTCCGCATCTGGCTTCCGGCGCAGGCATGGCCGTCGAGAGTGCGGTTGTCTTAAGCGAGGAACTGGCTCGCGCCGATTCCGCCGAGCAGGCCCTGCAGGCCTACGAAGACCGGCGTTATCCGCGATGCAAGGATGTTGTGGACACCAGCATTGCCGTAGGCCGCATCCAGCTCGAGGGCGGCGATCCTGCGCAGGTCGGCGGCATGATAAGCGATGCGCTCCACCGACTGGCTGCGCCTTTCTGATCGGCGCAGCTTGGCCGGCCCGCCGGCAAGCGGAGGCCTCAGGTTCTCGGCGGGTTATAGCGGTTAACTGCGAATCCGATCGGAGCAACCTGCGTAGAGCTGATCTGCCGATTGTTTTCGATATTGTTGACGAACAAGTTGAACGATCAGGCATCATCGAGATTGGTCACTGCGACATTGGATTCACTCGGAAAATAGAAGTCACGAGCTGGCGGCGGATCGTCACCCCCTAGGACAAGACCCGCACGTCCTACCGCAGCTTCGTTAGTGTCACCTCAGCACTGCTATGGCTGCCCTTTGTCCACGAAGCCTAGAACTCCGGCGTTGATGAGCGATTCACCCGAAATTGCATCGATCGCGATCGCCGCACCTCGCAGCGTCTGAACGGGTTTCGGCGGTCGCCGCGTCCTCGTCGTCCGGCTGCATCAGTGTCCTGGACCTGCGCTGATTCCCGATAATCGATCTATCGATGAGCCCGATCCCATACAATCAATTCGACACCGATCGGGATAGTTTTAAAATTTGGAGCATAAGCATACGTTTGAGGGAGGTGAGAAAATGCCGAGAGGACTCCGATTTTTCGTGGGATCCAAGGATCGGGGTCAGAGCCGGCATACACCGCGGGAGTACGCTCCAATCACGGGAGCGATGAAGCGGGAGCCCTTTTTGCGTGCGACCGTGTCAGCATTGGCTCTGGTCGCCCTACTCACGCCGGTATGCAGTTTCGCGCAGGACGCGGAGGCAGATCCTGAAATACCTGATGCATCAGACCAAGCCGAACTCGGCAATGTTGGCGCAGCGGGCGCAGGGGAAATCGTCGTTACGGGATCCCGTCTGACCACCGGTTTTTCGGCACCGACGCCGGTTACCGTGGTCGGCGCGGAATATCTCGAGCAGCGCGCTCCGGCCAATGTGGCGGATGCCATAAACGAAGCGCCGCAATTCAAGGTCAGCCGGAGCGACACTGCGCGCGGCCTCACCGATTCTACACAGGGAGTGCAGAACACTCTCGATCTGCGTGCCCTGGGTGATTACCGCACGCTGTCGCTCATCAACGGGCGGCGTAGTGTTGCAACGACATTTCTCGGAACCTTTGACACCAACATGATCCCGATCGGCCTGGTCGAGCGCGTCGAGGTCGTCACCGGCGGCGCATCTGCCGCCTATGGCTCGGACGCGGTCGCCGGCGTGGTCAATTTCATCCTTAGAAATCATATGGAGGGCCTCGAGGTGAGCCTCCAGCAGGGCATCACCGATTATGGCGATGGCCGGAGCATTACCGCCACACTCGCTGGCGGGACGGCCTTTGCCGGTGGTCGCGGCCATGTGGTGCTCGGTGCGGATTATAGCAAATCGGAGGGTATCGGCTCGCTTTACGAGCGCCCCTGGGGACAGCAGGAAGTCTCGACGGTGTCGCGTGGCAATCGCCCGGCAACCGAGCCCGCAGGCCTCGTAACCACGGGCGTCGAACCGGGTACGTCTGCACCTGGGGGGCTCATCCAGACGCCCCTCTCGGACGGTAACCTCTACGCGTTCGACGCCGCCGGCAATCCTTATGTTTTCGACCGGGGCACGTTGTATGGCACCAATATGGTCGGTAGCAGCGCAAACTATGGCTACAATTCGTTACTGCTAAGCCCGATCCGAGTACCCACCGAGCGGGCGGTCGTTTATGGACGGGCCGAATATGAGCTCACCGATAGCATAACAGCCTTCGCCGAGGCGAACTACGGGCGTACGAACGTCCCGCGTACCGAGATAGGCAACTATTATTCCGGCGGCAGTGCGAGCACGCCGCCGCTGACGATCAGTGGCGACAATCCGTTCATCCCCGCTTCGGTCCGCGACCTGTTGACCCCCGCGCAGCAGGGTTCATTCACACTGGGCCGGATCAACACTGAACTCCCCTACATCACCGAACAAGCCAGCACGCTAAAGCGTGGCGTTGTCGGGCTGAGCGGTGATCTGGGGGACGGGTGGGACTGGGAAGCCTCATATCAAGAGGGTCGGTTTTCGCAGCATTTCGTTCAGGGAGGCTTCGTCCCGGCGGCGCTGCAGAAGGCGGTCAACTCGTGCAGTGAAGCGGGGTTGTCCGCGGCGCAGCTCAGTCAGGTGGCGGCCTACGAATCTCTGTCTGGCAAAGCTTGCGTTCCGTTTAACCCGTTCGGCATCGGCGCGAACTCGTCGGCGGCTGTAGACTATGTCAACAATGACCAGACTAACGTTCTGAAGACGGGCCTGCGGGCGGCGGCGGCGAGCATCTCCGGGTCGCCGGTCACCTTGTGGGCGGGCGATCTCTCGGTCGCGGCAGGCTTGGAGTATCGAGACGAAACGCTAAGCACGGAGCCGGATGCCCTGACCTCGAGCGCAACGTCATTCTACTCAGTGGGCAACATGGTTCCGTATAGCGGGGAGCGCGACGTCAAGGAGGGCTTTATCGAAGTCGGCCTTCCTCTGCTACGAGATCTGCCATTTGCCCGGTCCGTCGATCTGAATGGCGCGGTGCGCCGCACCGATTACTCGACCAGCGGCCCTGTCACGACCTGGAAGCTCGGCGGTAGCTGGGAGGTTGTCGATGCGCTCAGGTTCCGCCTCACCCGCTCGCGGGACATTCGAGCGCCTAACCTGCAGGAACTCTACTTCATCGGGGGATCGACGCCTCTCGATAACATATCCAACTTGATTCCGATCGGTACAGTGGGTGCCGATGGCACTGTCAATCAGCGCACCGGAACAAGCGGCAACACGCTACAGTCCGGCGCTGGCAACGAGGCACTGGTTCCAGAGATCGCGGACACGTTTACGGCGGGCGGTGTGCTCAGCTTGGGGCGTTTCCGAGCCTCTTTGGACTATTACGACATCCGCGTTGCAGGTGCGATAGCGCGGCTCGGTAGCGTCTCCCAGATCACCCAGTGCGCGCTAGGTTCGACGATGGCCTGCTCGGCCATTGTTTTCGACAATTCCGCGCTTGGAATTGGGTTTGTGAAAAACCAGAGCACCAATTCCCAGACACTCACCGTCAAAGGCTGGGATTTCGAGGCCAGCTACAACTGGCCTCAGCCGCTCGGGCTTTCTGGGGTGTTTCAGTCTCGAGCACTGGTCAATTATGCGCCGCGTTATCGAGTGTTCAATCCCATCAACAACACCACGACGGAATACGCCGGAGTTCTCTCGGGCACAGTTGCTTTCTATCAGCCCAAGTTGTCAGGCAACATCACGTTGAACTACTCGACGGACAGTTTCGCCCTCGGGCTTCAGGTTCGCGGCTTTTCGGAACTGCGCGGCAATCCGGTCATCTATGATGCCTCGGGCAACATCGCTAGTGCTACGGTGCTCGGCCCCGAGGACGATGGATACTCGCCGACAAGCCCGACAAGCGTCAGCAAGAATCGCTATCCGGGACGGATATACTTCAATCCTTCGGTGCAATTTAAAGTCGATGATCAGGTCACGCTATTTGCGAACGTCGACAATCTCCTCAACACGGCTCCTCCCGCGCTGACCCTGACCCCCGACTACGATCTAGTCGGTCGGCGGTATAGGATCGGCATCCGCGCTAAGGTATTTTGAGGCGGGCCGGTTTCCACATGCAATGACAAAGGAATTTAGGGTGAGAAAATTGAGCTCATTTCGGTGTGGAAAACGCGATCTGTTGAAGCTGGCGGCTGCGGTAGCTATTGTCGCTCCTGCTGCTATTTCCGCTTTTCCGAGCGTCTTTCCCACCGGGACGACGATCTACGATCCGGCCAAGGCGCATAATCAATATGTGCTCTTTGCAGGTGCGGACCATAAGACGCACCTGATCGACATGAACGGCAATGAGGTGCGCACCTGGGACTATCCCGGCCAGCCTTCCGGAATGCTCGACCCGGCTCTGATCGGCGGCAAACGCGGCCATGTCGTCTTGCAGACGGGCAAAGGCGGCGGCATGGAGACCGGGCTTGTGCCGGGTGCCTTGGTGCAAGCCAATAAGTCCCTGGGAGAGGTCGACTGGAATGGCAACATCGTCTGGTCGTTCGGGGAGAAGGCGCCTGGCGGCGAGGCGCGCCAGCATCATGACTGGGCCCGCCTGGCCAATGGCAATACTCTCGTCCTGTCGGACATCCGGCGCCCGATCCCCGGATTTGCCAATCCCGAGCCGGTGAGTGATGCCATTTATGAGGTGTCGCAGAGCGGGGATATCGTCTGGACCTGGGATATGTCGGAGCACCTTGACGAGCTCGGTTTTACGCCTTCTGAGATGACGCTGATCAAGGCAAGCAAAGAGGCTGACTATTTCCACGTCAATACGATGAGGCCGCTCGGTCCCAACCATTGGTACAGGGATGGTGATAACCGGTTTGCGCCTGATAACATCATTATTTCATCGCGGAACGCCAACTTCATCGCCATCATCGATAAGGCTTCCAGCGAGATCGTCTGGCGTGTCGGGCCTAGCTACGAAAACTGGGAGAACCGCGGCCCCCTCCCGCAGGATATCGATCAGATCGTCGGCCAGCATGATCCGCATATGATCCCCGAAGGGCTTCCGGGAGCGGGCAATATCCTGATCTTCGACAATCAGGGGGAAGCGGGTTATCCCCCGGCCGTGATGAAGATGAATGGCGGTTCACGCGTGATCGAGATCAACCCGGTCACCCGGAAGATCGTCTGGGAATATACCGGTAGTAGTTCGGGGTCGCCTGATTGGTCGTTCTTGAGCTCATTTATCAGCAATGCGCGCCGCTTGCCCAACGGCAACACGTTTATCGACGAGGGCATGAACGGACGCTTTTTCCAAGTCACGCCCGCTGGCGAAATCGTCTGGGAATATGTCAGCCCCTATTCCGGCGACGCGCCGCCAAGCCCGCGCGGGAACAAGGTCACCAGCAATTGGGTCTATCGTGCACAGCCGGTTCCCTACGACTGGGTTCCCGAGGGCACGCCGCGCACCGAAGCGCCGGTAATCCCCCCCGCACTCAAAAACTTCCACGTCTCGCAATAAGGTGCGCACGTCGAGACAGGGCGCGCATCGGCGGCGTCATTGGCAGATGCGCCGACACCAGGATGCAATTGCCTGCTGCTCATGACCATGCCGATGTTCGCACAATGCATAGCGTAAGCCTGTCCAAAACGGGCGATCCAAGAACGAAGAAAGTTGTCGAATTATGAATCTGCCTCGTCACGTGCTGCTCGCTTCCGCGGCCGCATTCGCAATGCCAGCGTGCGTCCTTCCTGCAACTGCTCAAGCTCAGACGTCGACTGCCGATGCAATGACGGTGACTGGCGAGCAGACTGTCAGGGGAACGACTGAACTCACCAGCCTGCGCATTGCGGATAGCGGCAACCTGATCCCCCCGCAGGGAAATTCGCTGACGATGACTGTCGACGGTGTCGAGCGGAACATCGGACCGGGGGTCTACAGCGGAAAAATTGTACTTACCGTCACGCCGCAGATGCCTAGGCGCTTTCTCAAGCTAGATCCGGAACTGTTTCGCACCGCTATCCTGATCGATAACCACAAGTTCGATCGGGGGCGTTCAGTTCCGGCGGCAATCCTTTCGGGCACCGTCGGTGACGACGGAGCTGATAATCTGGTTCTTCGCTCCGAAGGCGACAATTTCAACGGCGTGATCGTCTCTGGGGACTCCAAATACACGTTGCGCTCGCCGCGCATCACCATGATTGGTGATGGCGGCAACGACTTTTCCGGTTTTGGCGCAGCGGTAATGGCGACCGATCAGGCGGAGCTGACCATCACAGATGGGTTGATCGACACGCAAGGGGTCATCCGGGGGGCGCTTTTCGTTAACGGCAACGCGAAAGTGAACATTTTCGACACGCGCATCAATGTGCGCAACGGGGTGTTGCCCGCAGACTTTGTGGTTGAATTAGAACTCGGCAAGATGAAGCGTGTGCCATGGCAAATGGGCGTGACCGGTAATGCCCGCGCTACCATGGCCGGCGGAAATGCTGAAGTGCATTACAAGCGCTCCACGATCCGGTCGGAAGGCTGGGGCGCCCTTTCCACCGATGCTCCTTTGGAGCGTGTTCGAATTCTGGTCGAGGACAGCCTGATCGAAACGACCGACAGCGGATACGGTGCTTTCGCCATCGGTGATACCCTTCAGACCTTCCGCAACAGTCGGTTTGAAGTGGCTGATGTCGGGCTGATGATGGCCGGCCACGGGTCGGGGACGTTTACCGACGGAACCGTCGTCAACTCGCGCCGCTTCGGGGTTGTGATGTTCTGGTACCCACGAGTCGGCACATTGCGTATTGACAAAAAGTCGGTGTTCAACACCGCATCGACCGCAATACAGATCAAGGATGTAGGCGCAGTCATTGTCATCGATGACGCCGAACTCAATCCAGGTAATGGGATCCTGATCCAAGCCATGCCGGACGACAGCGGCGACGCACCCGGCCGAATCCCGCTAGGTCCCCTCGACACTACTAGACCGGCCAGTCTGCCAGATGATCCTGCGGTGCTAGTGTCGATCCGCAACACGAAGCTGACGGGCGATATCGTTAACGGGCGCACCGAGGACGGCGAACTGAGGCTGACGCTTGAGAACGCTACGGTGACCGGCCGAATTTCAACCACCATCGTCTCGCCCGCGACCGACCAAAAGCCGAGCGCGGAGAACGTTAAGCTGATCGGGGAGGTGAAAAACCAATATACAGCCACCGAGCATCCGAACGGGCTCCACCTCAACCTCGATCCGAACGGCCGTTGGGTGGTGACGGGCGCTTCCTACCTCACCGGCCTTATTATCGCGGGGGACGCCAGCATTACCGGCCCGGACGGCGAGCCCGCCAAGATCACCGTCAACGGCCAGCCAGTCGATGCCGGCAAGCCGGGCTCTTATGTCGGCGCGATCGTCGTCTCACCGAGCTGATGTCAGATCGCACTTGATGCTGCGAGTGGTCGACCGCTCCCCGTCCCGAAGCCATCATCTGTGGCTTTTCATTTTTCCTGGAGGACGTCGACCCCGGAAACCTCTTCGGCTGATGGGCCTTGGGTCGGCTCTGTCGGGCATGGCCTGTTGGCCCTGTCTATGACGGACCTTCAGTTGTGGTGGACCATGAAGCGGCGAGGACAAAAGGGCTTCTACTGGAAATGACCAAGCATCATTCACCTACGTTCATGACCGGCATATCGCTGC
>Ga0066648_10002041_pt1 | contig 10304 bp, 8 predicted proteins | sample CryGeyCG12114_NA_FD_59537 | JGI IMG/M metagenome (GOLD analysis project Ga0066648, IMG submission 59537) | Groundwater microbial communities from aquifer - Crystal Geyser CG19_WC_8/21/14_NA | ecosystem: Environmental > Aquatic > Deep subsurface > Groundwater | place: USA: Utah: Grand County... | reverse complement strand
CACTGTCGCACAATTGGAGGCTGACGGTACCAATTTGCAATGGTACACTGCTGAAACCGGCGGTACAGCTTTAACCGATGATACTTCTCTTGCAAATGGCTCTTATTATGTTTCCCAATCTGTAGGTAATTGCGAAAGTATGCGTACCCAGTTTGCAGTCACCATTACTGCTTTACCGGAAGCACCGGAAGCTGAAGCACATGCTTTTTGCGGATCAGCAACCGTGGCACAGCTGGAAGCTGATGGCACAAACCTGCTTTGGTACTCAGTAGAAAACGGAGGCGAAGCATTAAATGATGAAGACAATTTAACAACAGGTACTTATTATGTTTCACAGACAGCGAATAGCTGTGAGAGTACAAGGACAGCAGTAGAGGTAAATGTTACAATAACTTCTGCACCTGAAGGAGATGCTGAACAGGATTTTACTGAGGGAGAAACATTGGCTGACTTAGAGATTACCGGTGAAAATTTAACCTGGTATTCTGCAGACGGTACAACAATGCTGCCTCTTACTACTCCTCTTGTTGACAATGCTACGTATTGGGTACGCCAAATTGTTAATGGTTGTGAGGGACCTCTGATGCAGGTTACAGTAAATCAAGTACTGTCACTGGACAATCATATATTCAGTTCACTCAAATTATACCCTAATCCGGTAATTGACAGGCTGACAATAGTAAATGCTACAGCATTAACGGATATAAAGATATATAACCTTCAGGGGCAACTGCTTTACAGTCGAAATTATAAGGGTACCGAAGGTGTAATAGATTTTTCTTCGTTCGCTGTGGGAACTTATATTGTAAAAGTAAGGTCAGGCGACGCTGTAAAAAATATTCAGGTAGTAAAAAAATAGAATACAACATATTTTAAAAAAAGCCTTGCGATGCAAGGCTTTTTTATTAGGATTGTTTTTCGAGCCATTGCTCCATAACCTTTACATCCTGCTGCTGCGAAGTAATTATACTCTGCGCCATTGCTTTGAACTTCTCATCTTTAGCATATTGTGCAATAGTCTTAGCCATCTGTATTCCGTCCTGGTGATGCTTCATCATAAGTACAGCAAATTCTTTATCTATTGATGTATGGGCTGATTCTGGCATATTCATCATTGCCTTCATGTCGTTTGCCATTGCTTTACCCAAGCCTTCTTTAGAGTTTTTAGGGTCGTAATTTTTAGCAGCGTCCTTATATTTATCCTGTATCTTTTGCAGATCACCAATTTCTTTATCCTGTTCCTCCTTAATCTTTTGCGCGAGCTGCTTCATCTCGCTATCAGATCCTGACTTTAATAATATATCAGCCATATCAACAGCACTTTCATGGTGCTTTTGCATCATGGCTGCGAGGTCAAAATCTGAATTGCCTGATAATTCTACATTATGCATCTTCTCCATCATATCATCCATAGATGCCATTAGCTTAGATGATTCTCCAGTTGTACTATGCTCATGGTTTCCTGTCTGGCTTAACTCTGTGACGTTAGTGTTACTCTCCCTTGTAGTTTCCTTTTTGCAGGCGGTTGTAAGCATTACTGCTGCTATTGCCAACATTACGAATCTATTTTTCATAACTTATTGATTTTAATACCCAAATTTACCTTTTCAATATTGGAAGCTAACCTACTTTAACTTCATTTTACACATGAAGTTATGTTGTTTAAAAAATAACACGGCTTCATATAAATTTTTAACGTAGTTTTTTACCTTTGGCAAAATCCACTTATGATGAACAGGAGAAGATTTTTTAAGAACGGTTCGCTCTTTGCCCTTGGCTCTGCTGTACTAAACCCTTTTGAAGGAATAGCAAGTACGCTTGAGCCTCAATATTTTGACAAAAACAAGAAAGCTAAAAATATAATTTTACTTGTAAGTGATGGTATGAGTGCCGGCACCCTCAATATGGCCGACCTTTACCTGAACCGCAAGACCGGCAAAGGATCTAACTGGATACAGCTTTATAAAGACAACAGGGTGGGCCGTGCACTTATGGATACCGCATCTGCAAGCTCGATAGTTACTGATTCTGCTGCTGCGAGCTCATCATGGGGCGGTGGTGTACGCGTAAATAATGGATCTTTAAACGTAGGTCCTAAAGGTGAAAAGCACCTGCCTATATGGCAAAAGTTTAAAAAAGCAGGTAAAATGGCAGGATGCGTTACTACAGTACCTATTACACATGCTACGCCCGCCGGATTTTGCGTTAACAGCAACAGCCGCAGTGCTCAGGAAGAAATTGCTGAAGAATACCACAAGTTAGGTTTTGACATAATGATGGGTGGTGGCAATAATTACTTTGACCCTGCTATACGCAAAGACAAGAAAGATGTTTATGCTGATTATAAAGCTAAAGGCTGGCAGATAGTCCGTAATAGGAAAGAAATGCTTGCAGCTTTAAACGACAAGCCTGTACTGGGAGTTTTTGCCGATGATGCATTACCTTATGCCATTGACCGTACCAACGATAAAACGCTAACTGACACTACTCCTACCCTGGCCGAAATGACGCAAAAAGCGATAGACCGAATGAAGAACCACAAGAATGGTTTTGTGCTTCAGGTTGAAGCCGGTAAAGTAGATTGGGGTGCACATGCTAATGATATTGCTGCTGTACTTTACGATCAGGCAGCATTTGACGAAGCCATTAAAGTCGCGATAGATTTTGCTGAAAAAGACAAAGAAACTCTCGTAATAATCACAACCGACCATGGAAATGCCAACCCCGGAGTGATTTATGGCAAAAATGCCAATGAAGATTTCGACACTATCCAAAAATACACACACACGAATGAGTGGATCCTGAACAGTATAAAGCCCACTTCTACAGTGGCTCAGGTAAGGGAATTAATAGATGCAGCAAATGGCGGAACTATTTCTGAAGCTAACGCTAAAACTGTTTTAAGCTACTATGACGGATTGCATAAAGAGGAAGGCCTTTACAACTACCGTAAACTTCCGTTTAAAGCATTTGCAGAGATGCAGAAGGAAACTAATTCAGTAGGTTGGATCAGTATGGATCATTCAGCAGATTATGTAGAGTTAGCAATGTTTGGCCCGGGAAGTGACCTGCTAAAGCCCTTTGTAAAGAATACTGACCTGCACTACCTGATGCTTGAGGCTGCCGAAGTGGAGAACAAGTTTTAAGTATAAAGCGCCTCTTGTACTTTTAGAAGAGGCGCATACTATTTTATTTTTACAATAAGGATTGTGAATTACAAGCTTACAACTTCCCTTTTAGCTGCCTCAAAGTCACTAATTATCTCCTGCAGAATTTCAGCAGCCGGTTTAATTTCGTTTATTAATCCGGCTATCTGGCCTATTTCCAACTCACCTTCTTCCATATCGCCTTCAAACATGCCTTTTTTAGCACGTGCGCGGCCTAATAGCGACTTTAGGTCATCTGTGGTGGGGCATTGCGAATACATTGCCATAACATCATGATAAAACTTATTCTTAATAAGTCTTACAGGTGCAAGTTCCTTTAAGGTTACATGCGTATCACCATCCTGAGTATCAATGATTGCTTTTTTAAAGTTTTCATGAGATGATGACTCTACCGATGCGGCAAAACGGCTGCCCACCTGTACCCCATCCGCACCTAGAATCATAGCGGCAAGCATACCGCGTCCTGTAGCGATTCCACCCGCAGCAATTAAAGGTACTGTCAGCTTTTCTTTAACCATTGGTATAAGGGTAAAAGTTGTGGTCTCTTCGCGTCCGTTGTGGCCTCCTGCCTCAAAGCCTTCGGCAACAACAGCATCTACGCCTGCCTCCTGTGCCTTAAGTGCAAATTTCACACTGCTTACTACGTGTACAACGGTAATACCCCTCTCTTTCAGGAAGGCTGTCCATGTTTTAGGATTACCCGCAGAGGTAAACACAATCTTCACGCCCTCCTCTACAATTATATTCATGATCTCCTCGATGTTTGGGTACAACATGGGTACATTAACACCAAAAGGCTTATCAGTTGCTTTTTTACATTTTTGTATATGCTCCCTCAGTACTTCAGGATACATTGAGCCTGCGCCAATAATGCCCAATCCACCTGCATTACTAACCGCACTTGCCAGTTTATAGCCGCTGGCCCATATCATTCCTGCCTGTATAACAGGATACTGGATATTAAGAAGTTGTGTAATTTTATTCATGAAAATTTTAAGTGATTATTCTTTTACCAGTTTGCCTTTGTACGTCTCTTGCCCTGCCTGTATCCTGTAATAATATATACCTTCGGCTAAGGTTTCCACAGAAAATGAAGGCATATCTGCTCCAACCTGCGACTGCAATACTATCTGACCAAGATTATTATGAACTGTCACTACAGCAGTGCGTACATCATTAGGAAGTATTAATTGCACAATATCTGCAGAAGGATTAGGATATAAAGCAAACGCTTTATCTTCGGCTCTTGGTATGCCCAGGCCATCCTGTAAGGCAAGTGCAAAATCTGGGATTCCGTAACCGTATTGCACATTTGGATTATTATAACGGTCTGCCGACTGCCGCACCAGTTGTAGTATCTCCGCATTAGTTTTATTAGGCAATGCCTGCCATAAACAAGCTACGAGCCCCGCAACAATAGGCGAAGAGACAGATGTACCGTTGGCAGTAGTAATCTGCCCGGTACTGTTTGCTATAACGCCCGGACTTCCCTGCGCCATGACGTCGGGTTTTACACGCATATCATAAGTAGGGCCTATAGAACTAAAGTTGGCAACCTGCTCTGTAGCAGTTACCGCTCCCACAGTTAGAGTGTTGAACGCATCGGCAGGTACAGTGATGTGCTCGTTTACGGTCGCCCCGGTGTTTCCTGCCGAATTTACCAAAAAAATGCCCTTAGTAAATGCTATATTAGCGCCACGTGTTATAAAAGCCTTATTGCCGTTAATATCTTCATAGGAATAACTGTATGCAGGGTTGTCGTAGGTAAAATAACCCAGTGAAGTATTAATTACATCTACACCCAGGCTATCGGCCATTTCAGCGGCCTCTACCCAGTATGATTCCTCAACGGGATTTTCAGATGTAGTATCTTCAGTTATGAACAGGTAGTAGAATGCATCGGGGGCAGTACCTATAAGCTGGCCTTCGGCATAACCTCCCATTGTTGACAGTACCAACGATCCGTGATTGCCCCGTGTATAGAAGTTGTCATTTCGATCAACAAAATTATACCCACCCAGAATAAGCTCATCATCGCGCAGCCTCTGAAAAGGTACTGCTGTATTAACGCCGGGAAAACCCGCATCAAGCACTGCAATGGTCATTCCTTCTCCTGTAAGATCCTGCTGGTGCAGCAGGTGGCCGTTAAGCATCTGTATCTGGTTGCCTGATGTGCCGTAGCTAAAATCTACAGTAGCGTCCTGCACTTTATTTACCGACTTTGGCTTTGTGCTACCTGCCGGCCTTCCTGCCCCGTCTAACGAATCATCAGCGAAGTCAACATTAAGAACAAAAGGCAGCTCTGCAAGCGCATTAATATCATCAACATTTCCCCGAATATGCAGGGCGTTAAACCATTTAGATTTTGCCATTACCGTTATTCCTTCAGCATCATCTATCAATGTAATGTAGCTTTCGTGCACAGGAACGTCTTTTTCATCCAGCGCTATTCCTTGCTTGACGCGCCTGTCCAGTGATTTCTGAGAAAGCATCTCCAGCGGGTTAGCCAGGTAAAATTGAGCCTGCGGCTTATCGGTAAGATAAACCCATGCATCTTCCTGGGCATAAGCCGATAGCTGCACTGCCAGTAAAAGGTATAATAATAGTTTCTTCATTTTGCACATTTTTATCGTTACCTGCTGACGCTCAAACACATATCACATAGCTGCGTAAGCTGCCCTCAAATATACAAAAGAGTAGAATATACAACTGTTGGTAATAACTTAAATCATAGTACTTTTGCACCAAATTCACGCTATGCTCTACCTTATTTTCAGTATCATTTGCAGTGTCTCTGTAGGCATTATATTTAAATTTTCAAGACAATATAGTACGATCCTGAGTCAAATTGTGGTATGGAACTATCTATTCGCATTGCTATTATGCTACCTGTTTTACAGTCCTGACATTACAGTTGTCAATGATTCGGCTCCATGGGCAATATATCTGACGCTGGCAGTACTGATGCCTTCAATATTTATTATTCTTGCCACATCAATTAAACATATGGGGATAGTGAGGACTGACGCTGCCCAACGACTGTCTCTTTTCATACCAATACTGGCTTCATGGTTTCTCTTTGGTGAGAACATTTACATACTAAAATTAGCAGGCTTAGCTATAGGTTTTCCTGCCATACTTTTGATCTTCTCGAGGAGGGATGAATCTTCGGGAAAGAAATGGGTTTATCCTGCGCTCGTATTACTGGGATTTGGAATTGTAGATGTTTTATTTAAACAAATTGCACTTGTAACAGATATACCTTACAGCACATCTCTATTCATTGTTTTTAGCGGCGCATTACTTATTGCAGCCTTTATTGCGTTACAAGAAGTAATTGTTAAGAAAGCAAAAGTAACTACTATGAGCTTTGCCTTCGGTATGCTGATAGGCATTTTTAACTTTGGCAACATCCTTTTCTATCTTATGGCTCATAGAGAATTTAAAGAAAATCCTTCTACAGTATTTGCAACAATGAATATTGGGGTAATAGTTTTAGGTAGTATAGCAGGAATTTTGCTGTTTAAGGAAAAGATGACCAAGCTTAATTACGTGGGTCTGGTAATGGCAGTACTAGCTATTATATTAATAACACTCTCGCAGATATACATCACGTAAGCCATTTAAAAAAACTAAAAGCTCTCGAAATGAAAGCTTTTATTTTATTTAGCATTACCGTCGCCATTTTTCCTTTTATATCTCAGCTAAGAAAAAAATCATCTATCCTAAAATCAATATTTACATCCTAATGACTTGGTTTTAAATAACATATAAATTTATGTATTTTAGATAATGTTCTTACTAAATCTTAAAGTGTAATATTGCACTAGTTGATAAAGAATTAGAAACCAAACTGTTTTTAATAGTTAATACGTAAAATATCAGATACTTAGAACTATTTACTTAATCTTATTATTTCATTTTTTTGAAATTTAGGGGTAAAATGCATTAACCTGATTCTAAGGAAGTCTCTGACACTCAATCTACTTATGCTTGTACTCCTTCACCCCTGCCCTTACCTCTACCTGAAGATCATTTTGTGGCGGCGGAATAGGACATGAGTAAATGTGGTTGTAAGCACAGTAAGGATTATATGCAGTATTAAAATCTATTGTAATGATATCATTTTTCGGCAGCTTTAAGTCAATATATCTTCCTCCTCCATAACTGCCATTGCCTGAAGTTAAATCGGTAAATGGCAGGAAAAGATTATCCTTATACTTCTCTATCTTTATAAGGTCCAGACTCTGGTAGACGTCAAGTTTGCACTCTTTACCCAAGAGTGTAAAGTACACCTCCCCATACTTAACATACCTCGGCTTTCTGTCTGTTGTAGTAGGCATTAGAAAAGGCTTTTCATCGGGAGTGCGTACAAAGCGAGCTTCTACACAATATGCCATATCTACAGGATAAAAATCTAAGGATTTGAAATCCTTCAAGTCGGTTTTCGCCAGTGGTGATTCTTTTGGATCGGCATACTCTTTATTGAGCTGGTCCTGATATGCAACAGACTTTTCAACAGTACAATCCTGAGCCGATACAGCTGCCGAACAAACCATTGCTGCTGATAGAATTAATTGCTTCATTTTTAATTTATTTTTTACAAAAGTAGCCATTACAGCCTTAAAATCCTTTGTAACTTTACCGCAAATTATTCCTACAGATGCTCCAGAAAGCCTTCGCCAGATACATCAATAACTTTAGAGGTTTTTCACGTGAGATTTGGATTCTCGCCATCATCACCTTCATTAACAGGGCAGGTACAATGGTGCTTCCTTTCCTTTCAAAATATCTTAAAGAAGACCTCGGTTTTACCTACAGCCAGGTAGGCTGGATCATGGTGTGCTTTGGTGCGGGCTCCATGATAGGGTCATGGACAGGAGGTAAACTATCAGATAAGGTAGGATTCTATAAAATAATGGTTTTCAGTTTATTTACTACTGGTGTATTGTTTTTATCTATACAATATATTACGTCTTTTTACGGCCTGTGCGCAGCCATGTTTGGGATAATGATTATAGCCGACATGTTTCGGCCTGCTATGTTTGTTTCGCTTGGGGCTTATGCCAAACCCGAAATCCGTACGAGGGCACTTACGCTGGTAAGGCTTGCTGTAAATTTAGGTTTTGCAGCCGGCCCCGCCTTAGGGGGCTTGATTATTTTAGGTGTTGGTTATAAAGGCTTGTTCTGGGCAGACGGAGCAAGCTGCATTATATCAATAGTAATATTTACCTTACTTGTTAAAGAAAAGAAGAAACCCAAGGTACCGGAAACGTATATAGAGAACATAAAACATAAATCAGCTTTTAAAGATGTCCCTTTTCTTCTCTTCCTGTTTTGCAGTTTATCAACATCAATGATATTCTTCCAACTGTTTACTACCTTGCCGCTTTACCATAGAGAAGTATACGGATTAACAGAATTCCACACCGGCCTCTTAATGTCATTTAACGGGCTGATGATTTTTGCACTGGAGATGCCTATTGTAGGATACTTTGAAAGGACCAACACCCCTAAGATCAAGATTATTTTATGGGGATCAGTATTTATGGCAGCAAGTTTTTTTGTCCTGCTTGTTAATGTATGGCTGGGCGTTCTTATCCTAAGTGTGCTCTTTCTTACGTTTGGCGAAATGTTCTGCTTCCCATTCTCAAACTCTTTCGCTATGAGCAGAGCACCACGCGGACATGAAGGCCGTTACATGGCGTTATACACAATGACCTTTAGCCTTGCACACATTGTAAGTTCTAAAACCGGCATGGAAATTATTTCGCGTTGGGGCTATAACATCAACTGGTTTATTATGGGGATCATTGGAGTTATCACTGTAGTAATACTGGTCCTACTTCATCGAATGGTACTCAAAGAAGGCACTTAAACTTAAGGCGTTTTCAATAATAACTACCAATGCAGTTATTTAACTATAAAAATAGTTGCGTAACTAAAAAAATAGTTTTAGCTTTGGATTATAAAGTTATATAGACCATGCAAAAACTAACCAATAAGGAAGAAGAGATAATGCACATACTATGGAAGCTTGAAAAAGCTTTTGTAAAAGATGTGCTAAGCGAAATTACAGAAGAGAAGCCTCACTACAATACCTTATCTACAATTGTACGAAATCTTGAAGATAAAGGCTATGTAGGGCATACCGCATATGGTAATACACATCAATATTTTCCGGTGGTAACCAAGGAGGAATACCGTAAAGGATTTATGAGTAATGCTGTTGGAAACTACTTCAACAATTCTTATAAAAGTATGATCTCCTTTTTTGCAAAGGAGGAAAAAATCAGCGCTGAAGAGCTACGTGAAATTCTTAATATGATTGAAAAGAAATCATGATATGGAAAATCTTATTATCTACCTCGTCAAAGCATCAGGACTTTTAGCAGTTTTTTTACTTGCTTATTATGTTTTACTAAGAAAGGAAACTTTCTTCAATACCAATCGATGGTATTTGCTTGCGGGACTAATAACGTCTGCCCTGCTCCCGTTACTAACTTACACAAAAGTTGTTTGGATAGAACCTACTCCTACTCGCGAATTTAACCCGATAGGCCTAGAGCAGCTGGTAATGCTTCAGCAGGCACACTCAATACCAGTAGAGCCACAATTTACAATAAACTGGTTTTATGTAATAACAGGAATGTATCTTACAGGAGTATTGTTCTTCTTTATACGTTTTCTTCTTGACCTAAAGTCGCTGCATAAGGTGATAAAGGGGCATCCAATTGTGAGAAGTGGAAGTTTCTTCTTAGTAGATTCCCCTAAGATCGGGTCGCCATTCTCCTTCTTCAGCTACATTGTCTATAACTCGGCGTCATTACGGCCTGAGGAGCTGGAGAGTATTATTTGTCATGAGAAAGTCCACAGCAGCCAAAGGCATTCGTTAGACATGATTCTTTCACAGCTGTTCTGCATCTTCTTTTGGTTCAATCCGTTCGCCTGGATGTATAAAAAATCCATTTCACAAAATCTTGAATTTATTGCCGACGCAGAAGCTACTAAGCTCATTGCCGATAAAAAAGCATATCAAAAAACCTTACTTAAAATTACAGTTCAACCAGAGTGTATCGCAATTACCAATCATTTTTATCAATCATTAATCAAAAAGCGAATCGTTATGTTAAACAA
>Ga0066648_10002038_pt1 | contig 10314 bp, 7 predicted proteins | sample CryGeyCG12114_NA_FD_59537 | JGI IMG/M metagenome (GOLD analysis project Ga0066648, IMG submission 59537) | Groundwater microbial communities from aquifer - Crystal Geyser CG19_WC_8/21/14_NA | ecosystem: Environmental > Aquatic > Deep subsurface > Groundwater | place: USA: Utah: Grand County... | reverse complement strand
AATTGGCCCGTTTGTTGATATCTCTCTTGCGCGGGGCAAGCCCACGCAGCTGCAGTTGAGGTAATTATCGGACCAATCATCTTTTATTGCCAGAGGGGAGGGGGACGGAAAAAGGGAAAAGGGGGGAAACGGGTTAGGTAAGTTCAGACATGGTAGATACCTGGCTAAGCGATACTCAAATGATGATATATTCAAAATGCGTGTCTGCTGCGAGGGGGAACTTGCGAGTGTCGGATTCGGGTCTTAAGATGGAAATAAAATTCAGGCTTTCTTTCCCTTTCTGTGACGCGGTAGCGGCGGATAAGGTAACTGGGCGTGTGGTCCTGATGAGTGCCAGGTGCATGGTAGGTACGTACAACTTGCGACGAGGAATAGATGACATAGGTAAAGTAGCTACCTAGGTAGTTATCAAACCAGCTTCCTGTCCTTTTCAGGAGTAACCCCTGCCCTCAAAACGCCATGTCGTCCATCTCGCGTCACAACCTATCAATACTCATGTCACGCCAACGTCCTGGCGCTGAATCTCGTGTAGAAATCACGCTGTTTGACAAACCAGGCATTATGCAACTTCCAGTCCTTACTGCTATCGGCGAACTCGACCTCAAACCGCCGCAGGAAGGCCGGCACCAACTTGTACACCTCGAGCAAGCTGATGTTCTTCCCGATACAGGTCCGGGCGCCCGCGCCGAACTGGAACATGGTCGCCTCCATCTCCTTCCTCTGCTCCTTGGTGCAATCCAGCCAGCGCTCGGGGATAAAGGCGTCGACGTCCTTGCCGAAGACGTCCTCGCGTTTGTGGATCACCCACGCGCTGACGCCGACGATGGTCCCACCCGGGATGAAGTGCCCGTCGATGTCCATGCCTTGTGGCGGAACGACTCGTTCGAGAGGTAGGCCGGCGGAGGGATGTACACGGAAGGATTCCTTGATGCAAGCGTCGAGGTAGGGAAGTGTTTGGGATTCAGACCATGACACGAGTCCGCTGGGTCGGTTTTGGATTTTGCCTTCCTGGACGGCGTCGTTGAGTTCTTGCATTAACTTTTCGTAGCAGCGTGGGTTGCGGAGGAGGTAGTAAAAGACTGCAGCGAGGCTGATGGCGGTGGTTTCGGAGCCGGCGAACGCCATAGAGACCGCCATGGTGAGGACACGCTGGTCGTTCATGAAGTCTGGACGATCGGCTTTGGCCTTTAGGAACATGGAAAGGAGATCGGTGCGACTGGAGGATTCGTCTGGGCCAGAATCTTGTTTGGAGGACATTTCAGAGAGGCGCTCCTCCATACGCGCTTTGGCGAATTTGGTGATGGGAAAGGCGAAGAATTTGACGCCAAGTCTGTCGAGTAGAAGGACGAGTGGGTTCTTCAGGAAGAGGAGGTCAAGGGAGGGCATTTGGCCAATCTGTTGATGTCAATAGGGACGTGCAGCGCTGTGAGTGGGATCCATACCGGTGCAACGTAGGAGAAAAGTCTTCCTAGATAGCCGACCATGCCATCCACGTCTTCAGCTCTATCCACGAAGCCGTGACGTTTGCTGTATGTGATTTGACCGATGACATCGAATGCAAAGAACTGCAGCCATTCGGCAAAGTCGCATATCTTGTTGGTCCGGGCAAACAGTCTCTCCGTCTGGTCTAAGAAGACTTCTACAACCTCGTTGACGTGAGGTTCGTATCGCATCAGCGTGCTCATCGAGAAGGCATTGTTGACGGATCGCCTGAGGTTGGCATGGAATACTTCATCCGTGGTTGAAAAAAGAGATTGTAGTCGTTGACCATTCGACACTGCTTGCTGCACAGGATAAAAGCCCGACTATGACAGTCAGATCGCTACTTCGTCGGTGACAGTGCGGGTTCAAACCTTGATCATGCCCTTGTTCAAGCCATAGATTGTCTTCAACGCGCTGGGGCTTGAGAAGTCGAGCGTATTTGGTCCGAGTCGCACAACATCCCCATGTTGTCGGTGTAAGTTGAGGTGGGTTACATCCGGCCGTCTGCCATACACCACGAAGAATCTCCACCAATTGGTGAAGTTAGCTAGGAATGGTCCTGGGTATTTATTAAGCCCATGGTGGAAGTAGCCGGAGGCTAGATACGCAACAACAACGAGGCCCAAAGCGATAGGCCAATTGTCTTTCAGAATGGGTAGGAATGATTCGATCATCGTGTCGCTATCTCGTGGCAGACCTTGTTGATGGTAACGGTTCTGTTCGTACTTGACAAGCACGCATGGATGGAAATCCAGGACAGAGAACACGTGAAGAAGGAAGAATATAGCAGTCTCAACAAGCTGTCAAAAATCTCTGGTTGTTCTCTTCAGAAACACTTGCCGTGTCTTTCAGGCATGTCTTGATAACTCGGCAGTTCCGTTTGAAACCGTTCATCTCAGATCCTATGGAGACGGACGTGACAGGCCCCCGAGCTCTGCCAGCCACAGCGTTAGCCGAGACGATGCATAATGCAAAGCTCCGTATGGCTGAGCTGCAAGCACGGCTCGTAAAGGAGGCGAAGACAGTGCCGGTGATATCACGGCAACGCATGGGGAACACAATGTGGGGGGAAATGATTAGATGGTGGAGTTGGAGAGAGACGGGAAGGATGGAGGGAAAGCCTAGAATATTATTTGGATGGTCTGCAAGTGGTCACTTACCTTAACTTAGTACTGCCAGTAGTACCTTGTGGTCACGATAGTCGGTAGTGCCACAAACTTGAACCGGCAGTTGATGGTCGGTGTCGCCCGCATGTCGAGATCACATGAGTACTACAAGGTACGAGTATTACTCACAATGGATATATCACAACCACGACTGCTTACCACCTACCACCTACTACCTACCATCAAGGTAGTACTCAGTACCTAGTTACGGGCCCAATTCCATCGTCATGCTTTATTCAGACGTCGTACAGTGGCTTCACCCCGCCGAGCGGGTTTTCCGAGCCCACGACTTATCGGCAACTGTTCTCGCGACCTAACTGGGTGCTTAATTCTAACACAGTCGCCCCTATTGAAGCCCATCTACTGGCATGTATCTTTCGAAGCCGCTTCCATGGTGATACATACAGACTGTACCCTCGTGGTGTTTCATCTGAGGTGCAATTACTCGGGATTTGGCGTGCAGCCAGCACTTCTTTGTCGCCCCGGCGCGGACGCATCCGTTACATTATACTATATATACTGTATTTTCTCTCCCTTCAATTATCTGTCTTATACAACCTGTGTAGCAACCGTGCCTACTGGTCTTTCCACATATTCCATGACTCCATTCACAACGCTTTGCCTCGCGCCCTCGGAACTGACCGTCTTGCCGCCCAGATATCCGAGCCAGATCAAGCGACTCACCCTCTCATCCGCCAGTTGGCCCAACTTGACCCTTCCGTTCTTGTCTTCGTACCACGCACCCATCTTGCCCTCCTCGTCTCTCGTCAACAAGAGCGTCTCGCCTTTCGGAACATTCTTCCTTGCTCCACCACCCCAGATTGCCTTGAACTCATTCATCGACAAGCCGAACGTAGCGTCCGAGAAGACAGGGTCCGATTTGATGCACGGGCTATTCTGCGTGCGACCTGTGATGCCCCTTACCCAGCCGTCGCGCAAATGCATAAAGTCCGTGTTTCTCGTGGGCACGATGCGGAACGCAGTGCGAATCTTGCCGTCGCGAAGGATGGCGTTCCAAATCTCTTCACCTCTCACAGGATCCAATAACAGGTCCTTGAGCTTGTCCCTTTCACCAGGTACGAGGGTAGTGGCGACCGGATCGAGCGTGCGAACAAGACGTTCCTGTAGGGTCGCGATGTCTGGGACGGCAATGTAGAGACCAACGACGTAGACTTGGATGCCGAGGAAGGAGACGGTACGGATTCCCAGACCAACAAGTTGGTATTCTTGAGACCCTTGGTCGGGGGCATCGGCAGTGGGGGCGTCTTGGGAAAGTTGGATGGTTTTGGGGAAGGTAGGAACGGTGGAGGTGCCTGTCTCGACGTGTTCGGTTTCGTCGAGGGCGGTAGATGGGAACCCGGGGATAGAGGGTGGTGCGTCGAGAGACGTGGAGGTTCCGGTCTTCTGAATCGGTTGTGCGGTGTTGTAAGTGTAGATTGTGCCGAACATGCAAAGAGCGCAGGCTACGATGCCGTAAGCAGAGTAGCGCATGCGTCTGACTGTGTGGCTGCGCTCGCGAGCTGCATCTTCAACAGACGCAGGCGTCTTTTGATACCGGCGACGGAGGAGCTCTGAGGAACCATACGTTGGCAGTGGTGATGCATGTGCTGCTGCTGCCCGTTTGGCGTGGGTTGTGGTAAGTGAACGGAGGCTGAGGCGGGAGGCTTGCGGAGGGCAAGAGCAAAGATGGCGCGAGGCCAGAGCGCGCAGAGGTGAAGGGTTCATGGTAAAGATGAAGATTGGGTATGGTGTAACAATCAATAGTGATTCCTCTAGACAACGATGGAGGCTGCTGTCGAACTCGGATACAAGCACTACAAGCTCGCCTCGATCATGAATTAGACGGCCAAGATTCGTCACGCCTTGCACGTCAAGGTCAAGGTCATGATGCGCCGAAGCCAAGGCTCCCGACTCAGCCTTGTGCCGCTGATTTTGGCCGGCGGAGGATGCACATTTCCAGGCGCACCCTTGGCCCCTGGCCCCTATCATCTATCATTGATGGCGTGACCATGACAACTCTATGAACTACGAAGCTCTGGTGGGTTCGTGACGAGCACATGACTGCCTAGGTATCTATTGTAAAGGCACAGGTGTAGCCGCAAGTGGTATCAAGCATGTGGAAGACAAGGACAGTAAAGAGGTGTGGTTAAAGATCGGACACGGTGCTTCTGCATATGAGAATTACTTGCGCAATCGTTTCCTGTGCTCAATTCGGAACCATAGCGTGTGATAATGCTATTGTCCAAGTCGAAGTATGGCATCATTGAAACCTTTGTAAGTCCCTGACTGTGAAGCATTGCTCCTGATACCAGTGTGATCACGCAATTGGTACACACCTGCATGAACACATGGGATGTCTCCTCGTATGACAGCCGGTATGTATGTTATCCATGATATGAAGACCCGGTGGTGTTCCAATGGTTTAAGCCAAACCCATTACTACCTAGGTAGTATTTCACACCCCCAACACCATGCCTTCCCAGCTAACCTGCTCTGCACGTTTTGTCCATGACAGTGACTGGTCCTCGTGGACTATTGTGCCGCCAGCACCGATCAGGACTATTCTCGGGCCTCGAGCTGGCATAAACCTACCCTGCTAGTGCCACATAGCTGTCAGAGTCTCTCCGGACATACATGGTCTCAGAATCAGTATTCAGCACGTACACACTCCCCTATTTGTCGTAACCATTAAACTGTAGTTTCAGCTCTTTCAGGCGCTATCTCGGCCATTGTTTATGCCCCCCTTTGCTGCGCTAGAACCTAAACCAGCATTCTCCATGATACAATCAACTTGTTTATCCACGCCAGAGATACCCTGCTTCAGCTTCTCTGCGAAGACCTTCGAGAAGCCCTTGAATGCTTCTTGCTTGCCGTTGACGACAGCATTGCCTCGCTGAACGAGCTCGATGAAATCTCGGGTGTAGATGTCCGGATTGCGACCGTCATCGACATAATCGATAATTTCTGGTGCAATTGGGCGGTTCTGAATAGAATTGTTAGGAGTCCTGACCGGGTCTGTGATCCTCTGCAGATGCTGTAGCTCTGTGGCTAGCTCGGTCCTTTGACTAGTGTCAGCACGACGAGTGGAACACCAAAGGAACGCAATTACATGTTATCAACAAGCAGTCCCTGGGTCTCAGGCTGGAAGCCATGGACTTGACTTTGTACATTGTGGAGTGTTTGGATGACATCTTTGATGGAGTCTTCAGATGCAGTCAGTGTCCATTCATCAGCTGGAAATCATCCTTACTTTGGACGTCGTTGGGATCTCTGACCGGCGCCATGGGAACGTTCAAGACAGGATCCCGTTCTGGCAAGTTATCCACTTTATGCGGTTCAGGCTCAACAGCAATCTTCCTGGGACGGCCCCTGGGACGACGAACAATTGCTTGCTTAGCACCACTGAACGCGATGGGGGTTTGATTAGCGACGACAGGCCGCAAGGATGCTAGCACCGGCTTAAACCGTGGCTCGTTGTCTGTTTGTATTATCTTTGAACTTGATGCACTGACGCTGATATGGCCTTCTCCCGATGCTGAAGCAAGAAATGCTTGTGGTAGCGAAGTGTCACAGGAAGCGTCTTTGAACTGAGCGAGAGGAGCGTCGGGATCTGGTGTGAGAATTGTATCTTCACGGTACGCTGGCTCGTAGGAGGTCCCGTGGTCTGTGATTCCGTCCGGAGTAGGAGGCTGCCACTGAAGACGATAGAATGTGTCAGGCTTGACAGCAGTCTCTTCTTTGTAGCCTTGGGGGGGCGAAAGGCTGTATGACTGCTCGGTTTTTGGGGACGTAGATACGATCTGAGTCGCCTGCTGTCTGCCCGTTGTTTCGTTGGCTTCCCGGAGTTTTGTTGCCAGAGATGGAGGGCCTCCGACAGGATTTGCCTGTGGCACTTCTATTGAAACGGTTGCGTTTGTGTCAGAAGCTTGAAGTCCTGCAACGTGACCTGATGCTGACGCAGCAGACGCCCGTGAATAGCCAGACACTGCAAATCCTTGCGGATCTTCGAAACTCTGATACTTTGCGAGAATGGTCGTGTCACTCTCTTCGTCCTGAGCTTTATTCTGCTCTACTGCTGCTGGTGTCTGGCTTTCAACAATCGGATCATGCGAAGTCGGCACTCTAGTCACTTGACTATGCCTCCATCCTTTCAGCTTCTCTGCGCGAAGAGTGATGAAAGAGATTCTCTGATGAACATCTGGAGTACTGCGCCAGACATCGATACTGTCTTGGATGGTGTAGAGCTTGGGGACTTTGAGGGTGATGGCCGTCTCCGGTTGGTCTAAAATACTGATACCATCAGGGCCAAGGTGGGTGGGACGGCCCGGGCGTGGCCTCGTAGCGACATGATGAGCTGGGGGCTGCTTTTTGGTGGTGCCGGAGGTGCGCGTCCGGGCAACCCCACCCTTTCGCTTAGGCGGCATCTTTACGCCTGGGCGGTGGTGTAGGTGGTGGGAGGATCACTAGTGGCGGTCTTGGAGATCGACAGGTGTTTTCGCTTCAAGAGAGTTGATGGGTTTGATAAATTAGATTTCACGAAGAGATGAAGGGATCAAGAAAGTAAGACATAGTCTTCGTTGTGTTTTGTCTGAGGCAGCTGTGTTTGAAGCAACCGCGCCTGCCTCGACCGTGTACCTGCCCGTGTGTTCATGGTCACTCGTAAGTCACTTCCGGAGAAGGGAACACCTCAGTTGCATTTACAAATATTTACGCATATACATTGAGCATCAAACCTCCTTCACCGTTCGAGCTGGTCTAGTTTCCGCTGTATCCAAGTCGGTTTCCACCATCTCCAGCCCTGATAAGGTCGGATATCTTTGACTGAACTGAGCCTCCCAATCGTCTTCAGAATTCCCTGCAGCGCCATTCGTGGTCCTGCTACTGGCAGTCTGCAGCATTCTTGGTTTGGGGGGTGCTGCTGGTCGCCCAATCCTCGGCTCTTGTGTTATTAGGTTAATGGCAGAAGGGGGTGCTGACATTGACTTGTGCGGAGGAGCCACCGTTTTCCTCCCTATCTGGTACCCTCGTGGCTTCTCAGGAGGTCGCGGTGGTAGTTGGTCAGGCTCGGCAGTGAATCTGCCGTAGCCAGCAGCTGTCTTCTGGTTAGGCCTGTCATTGTCCTTGAGTAATGACTGGACTCGATTTTGAATGGATGTCGCCTTTGCGACACCCGCCGCTCTGCTGCCTCCTCTATCGACGAGCCGTTGTCTGTACTCTGCAGCTGCCATCTCTACTCTTCTTTCCTCGGCCTCCAGTTGCCGCTTCTCAAGTTCTCGGCGCATCTCTGGGGATAGATCTTCGGTTTCTTCGAGCCCCTGTCGATCATCGCTAAGATCGGTCGCTTCAGACCCAGCAACGGGAGTAAGGACGTTGAGTCGACTTTGTGCAGGTGACATGCTTCGATCGCGCCCATGACCCCCTTCGAACATCTTAAACGCGTCACCGAATCTTCCGGCGAGAGATTTCGTGCCTGTGACCGCCATAGAAGGGAGACTTGACCTCTTCAGGTGCCTCGAGCCACTGCTCAGACGCTTGGCATGCGTATTTCGTTCTCTTTCCTCTTTCTCCCGCGCTCTTAGAAAATCAATGTCTGACTCTATATTTGTGTCAGACTCGACTGCCACTAGAGGAGGCATTTCCGGCTCATCATCCTTCAAATCAGGCACGTGTTCCATCTTTTTGATCTCTTTGTCCTTGATATGCGTAGGTCGTGCGCCAATGTTGACGCTTACAGGCCGATCCCTGATATTCAACGAACGCGATCTGTTCACTTCCATGTCGAGATCCCGCATTGCGGGGCGACCACCTTCCAAAGAAGGTCTCGAAGATATCGGGGACCGCACACCCTGCTCGATTACTGCTTGGGATTGCGTGGCATCCTGCTTCAGTAGGCTCGCTAGCCGTGACACTGACTTGCTGGATGTGATTGCAGGTACTCCGCGACTCAAATTGGAAGAAGTCCTTGGCTTAGGGGGTTCGTGGGAAGATACTCGGAACATAGGCCGATCTGATATGGAAGGTATAGATGAAGGAGGAGGAGATGGTGAAGTCATTGTGCCTGTTGAGACCATGGGCTTAGGAGTAATCTTTGGCGGCACTCTCTTGCGCTCTTCGAGGGTTTTGTTTCCCACGACTTTTTTCCTGTCTACCACGGACGGAGCTGGCTTGCCTAAATCATCTTGCGCTTGTGGGTCGGCATCTGGAGGACTCGCTGGCCTTGCAAAGGCGTCGTCTGCAAGCGCGGCAGTAACACGGTCCGCGAGATCGGGTTCCTTTGTCTCTGTCTGTTGGGCTACTTGAGCGTCAAAAGCGAACTTCTTGCCTTTATCCGTGAGTAATGAGAACTCATCCAGCGTCGGAAAGCGAGACGAAAGCTCGTCTCCTCCTGCTAGTTTGCCACCATCCAATGATCGAAAAGGGTCTGCATTGTCCACAACTCGCAATGGAGAGGGACTTGGCTTCGCCGAGCCATGATGTGAGACTGGCCTAGTAGGTCTGCCTCTCCTCATAGGAGCGATATCCGGTAAGCTTTGTGTAGGGGCTTCCTGCTTGGGCGGCGCAAGTGATGCGCCAGCTCTTGACTGTATACTGGACGCTAGTGGTGGCATGACTTGGTTGCTACGATGCTCGGACGCCGTCCGATCAGTGTAAATGTCCAGTACAGGCAGTTCACGCTTGTCCATCTTGCATGCTTTCTGCAGAACCTGATAGATGTTCGGTCTGTCCGTGGGGTTTTCTCGAAGCATAGATGCGATCAACAACTTCATGTCGTCCGAAAAGCGAGGATAACCAGGGTACTTGAAGCTAGCATTGAGAATTGCCATTTGTCCAACTTCTTCGAATGGGGTCGTATAATAGCAGAGCTTGTACAAGAATACGCCGAGCGCCCAGATATCACTTTTCTCATCTATTGGTTGCTTTCTGTATACATCGATCATCTCAGGGCTCCTGTACTGCAGAGTTGTATGTCGTTGTACATCGTCCTCAATTAGCCGACCTTCTGCGGCGTTCGTGGCCGCGGGCCTGGGTTGTGCTGCGGATCCGAAGTCACATAGCTTATAGATGGTTGAAGACCCGGATTTTGATATCAAAACGTTCTCGACCTTTAGATCCCTGTGGAGCAATGGCGGCTTCAAGTAATGCATACGAGCCACACCTTCCGCAACATCTGTGAAAATTTTCACTATTTCTGGCTCCGTCAACCTGTTCTGTAGTCTAGTGTTCATGAAATCGATCAATCCACCCCCGGAGCAAAACTCCATCAAGAGAAATACCTCATAACCTCCTCCTTTGAGTTGCGATGCATGTGAATCGATATACTTGACAATATGCTTCTGTCCCCGCAGTCTTTTCATGGTCTCGACTTCTGTTCGCAAGTTCGCTAGAAGCCCCTTGTCCGGCACGGCCACTCTCTTCAACACAGCCTTGTCGACGCCATCAATAGGCTGAGGTAGCTTGACCACGTAAACATGGGCAAAGCCTCCCTCGGACAAGTACCGGTCTATAATGACCCGTAGACTGCCGACTTGGACCTTTGTCCCTGGAAGAAAAGTTCCTGGAGGAGGAACATGCGCTGGCAGCTGGGGCGCTTGAGCGAAAGGGGCACGAGAACCCAGCTGAGCGCCGTAGACGGCCATGGTTGGGAGAGGTAGACAGTCGCGAAAGG
>Ga0066648_10002035_pt1 | contig 10331 bp, 13 predicted proteins | sample CryGeyCG12114_NA_FD_59537 | JGI IMG/M metagenome (GOLD analysis project Ga0066648, IMG submission 59537) | Groundwater microbial communities from aquifer - Crystal Geyser CG19_WC_8/21/14_NA | ecosystem: Environmental > Aquatic > Deep subsurface > Groundwater | place: USA: Utah: Grand County... | reverse complement strand
GCCGAGGCGATGCCGATGCATCACGCAGGCGGCCGCAGCATCCGCACGATGGCTGCAGCCTGCGCAGACCCGGCCGCCGTGCATGCCTGGGTCGAAGCAGAAATCGAGGATTACCAGCGGCGTGTCCGCCGGCTGAAGCGCTGCCGAGACTCACTGATCCATGGCGGTCCGATCAGTCTCGACGTCGCTCGAACGGTGCAGCGCTTCGCCAACCGTCAGGCCCAAGCCGTGGTTGCCACAGCCCTTGAGTCGGTATTGAAAGGTCGGGCCATCGCAGACACCTTCGCGGAGTATCGGCGCGACGACGCCGCATGGCGAGAGGCGCTTGGAAGAGGTGACTCGGTAGCGAGAGCGCTCCTCGGCCAGCCTGGCGAGTGACTGGACAAAGCCGTCCGGCTGTACGGGGAGGGCAGGACGTGCGAACGACTGGCTGAGCGTTATGGCTGTGACGATGAAACAGAGCGACAGGCACTCCAGCACGCTGGAGTCGAACTTTGGTGGACATGAACTCGACCCCGACTTGCTATGCATGCTTTCGACAATTGCCGTTGCGGCCTTCGACTGTCATACTAAATGACAGATGGAAGCCTTATTCACTATCGAACAATTCACGACCTGCTCCAAACGGCAAGCAGCCGAGATAGATAGTCTGATCCAGCAGCTGGGTCCGCGCTACCCGCACACAGTTACCAAGTCGCTACTGATCGATTTGATATCTATACCGGGCAACACTCTGCTAGCTGCAAGTGACGGTCACGGCCGCATCCATGGCATCTTGCTATTGACTACGTTGCATGCCGTCACGGGCAATAAGGTATGGATTGAAGACTTCGTCGTTGACCAGCAAAGCCGCGGCCAAGGCGTAGGTAATCAGCTACTCGATCATGCGGTCTCTTATGCTCAAGACCACGGTGTCACTCACATAAACCTGACGGCGCGGGCTACCCGCGCTGCGGCCAGAAAGCTCTACCTGTCTGCGGGCTTCAAGCCGCACGACACAGACTATTTTCGGTTGACGCTTACATCTTCTCAGGTCAAAGCTGCCTGACCGAGCCGGTCTACCCGCGGGCGACGTCTTCTAGTTCGACGAGCAGCGCTTCTCCGAGGTCGCTCATTTGACACTGCCGCCGGATCGACCGAACCGACTTGATGACGCCGTCTGCAAGCGTCGTGCCATCATACTGCGTTTCCCGTTCTGAAATCGCAGCCTGCGCTTCATCTCCCTTCGGCAAGCCGCGGGCAAGAATCAGCATGTAAGTCAACGCGACGCCTGCGTGCAGGCTTTGGATTGCGGGGCGGTCTCGTCGCCGGATCTCTGAGAAAACCGGTGCATCGTGGCCGGATTCGATCAGCGGGTCGACGCTCTGCAGCAGCATCATCGACTGGTGACCCATCTCGTGCGAGATGTCCAAGGCGGTCGTCGCAGCGGTCTGCGTCGGCGGCAAAGTTCGGAAGATGGCATGCCGCGCGAAGTGCGTGCTGAACCCCGAGTTGCCTGCACGCGAAAGCGGGATGACCATCTCGACGACATGTGGGAACAGGGCCTCGAACAGCGGCGATGCTCCTAGCACAAGCTCCCGCCCCTGCTCGTACAGCCGAGGCGTATTCGGACGCTCGGTCAGAGCTTCCTCGAAGATCGGCCAGTGCCACGGATCGCCAGGCACGTTATGAAAGATGATTTGCCCCTGGCCGCGCAGGAACGCTGACACCTCACGGAGGTAGTCGCCGTCTACCACCAGCTCGCCGGGTTCGTAGGCCGCCGCAAGGAGCTCGTAGTGTTCCAGCGGCGCCTCAACAACCGGAGCGACGCACATCCACGGGGTGTAGCGCTCAAAAGACTGCCCGCTCTTATCGCGAGCCAGGGCGAGCGTCTCGTCTCGGAGGCGAGCTCCAAGCTGCGCCAGCGTCGGCACCGCCTCGACGCTGGCCAGCAAGGACACGATCGAAGGCTGTCTAGGCCTGGGCGGTGGACGGCTGGTTCGTGTGTCGCAGGACGTAGTCCGGCTTGGCATCGGCCAGCTTGGCCTGCAGGAGCTTCTGAGCGTCCACGGACTTCACCTGGGTCGCAACCTGTGCCATGACGGACTCCTTATCGGTCGGAGCCGTCACGGTACCGCGCTACCCGTGACGCTGACCACTACTCACATCGACCGCGCTGCCCCCGATGCCGGCCCCGGCGGCGAAGCCAGCAGGGAGTGATCGTCGAACGTCACGACTGATGATGTCCGACTCGGTGCCGGGCTGATCGATCACCACGGCAGCCTACGGGTGGAGTGGGTGGGCACCACCCTGTCTGCACACACACTGCGAGGTCGACTCAAATGCGCTGGCATCAAGCCTGCCCCTTATCGTCTCGCAGGCAAAAGTCGTCGTTGATCTTGATCACCAGAGCAACCATCAGCTTGAGCGCAGCTATATAGGTTCGGAAGTGCTCGTCCTCGTCACTGGCATCAACATGCGCCCCGTGTAGGTACTTATTGCGAAGGTCGGGACCATTGCTAAACTCGTGCTGATTCAGGCAATAGTCAAAGTAACTTGCCTCGGGCGCAGTCAGCAGAGACTCCCGCCGCACGAGCCAGCCCTTGGTCACCATTTGGTCAATCACTGCCCGCGTCTCCGGACGATAGTGATAGTAGCTCGCGGCCTCATTGTTGAAGACGTCTCGCAGGACAAGGAACTGCTTTGTGTTGGCGAACCAGACGCGTTCACCTTCATCCCTAAGCACACCCTTATCGATCAGGAAGTCAACGTGGCGCTTCTGGTAATCGGCGAAGTCGTTGTAAGCCACCGTGTTGTCGATAAACAAGCGAGCGGCATCGTCTGCCTTCAGGTCTTCATTGATGTACGTCAGATGAGACTGGTCGGAGAATAGTAGGTGCAGTATTGTTTGTACGTCTTGACCGGTGGCCGGATAGATGTACTTCCCGACCATGAGACTCGGCAAGTCGGGGTAGCGCACCTGCTCCGATGCGACAGCCAACAGCCCCGTGTCCAACTCGCCGTTCTCGACATACAGGGCGAACTGCTTTGCAACGCTTTCCATCTCGGCAAATATGTGTCGACACTTCTCCAGGTAGCTAGACGCCTTACTGGACGGCACGTACCGGAAGTTGGCCGCGTTGAACTCGTCTCGCAGGTAGTCAGAGAAGAACCACGCGATGACCGCCTCAAGCTCGACGTCCTTAGAAATCAGGAACTGGCTATAGAAGGCAGTCTGCAGCCAGGAGCACGACTCCTTGAATTGGAATGCCGCGCCGGCCGGGTATGACTCCTTGCCGGTCGTTCTCATGAACCGGTCGACGATCCCAAGCTGCGCTTGGAACGACGGCAGGGTAAGCAGCATGCTGCGCTCTGTGAACTCGAAAACGTATAAGAAGTTGTTCAAGATGGACGGGGAGTCGAGGGTGTCCTCAAGCCAGAGCCGGCTGTACGTGAACTTGCTCAGCATCCCATCAGACGAGGCGACGACGGGTTCTGTTTGCTCATCGGATAGCGACACTTCGCAACCGGTCTTGATGCCTGCATTTTCCTTGAAGAAGTCTTCCGTCCATTCACGGTGCTTGCGCTGCGCCTTTAACTTCGTCTTGGCATCAATCGCACCACCGGCCTTGAGTCGTGCGGTGGTGACTAGTTCTACGAAGTTCGGATTGGCCTGCTCGCTATCAAGGTACGCATTGATGAGTGCGCGTTCATCTTCTGGCGTGAGACTGGGCGGCAAGTGCACGTCACGCCGGCCAGCCTTCTCAAGGTGCTTACGGATGAGGTGCTCCGCGTTCACGGGCCTAGCGAGGAGCCGCTCACGAAGCTCCTCGTCGTACGCCCGTACAAGGCTTTGATTCGCCAACATCTCGCCGAGGCCGAGGTGCAGCCCATCCAGGACTGGCAGCATAGTTGCTGCGGCACACCGCTCATACACCTTGTACTTCGCGAAGAGCTGCAGCAAATCCTCGTGGTACTCGTAGCCAACGTCCGTGATGCCACTGGCCAGGTTTGTATCGTTGAGCGAGTTGAAGTACTTGCCAACCGTTGCACGAAGTCGTGGAAGCACCTCCTGCACTCGGGTCCGCTGGCTCTCCGTAAGGTCAGCCGGCAACAAGTTGTTTGCGGCGAAGAGTTGCGCATTGTGCAGTTCGATGACGTCCGAAACGGTGCCCACTGCAGCCGAAGGATCGAAGCCAGCTAGCAATTCCGCCGCTTGCTCGATCTGGTAGTAGGTACCGTAGTCGCCGGGGCCGTAATACTTGAGCCGCCGATCATCGTCCGTCATGACTGGCTCATCTCCAAAGTCCCCTGCCGCCCACGGTAGTTGTAGTAGCGACCGTGGGCCGTGCCATCAAGAGCGTCGATGGTCAACTCAGCTGTTCCGTCATGATCGTTCATATCTGGCTCGGCAAATCCAGGTCGGACGGTGTTCCGATATACGTACGTCAACTGTGCCCGATGTTGCCCCACATCCCGCAGTGCAGCCGCCAGGGAAATGGAGTTGGACGACTGCGGGCTTAGCACCTTGAGCCGCACGATCAACCGCGTCCAGGTCTGCTCGATGTCGATGATGATTGGCAACTCGGTGTTCTGATAAGAGCTGCGAAGTCGACCCTCGTAGTGGCCACTGACGACAGGTGTGTTAATTACGCCGGTAACCCGTAGAAGCGGCCAGCGCCACGCCCACTTGTCGACGACGCCGTACAAGATGCCGAAGACAGCGGCCACCGTTGGAGCGCTCACGAGCCACGGCGGGCCCAGTCCAACCTTGTCAGAGACGGTATTAGCCGTCACTGCGAAGATGACCGACAAAAAGGCAATCAGCCCAAAGGCGCGTAGGCGGTCGCCGGCGAAACTATAGGCATGCATTAGAGGAAATCCCATAACGTCTTAATTGTCCTGTAGGCCGGGTACTCGTTGTGGTCGCCGGGATCCGTCTTGAAGAGCCAGTGGATGTCGTCACATGATCTCATGGTGGCTGCCAATTCACTGGCACTGAACGACTGCAGCCAGCTGAGGACGTTGACAACGCGCTGCGAGTCGTCGCTCGTGAAGTAGCTGGTTGGAGCGTTGTACGTCAGACACTCCAGCAGGTAGCCAGGAGCGTCCTTCTTTCCGACGAGGCCGGCATCGACCGCTGCCCGGCGCAGGCGCTTGATCTGCCGCACCGTCGGCTTGTAGAAGTTCGAACACTGACGGTTCTTGGTTTCACCGTTCTCGATGTGCTCCTTTGGATAATTGACGATACGCGAGCCGCTGAGCGGCTGAATTGAGATGCCCTCAATGATGCGAGGTTGACCATAGGCTGGATAGGACTCGTAGAGTCGGTACTGCTGAGCTGGCACGACGTCGGCGTCCACGTAACCGTTCCGCTTGTCGACTCGGATGCACTTGTTGCGCGGGTGCACTCGGTCGGAACCGTAGTAGGCGTTGAGCGCTGCGGTAACTGCCTGACGGAGCCCTCCAACCGTCGTTGTTGCCGACGAGTGAGCGGCGTTATAGCGCACGATCTCTGGCACCGTGAGCCGACTGGTGTCGGGCATGAAGGACGACTTCATCATCACAACAATGTCGACGTCACTATCACCCCGAGTATTGGTGTGATTCGCGTACGAGCCTTGCAAAAAGATTTCCGGCTGATACGCCTGCACCGCGGGCGAGCGATCCAGTGCTGCCCGAACGGACGCATAAGTTGCTTGGGCGGCGTCCTGAGCCCCCGGCTGCGTCCACGAACGAAGATTCTCAACTGTGACCACGAATATATTCCTCCGCAGCTTATGGCTGCACTGACTTCATTATATAGCGTGCAGCTCGTGTGACCATGACGATTGCGCCGCCCTGGAGGGCGTCAGCTCTCAGCAGTGAAACACGACCCACCGACAGTCTCCGGAAGGACGCCGCAGACATCTGGGGTCTCCTACCGCCACCAGATGCCATAGAGCCGATCACGCCGTGGTCGTTCCACCCGGCAGACTGCCACGTCCTGACGCAGCGGCAGGTCGTACCGCTCTTCGCCGAACGACGCCGCCATGAAGCTGTCGGCCACGACGGCCCAGACCTGTGCTGGGTACGGCTGCACCATGAAACTGACCCCGAACGTCAGTCGAGCTGGCCGCCAGTCACGTGGAAAGCCGTAGACGAAGCCAGGCGGTGACGGTTGTTGGGTCGGGTTGTCGATGTGCTGCGTCTGGCCCTCCTGCTGGCCGGCGCCGTCGAGTGTCAGACGGGAAACGGTGTAGCCGAGGATCCGGTCACCGCGCACTGCAGCCATGACGACAAGGTGGCCGAAGAAGGTGTCAGTGATGAGACCGTCACGCAGCTCCGCCAAGGTCTGGTCGGACCACCGCGCCAACGTCTTGGCACTGCGCCCGATGACCACGCCGTAGCCGTCTCGGCGCTCCCCTAGCCAGTCAGCCTCGCGGCTGGACGGCGGCCGACCAAGGTGCCGCGGCAAGTCGATACCAAAGTCAACCGCCAGGCTGGTTGCTCGCTCGCCGGAGCCCAAGCCGACCAGGGCTGCCAGGAGCCGCTCATAGGCCTCCTGTGGGTCACTCGTACCCAGCGCTGACATCACGGCACCGCTGGCTTCGAGCCTCGCCCGTGTCAGGCCAGGGCCCTCGCGGAGGCGCCGGAGCTGCTGCAACACCGGGTCAGGAGTGTCCACTCGGGTGTCCGATCGTTGGGGTCCAGATCGCCTGTCCGTGCCTGTCTTGCCAGTCGAGGCTTGAGCCGTAATCGCAGCTCACCCGCCAACTTTGGCGACAACCTCAGAGGAGACACCATGCAGGACATCGACCTCTACTCGACGACGTCGGCACAGCCGCGCGATGCCCGCCGGGCCGGACGCGCCATCAGTCGCTACCAGGTAAACGGCCAAGTTAAGGTCGCCCGCCTGGACACCGAGGCGGACGTGACGGCCGCCAAGGGCGACATCTACACAGCAGCAACGGGCAACGCCATGGCGAGCGTGGTCCGGGTCGCCCAGGGCCAGCGGGCTCTGGAGCAGCTGGCGCCCGAAGCGTCCGGGCGCCTGGCGCTGCTGGCCGACGACCACGCCTTGACGATGGCGGAGATCCTCGGCGACCTGCGCCGTGAGCTGCGGCGGCGGTGATCGTCGTGGTCTGGCTGTTGATTGGCCTGGTCGTCGGTCTGGTGCTCCTGGCTATCGCAGGGCTCGAATGGACGTCGACGAAGCTGACAGATCGCCGGGCGCTGGAACGTATAGCGCTGCAGCTGGAGGCGGAGCGGCGTATGCAGGCAGCGACACACGCTGCACTCCAGGCGATGCGTCGGGCGGCTAGTCACGGCGAACCGTGATTCGAGGTCCCCGGTCGTGGACCACCAGCGTCGTGAGCTTCGCCGTCACGGTGCTGGCGGTCTGCCTGGCCCTCAAATTGGCGGCCGAGTTTCTGCTCGACGCCCTGCCCGTTCTCGTGCCAGTTGGCCTCATCGCGAGTGGCATTTACGCCTGGCGTTGGTGGTCCAACCGAACGCGCGGCTGGTAGTTGAAAGCGCCGCGCCAATCACCGCAGGGTCAGTTCCGATCGGCGTTGTGTTAATTGCCTGCAGGCTTGACCATTGCATATGCGCAACATTATAACAATAGATAAGGATGTTGCGTATATGCAATGACTAATAGGAAGGGGGTTGTCATGACAGCAAGGCAGAAGAATAGTATGGGAGGCCGCGACCACCACATCTCTGTGCGCGCCGTCCGCCGCAGCCAGCCAGATGTTCGAAGGTTGAGCCGGGCGCTAATCGCCTTGGCCATGGCCCAGGCTGCGGAGGAGGCGGCAGCCGAGGCGCACGGTAAGCAAGAACGTGGGGACCGTCATGTCTAGCCCGCTGTGGCATGGCGTGCGCTGGCAGCGCCCACTCGATGAACCCCTCGTGCTGGCCTGCCTCCGGCAGTGGGCCGCCGATCCTGCCTCCCCGCAAATCGCGCTGGAAGTCCGCGCCACCGCCGGCCGGGTGCACTACTTGCTGGGTACAACGACGGGCGCAGCCAATGCCGTCAGCCGCCCGCTGCGCGACTTGCTGGGCTCGACGGTCACCGCGCCGGAACTAGACCGCGCACCCGTCCAGCTGGCCGGTCGCCTGACGCTCACGACGCGACAGCGGCCGCTGCGGCTCGACAGCCCTGAGACGGTGGTCCACGCCCTGCTGGCGGCCCTGGTGCGGGCCCGGAAAGACGAGACGCTCGTGCTGCAACTCCTGCTGGGGCCACGGCGCGTACCGCTGGCGGTACCGACCAACTCGCCGTCGTCGCTGGTGGCACCGTGGTGGACAGTCGCCTGGCGTGGTGACGGCGGTCAGCTCGACGGCGAGAAGCGCACGGCGCTGCGCACCAAGGTGGCCGACCACGGCTTCGCTGCCACCGTCCGCCTGGGGGCCGCGGCAGCCGACGACGCCCGGCGCCAGCACCTGCTGCTCGGCGTGCTGGCCGCTATCCGCACCTTGGAGGCCCCCGGCGTCCAGATCCGCCTGCGGCGCGAGCCGACCGACCGGCTCAACCAAGCCGCAACGCCCTGGCGCTGGCCGCTACGGATCGCAATCGCCGAGATCCTGCCGCTGACCGCTTGGCCGCTCGGCGACGACGAACTGCCGGGACAACCCGCCTTGCACCCGCGGCTGCTGCCGCCCTTCCCCGGCATGCTCGGCAGCCAGCGCATCATGGCCGCCGCCACCGGTACGACGGAGGAGCGCTACCTGGCCCTGCCCGCCGCACGGGCCCTGCAGCATCTGCATGTCATCGCACCGACGGGCGCCGGCAAGTCGACGGTGCTGGCGCGGCTCATAGTCCAGGACATCGTGGACGGTCGCGGCGTGGTGGTCATCGAGCCCAAGGGTGACCTGGTCAGCGCCGTTATCGAGCGGTTGCCGCCGGAGCACCACGAGCGCGTCGTCATCCTCGACCCGAACGACGACCACCCAGTGGGCCTCAATCCGCTGGCCTCACACGGCCGCAAGCCGGAGCTGGTAGCCGACAGCGTGCTCAGTATCTTCAAGCAGCTCTACGGCAAGGCAATCGGGCCGCGGAGCCAGGACATCCTCTACGCCGGCCTGCTAACGCTCGCTCGGCGCCCGGACGCCTCGCTGGCCATGCTGCCGCTGCTGCTGACCAACTGCGGCTTCCGCCGGTCGCTACTGACAGGGATCTCCGACCCCTTCAGTCTGGATGCCTTCTGGGCCACCTTCGAGGCCTGGAGCGAAGCCGAACGGGCCGCGGCCATCGCGCCGGTCATGAACAAGTTGCGCCCGCTGCTGCGACCGGGGCTGCGCGGGGTCATTAGTCAGCGCGAGCCGCGCTTCGGGCTGCACCAGGTGCTGACCGAGCGCCGGGTCCTGCTGGTGCCGCTGCAGCGCGGCGTGATCGGCGACGACGCCGCATCGCTGCTCGGCTCGCTGGTGGTCGCCGGGCTGTGGCAGGTCATCCAGTCGCGGGGCGCTATTCCAGCAGAGCGGCGTCATCCGGTGATGGTCTACATCGACGAGGTCCAGGACTACCTGCACACCGGTACCGACCTGGCTGAGGCCCTGGCCCAAGCCCGTGGCTACGGCGCCGGCTTCACGCTGGCGCACCAGTTTCTCGACCAGCTGCCGCGCGACATGCAGGCCGCGGTGCTCGCGAACACCCGCTCGCGGCTGGCCTTCGCGGTCTCACCGAAGGACGCCAAGACGCTCGTCCAGGGCCATCCCGAGGTGACGCCGGCTGACCTGACGGCGCTCGGCGCCTACGAGGTCTATGTCAGCCTGCTCACCGAGGGCCGACCCAGTCCGTACGCCTCCGGCCGCACCCTGCCCCTGCCGCCGCCGCTGTCCGACGGCCAGGCGTTGCGGCGTCTCAGTCGGGGGCGCTGGGGTCGATCGCTGGAGCAGGTCGAGCGGGGTCTGGCTGATCTTGCGCAAGCCGATGACGCCGACCTCGGCCCAACCGGTCGCCGCCGGAGGACGCCGTGAGCACGCTCCCCCAGCGGTCCGCTCGCCCGTCCGGTCGCGTCGACTCAGGCGCTGAGACTGTCAAGGTCAGCCCGACACCGGCACCGCTTAAGGCGCCCGGAGTTCTGTCCCCTGATGGGGCCACGTCCGTCACGTCGGGGCGCCGCCTGCCGCGCCGGCAGCTGCTGAACCTGAGCGCCGACCTGAGCACCCGTGAGCAGGTCGTGCTGCGCGACCTGGCGGCCTACCGCTTCCTCAGCACCGGCCAGCTGCAGCGACTGCACTTCACCCAGCACGCCACCGAAGGCGCCGCTAGCTGTACGGGACTGCTGCACGCGTAGGTGACATCCGATCTGTGGTGCCGAGAGGTGCCGCTGGAAGGATGTTCACCGTGCCCAAGCCCTACCCCA
>Ga0066648_10002034_pt1 | contig 10338 bp, 4 predicted proteins | sample CryGeyCG12114_NA_FD_59537 | JGI IMG/M metagenome (GOLD analysis project Ga0066648, IMG submission 59537) | Groundwater microbial communities from aquifer - Crystal Geyser CG19_WC_8/21/14_NA | ecosystem: Environmental > Aquatic > Deep subsurface > Groundwater | place: USA: Utah: Grand County... | reverse complement strand
CAGGGTTTCAGGCTCGGCATGCACCGGCCACACGTCTGACAGGCTGACCGAGCAGATGCATTTCTTTCCCACACTCCGATCAATAATCCCCACGGTGTCCACGCTGCTCTATATGACCTGAAGACCCTTCTTTCGCCGGTCCCCAAGCCAATTGCGACAAGGCTCTTCCAGCTATTGCTCCATAGAGAATGGTTAACGGAAAAGATGATTCGACATGGTAAATGCTACCCACCTCTCATCCTACAGCGGGCACGTGTCTATGAAGCACTCCAGTACCACGATCTTGCCGCATTCGACGCCTACACTGTATACACATTGTGCCAAAAAGAGCTCAGCGACGAGTTTGTCACTGATCTGGTAGCTCATGACCTGGAAGGTCGACCGTGGCTGAAGGACATCGGCGACCGGCTTGGTGACGAGCGGCGAGTGCATAGTGCACGCTGCGAGAAAGTAAGAGCACTTGCAGTTCTCGTGCGATGTTTGACGGAGGTCGGGGCCACAGTGGATGCAGCAAAATTGCGAGAGGAACTCACGGAGGATGTTAGGCTTGCGAAGTTCTCAGACACCGATGAGTGGGTGGAAGAGAAAATAGCTTTCTGGACCGAACTCCTTCGTGCACCACGCAACATAGACGGAGCTACCGAGACCCTCGATTCAGCAATAATGTTTCAATTTGGGCATTCTCGCCGCGAGATTTATCCATGGTCATGCTATGAGCCTTCCCGCAACAACACAGGGTCCGTTGATGAGCTCAACAGCTATCTTTCAGACATCTCTTCTCATCTCGAAGCCAAGGTCACAGCTCTTCCGGCGTTCGATGATTCCGGCAATGCAAGTGGGGACACATCGTATCAGCTCGGACTTTTCGCTAAGTCGCATCTGCAACCTGGACAAGAAGTGCTGAACGAAAAGTCGCTTCTGACCGCAATCCGGCCTTTAGAAGACTCTATCTGTGATGCTTGTGGACAGGAGCTCGAAGAGATACCATTTGAGGACGTCAGACAGTGCGATGGCGATGATTGCGACATCGCCTTCTGCTCACAGGAATGCAAGGACAGAGCTGAGAAAGAGTATCATAGGCCGAGGCTAGAAGACTATGGCGATGACGAAGATGACGAAGATGCGGAAGACAATGTGGGCAACAGTCTGTCTGACGAAGCCGACGAACCGGGGGACACGACAGATGACCGAGAAGAAGCTGAGCCTTCAGAGACAATCTCATCAGCGCCCTTCTGCGGCAACACTGACCTCTCCTTCATCGGCCGACCAACAAACACAATAACCCCAGAATGGGACCTGTACTTCCTCCTCCTAACACGCACAATTGCTATCTCCTTGACCCAAAACATCCACCCCCTCTCCCTACCCGAAACAAAGTACCTCTGGGGCGACTTCAACCCCACCCCCTTCGCCCCCAGCACGCCCTTCAACCCAAACCACCAATACCAATGCACGCTCCCCTTCTCCTTCCTCCACAACTTGCAATATACGCTCGACTACTTCAGCACCCTGTCCCCCTCCGAACCCCGCGCAACGCCCTACTCAGCCCACTGGCTCCGCACCTTCGACTTCTGGATCCTACAGACCCTCTCCGCGAAGTTCCGCGGTGTCGCCAACGCGACGCAGTCGACATTCGACGGCAAACCAGAGATCGCATCTGTGCATCCGGGGTGGTGTCTAGCGAATCACAGCTGCGACCCGAGTGTAAGATGGACGCCGAAGGGCAGGAGGAAGTTCTTTGTACGCACGGACGAGGAGCGGGCGGACTGCAAACGGGAGAGTGGAGATGGGAAGCGTGAGTGGACGGGAATCAAGGCGGGCGAGGAGGTGTTCAGCCATTACACGGACATCAGACTGCCTGTGCATGAGCGGAGGGAGAGATTGAGCGAGGTGCTTGGAGGGAATTGTCGCTGCGAGAGGTGCATGACTGAAAGTCAAGAAACGGTATAGTATGTCTGGGCGTGAAGCAGCACCGACTCCCTACGCTCACAAACGGTACTGTATAAGACTGCAGTTGTATCTTTGTGCGATCTGTGTCTGCTCTTTGCAAAAGCAGCTACTGTCACGTCCATCGATCCTGCCCTCTAGTAGTGTAGTGTTGTGATCCTGCCTGTTGTCGTCACACGATATGCTATACGTGGGAGTGGGAAGACCATCAGGGCCCTCGACAACAGCGGCAGTGCACGGTTGGCACAGTCATGAATGTTCTTCATTATTCTATGTACAGTCCTCATCAGTCATGCTGCCCTAATCCACCATAATGCATGCATGATAAGACTCACGAACCCCTGGGTGATGCGTCGACCCGCTTCAATATGTCATAATTTTGTGTGCAAATGTCCTACGCTTCCTTGACTCCCGCAGAACGAAAGAACCCATGCGGCGATGAAGACGCTCTTGGATCACCACCAGGCCGTGAGCTGCGAACTGTTACGCAAATGCATTCCCCACAAACATAAATCAGCATAAGTTCTGGCGACTCTCGACCACCCTCCAAGCACACAAGCATCACGAACACCGCATGACAAGTTGGGGGTTTTGATGCCTAATGCTGGTGGCAATGCAGTATTATCGGCTCGTCATCTGACCAATGATGATCGACTTTCGTGAATGAGGTATACCGATCCTGCTGATGGGCTAGCTTGATCGAACTAAACTTGCAGCAGCGGCAGCAGCAGCGAGATCCGGCCGTCCGCTGTTGATCGCTTTTACCGTGACACGCTGTGCAGCTGCTCCGCCTGGTGTGTTCGTGGCTGCGTTTGAAGCCCTCTTTGATTGACTAGCGCCGCCATTGACCGCCGTTGACACTCTGCGTGAAGCACCCTTGCTGGGTGATATTGAGGCAACAGTGCCCAACGTCAATGGCCGCAATCCCCCTGAAATCACTGGAGGTTGTGGCAACGGTCGAGCAGAGCCGTTGACCACAGTCGTGTTGCCACGTTTCATGGGTGAGCTGACCGAACTTACGATGTTCCGGCGATTTGTAGCTGGCACCTGTTTGACACCAGTAATAAACTCATGACGGAGCGCTTCCTGTGGATTCATTCTACGTGCTGGGTCCCACCTCAAGCATCGAGCAATAAAGTCGAGGAATGCTTCATCGTCGCACTTCAAGACACCCCGTAGGTCCTTTGAGCTTGGCCTTCGTCGCTTTCCCTTAGAAGAGACTGTCAATCGTGGTTTGCCCATGGAATCGAAGAAGAGCTTCTTGCGAGTACTCTTCTCGATGAGGTGCTTCTCTGGAGGTCCGAACACCTCCATGATGCAGGCCAGTTGCTCTTGCTCGTTCTCGCCCGGGAAGATAGGATAACCAGTGTACAGTTCTGCCAAGATACATCCCAAACTCCACATGTCGATCGGCATGCCGTATGACATACCCAGGATGACTTCAGGAGAGCGATAGAAACGCGACTGGATGTAAGTGTACACCTTCTCGTTCTCGAAGCAGCTGGATCCGAAATCTATGACTTTGATTTCGGCGTGCGCAGGATGAGCGAGCAAGATGTTCTCTGGCTTCAGATCGCAGTGGATCACACGTTTGTGGTGCAGAAGCACCAAGCTTCCGAGCATCTGTTTCGTAAATTTCCGTATGAGCTTGAGTGAGAACCCTCTGAAGTCGTGGATTTTGATGAACTCGTACAAGTTCATGTCTAGCAGGTCAGTTGATATGCAGAGGTGTCCTCGAAAGTAAAAGCTCTGGTCAAAGTCAATGACATTGTGTTTTTTGCGCGGGTCCCATTCTTTCAACTTTTTCAAAATCTCGACCTCGACAAGAGCTTGCTGGTGGAAGCGTTTCTTGTTTCTGATGATCTTTATAGCAACTAGTTGTCCGGTCTTGTGGTCGATGCAGCGAACCACTTGACCGAAACTGCCTTTGCCCAGGAGATCAATCACTTCATAACGATATAGTAGGTGGTCACCTTCAACTATGTTGTAGTCGCCGCGTTCATCATCGTATCCGAAGTTCGTGGAGGAGGAAGAAAGATCTCCAACAATCTTCTTAGCCGTTTTAGTTCCTGTGAAGTACACATCAGGGTGATCTACAATTTCTCCGCGTTCGAATATGTTCAGGTTAGTCGTTTGCAGGGCATTTGAAGCAGAGACTCTCTTGGCAGGTCGAGCACGAGCCCGCAAAGAATCTAGCTTTCTGGCGGCAGCTTCGAGATCTCTTCGTTTGGAAGCAAGTTTTCGCATCTCTTCTTCTGCAATAAGGTCATCCTTATCAGGTACGTTCTCATCTGTCGAGTCTTGCCGTAAGGTAGACTTCGATGTGATAGAGGAAGTCTGCCCAAGAATAGAACCAGACTTGTTGGAATGCGTCATCATCGACGAGCGCACCGATTCTAAAGATGGTCGAGCAGCTGAACCATGTGTCATGGTGTTGTCGGCACTGTCCTGACGATCCAGCGTATTGGTACTCGATGCAGAAGTCTTGCGCCTCGACCTAAAAAATCCTTGCTTCTGCGTTGGGCTCGCAGAAGGTTTTGAGGATAGGTTAGACCACGTAGCGGAAGCGGGTAATCTTGGGGGTGGCATGTTATCGTAACGAGCCGCTTGTGAATCATTGGCCGACAGGTCGGTCAGTTTTGTTTCGCTCTTCCTCTTTTGGATATTCTGAGCTGATGTGTTCACAGCCGTCAACGGCGTGTTGCTGCTTGATTTGTCTGTCACTGGCGTGGAGACTTCCGCCTTTGCAGAGGTTGAATAGCTTGGTGCTCGTGGCCCATTTGGCCGTTGCTGCGTCGCTGTACGCTTTAGTCCATTGTTGAAACTTGGTCGTATAATGTTTCCGAACTGATTCGGATCTTTCGGCAGAGAAGATGAGATATATGGCGACATGCTTCGTTGACTGGAACTATCAGCCTCAAAATTGAATGGCGGCAGAATTGGGCTGTCATCGTCTAAACGCTTGCCCTCATGACGAAGGGCATAATGGGATGTGCTGCTGCGGATCGAGTTCTGTGGTCCTTCAACCGCTCTGTTGTTTCTGGCGAAGAAGGTGGCCTTGGACGCTGTCATCGGCGTGCTGGGAGTCTTCATAGAACGTGCTCCCGGCGGTGTTGAAGGTACTTCGATTAGTCCGCTTTTCGAATCTTTGAACGACTGAATCCTAGCCGCAGTTGGTGTGGATAAGGGTAGTAGGTTGATAGGTGGTAAGCGCAGATTAGGCTGACTCTTTCTGGTCCTGTCGGGGACTTTGAAACTAGCTTGCGATGGATCCGGGTATGCAGGCGGCCCATTCGCCTGGGAAGTCGAGAACAGACTCGCCTGCACCTGATCTGGGTAGGCTGGTTGGTCGCTTGGACTGGACACTGGAGAAGACACGTTGCTGGGAGGTCTCGGAACGTCGAGCATAGACATTGCGTTCGCTATGTCAATAGCGGTCGTTGTATGTTCTGGGGTATCAGAATTCTGGTGGAGGCCAGAGGACCGAGCCGAAAAGAAAGGTTGGTCGATCTCGCTGGCTGGCGAGTCATAAGATTTGGGTATTGCAGGCACCGGTGGCACTTCATCTTCGTTGTCAGCACGAGGCTTCGGTGTCGGCAGTCTGGAAGTAGACAGATTCTGATGGATACGTGGTAGCACATGCGCTGAATTGCGCGTCGAACTGTAACTCGTGCTGGACGAAAGAGACTGTCCAGAGCTGTAGGATTTGCGGTTCGGATCTGGTGTTGTTCTCGAAGAGGATGGTGTAGTCACGTTTCTGCGGTTCTGCGCTGGTGGGGACTGCACGGTCGATCTTGGTCGAGTGACGATCGGCTCCGGTTGTGGTGTTGGTGGCGCTTCGGAAATACGCCTATGAGGGACAGGAGGTGCTGTGGGCATGACAGACATGCGCTTCATACGCCTAGCATCAGTTGGGCTGATGGTTCGCGCACCAAGGCCTGTGGCCATCGACATCCTCTTAGAACCTCCAGGTGTCGCAGTTCTTCCAGGAGTGCCACTACGCTTTCCTGGTGTTGTTTGGCCTACGGTGGAAGTGGAAACCGTCTTCTGCGAGTCTGGCGTCCGCGAAGGCGTTAACAAATCCTTGGAGGAAACCCTTTTGGGTACCAGGACTGATTTAGCCTTCGCGGCTCTGGGTGAGTTAGAGCCGTCCCTAAGCACCTGGGCCTGTGGTTTGCCTTGCTTGCGAGATAAGTTGCTTTCAGCGCTGGACTTCCTGCCGCCCATACTGGGGCGCCTTCTGACCTCGATATCGCCGTCCTCTGGTGGAAGAAACGTCCCTGGTCCAACTGATTTCCTCGGCGCCGTTGCGGGGGGTGTACCGCTATTGTTGAAAGCATTAGGCGGAAAATGGCTTTGCCGTCGTCCTCTCAATGCAGAGCTTGTGCTAGGCGTCACTGTAGCCAGTGGGTCGGCTTTTGATACGTACACTCGGTTAGCTGTTGATGCAGATGAGTCCTTGCGAGAGAGCGAACCTCCTCCTGCAGCTGACACCTTTCGTGTAGGCGCAGGAATCGTGGTGTGGGCTGAAACCTTCCTCTGCTCCAACTGCGGTAGCGAAGATGCCTCAGGCGCTTGTACGGATCGCTCACCGCCTGGACGGGGGAAATGGCTTAAATTTGGCTCGTTGGTCGTGATATTATCGTGGAAGTCGTCAAAATTGAAGGTCGGCTCCTGGAAATTAGGATGCTGTGTATTGTCCAACTCTTGTCGGCCCCGCGGTACCGTCTTTGTAGGATCGATTGCCGCAAAGCTAAAGTCGTCCACGTCGTTCAGCGTAGGTTCGAGAAACAGCGCACTACCTGAGGTTGAGTTTGGCAGATCGCCAAATGAGTTATAAGAAGGTGGCATGGCAGGACTTGTGGTCCTTGATATAAGCCGTTAGTCCAAGTCCTCGAGGCAAGCACGATCAACTTACCTGTTGCTACTCGAGCCCTGCAGATCCCATGGACGCGGTCCATGAGGCAACCTTGCATTGTTCGTCGAGGGCTGCCTCCTCCTCGTCTGCAGAAAACTCTTTGGTCCAGCGTTTTGGGTTGCGTCGTTGATTGTTTGGTCATTGTTGGTCATACCAGGTTGAGCGAAGGAGGAAGGTGGTTGTTTTCGTACTTGTGCTTGTGCTTGTGCTTGTGTATGCACATACAATGGATCAGCACCGTCGACGTCGGCCGCGGTTTGATCCATAGCTGCAGATATCCGGAATCTCGTCGACCTTTTGGGAGGGGCTGTGCTACCAGCATCCCCGTCCTGAGCTCTTCTCGTGCCATTGTATCCCCGTAGCGGATCAGACTGTGCAGGCATAACCTTCGAAGCGGAGGATCTGGATGACATGGTTGTGGTGACAGTTGTGAAGCGAGAGCTTGTTCACTGCTATTGCTAGCTGTGAGCGCTAGGCGCTTTCCTCATACCATGGACATGTTCTGGCTTCCTTCCAGTCGGGATCCTGGTTTTGTATCGGTCAAGAAATCGCGTCCGCAAGGATCATTCTGCAGACTTGCACGACCACGAATTCGAAGGTAGGGCGATCGATGTTTGTTGTAGATGTGTTGGCTATCGGTCGAGCCTCATCATAAGAGACGCTGTGTACGAATAAAGGCCAGGACAGGCATATAGTCGGACTCGAGGGAAATGCAGGTACTGCACATCAATGTACATGTACTGATGAACAGGGTTGTCAACATCAGAAAATCCCGATCCCCAAGGGAGGTAGCCAGAGTGGGTAACCGACCAACCATTTGACTTGTGTCGATAGTGCATTTTGGTGCTAAATGCGGAGCTCTTACAGGGGTGACTAGTGCCTAAGAGAAGCCTTGAGCAGATCGAACAGCGAGAATGGCCACGGCCCTGGAAGACTTTGAGGAGTTATATAATAGCTAGCCCTGGACCAAGATGGCCGACTGTTTGTACTCAATACCGGCACCATAGTCTCCTTGACGCTTCACTGCAGCAAGGTTGAGCACAGCTTATTATTCCATCGCCTCTACCCACGTTGCCATCACGGTCACTGTACGGCGTGCTCGTGGCACGCGTTCCAGCCAATTAGCGGTATACGAGTACCGAGTGTATCCAAGCTCATGCATCTTCACCGTGCCAGCTCTCATCAATCACTCCTCCAAACTTTACCAAGTACGAGCTGGTGCAGTGGAGTGTCCTCCCTCCGTGAACGCCAACGCGAGGAAGATCTTCTAAGAAATGGAATGTGTATTCATTCTTGCAACAACCAAACATGGCTTTAGTTGCTAACATAGAGCGTTTCCCATTGCTACTAGTCATGGCCCATCGCAGATTGTTGGTGTTGAGATATTGAAATCTCTACAAGATCAAACACAATCTCCTAACCCCTGAAGGGCCGAAGCGTACGGGAGGCGTCGATCCGAACTGAAAGCGGGTGCTCTGGGCAAAAACTTCCCCTGGCTGGACTTCCGACGGCACCCCCACAGTTAGCAACTTCGAGTCCGAGTCCGAGTCGTGAGTGGTCGCAGGCTCGGCTCCAGTCACAGCCTTGTGCCTTGCAGCGCTGACATAATGGTCAGCAGATCGTTCGACATGCTACAAATATTCATCTAATGAGATAGCCAATTCGACCGAAGGAAAGTAGAGACGGTGATCAGATAGTAAATCGCTCATCACCATGGATAACTTCACAGCGGATACTTTTGCCAATCGTGCAGAACCTCTGCCTCTCCTTACAGTGACTTCCGATGACGTTGATGCCGAATCATCAGACACAGACTCAAACAGTGTGTCTCGAGCATCACGTCTTCGACGAAGACTATCTGCCAGCCGCATACAAGAGAAAGCTCAGCAACTTCATGCCGTCACGTCTGAGAAGGCTACATCCAGCCCTACATCAAAAGCATCAATCCAAGACAGGCTCTTCAACAAGCTTCTAGAACAAGTGATCCCAACAGAGGACTACAATGAGGCTGAAGAGGACTCCAAGGTCGATCGGCGGTCATCAAAGTATGTCAGCCGTCCAGCTTTCAGCTTGACCACCATGTCCAACAACTTTCGGCGGTTCAACGCACGGATCGGAATCGTTTTCGTTTTCCAGAACCGCCTTATCGGGCTTTTCACATGGAGAATTGCAACACATACGCTCTCGTTCCTTGCTGTCTACACATTTGTGTGCCTCGACCCGTACCTGCTGATAGTGCTCCCACTAGCTGTTGCTCTACTGTTCGTCATGGTGCCAGCATTCATTGCCCGCCATCCACCGCCTCCACCAGCCAAATCGTCCTCGGCGAAATCAGACCAATTCACAGCCTACAGCTACAGTGGGCCTCCAATTGCTCCTGCTAGAACTATCCGACCAGCAGCAGAAACTTCAAAGGACTTCTTCCGCAACATGCGCGATCTTCAGAATTCAATGGCCGATTTCTCCAATCTTCATGATCTTCTTGTCCAACACGTAGCGCCAGCCACCAATTTTTCCGACGAGGTCTACTCGTCAATGGTCTTTCTCTACCTTTCCCTGATGACGTGCGTTCTCTTCATATCTGCTCAGTTGCTCCCAATCCGTGGGGTGCTCCTGATCGGAGGATGGGTTGCTATCATCTCAGGACATCCACGAGCGCAAAAGTGGCTTGTCAAGCAGCAAAAGAAGGCAGAGCGCAAAGCGGCGGAGTATTCGGACAGCGTGCAAACAAGCAATGCAGCAACTACAAATGGCAAGCCGCCAATCTTGTATGGCCTACCCATACCCAATAACCCAACGACACGCACAGTACAAAACACCCTGACCTCACTGTCGGAGATCACACTTTCTACAGCCCCCGAGACGGCCGAAGTTGAGGTCTTCGAACTTCAACACCGAGCACTCTTGCCACAAGGGGGTTCTTCATCGTCATCAATATACAATCCTCGTGGCAGCGCATCAACTGCAGAATGGCAACCCCATCTCTACACGCCTACACCATACGACCCTCTATCGCCAGGTCGTATATCTGGATCTCGCCCGAGAGGTACACGATTTTTTGAGGATGTCCAGCCACCTCAGGGTTGGACTTGGCATACCCCGAAATGGGAACTGGATCTCGAGGCAGGTGAATGGGTTGCCGACCGCCTGATTGTGGGAGTTGAATACGATGTGATGCACGCTGAAGCGCTACAAGGTAACCGGAGGGACTCGGTGAACGCGGATTTCGGCGGGTGGGTCTGGGATCTGCCACCTCTTTCAACCGATACGAAGAGTGGTTTGGAACGGGATGAGGAGGTATGGTTGGCTTACGGAGATTACAATATCGGAGAGCATGCTTCGAAGGAGGAGAAGGAAAGAACCAAGCAGAGGCTCAAGAAGACGAGGAAAGACAAAGCAAGCCTAGGAGAGAAAGACTGGGAAGAGCAGATCAAGTTCGGAGGCAGAGGCAGAACGGGTGAGTGGAGGAGACG
>Ga0066648_10002033_pt1 | contig 10339 bp, 8 predicted proteins | sample CryGeyCG12114_NA_FD_59537 | JGI IMG/M metagenome (GOLD analysis project Ga0066648, IMG submission 59537) | Groundwater microbial communities from aquifer - Crystal Geyser CG19_WC_8/21/14_NA | ecosystem: Environmental > Aquatic > Deep subsurface > Groundwater | place: USA: Utah: Grand County... | reverse complement strand
GGTCGGCACGGCGCCACCATGCATGCGGCGGAACCGGTCGTTGAAGGCCTTGGCGGACGGCAGGTTGTCTTCAAGCCGCCAATAGTAGGAGGTGCCGCCGATCACCCCGTCGAAGACCTGCGGCCCGCCGGCGACGCGGGACGTGTAGAGCAGGATGGGAGCTACGATCTTCATCGACCGCTTCAGGCCGAAATCCGTGGCCTGCTTGATTGCGATCTGCTGGTCCCGGCCGAAGTTGCTGATGACCAGCACGTCCGGGCGCAGCGCCTGGATGCGAGGCAGCAGGGTGGAGAAGTCAGTCGCACCCAGGGGATGGCGTATATCGGCCAGCACCTCGATGCCAAGAGCCTCGCCGGCGCGGCGGAAGCCGCGCACCATCTCGTGGCCATAAGCGTAATCGGCCGTCAGAAAGGCGACGCGCTTACCAAGCCGCGAGAAGGCATAGCGCCCGACGGCCCCTGCCGTGAGGTGCGGGTTCAGCGCCTCATGGAAGGTGTAGGGGCTCCAGTCCGCGATCTCGTTGATGGTGTCGGACTGGCTGATCGAGTTGAACAACACGCGGCGTGCCTTGGTGACGTTGTTCACCGCCAGCTGCACCGAGGCGGAGAGGCTGCCGACGATAAAGTCCACCTTCTCCCGCTCGATCAGCTCGAGCGTGCGCGTGGCGGCTTCGCCCGGGTTCAGTTTGTCGTCGCGCGGCAGCAACTCCGCCTTGCGGCCGTTAAGCCCGCCGGCCTCGTTGAACTCCGCGATCGCGACCTCCGCGGCCCGGACCTGATTCTGCGCCTCCGTGCCGTAGGGCCCGGTCAGCGGTACGGGAAAGCCGACGCGAATCGGCGCTTCCTGGGCATGCAGGATGCCGAAGCGGAAGGGCGAGGCCGCGAGCGCGACCCCGGCACCCCCGGCGGCAAGGATCCTGCGCCGGCCGGGCATGGCTGTGGCGGGATATGGCATGGACGTCCTCCTGCGGCGTTGTGCCGTTCTTCGGTGTTATTGGTGATGCAGCCAGCGGGCGGGCGCAACTCCCTTGTCATGGGAACTTGGCACCAAAGTTCCCTTAGGGCGGCCGGGCCGGATGATCATTTCTGATCACCCCTATTAGAACCGCTCATTTGCGGCGTGATCGCATCCGTTCATATCTGGGCTCAAGGCACGCCAGCCGAGAGCGCGCCGCGGAGGAGGGCTTTAGGCGCCATGCTGCACCGCCGTTCAATCTGTCATGCCGCCATGGGTTCGCTGGCGGGGTTCGCCGCTACCGGCTTGTGCGGCGCGGCCCGCGCGCAGGCGGCAGCTGACGGATGGCCGATCCGCCCCATCCGCCTCGTGGTGCCGTTCTCGCCCGCTGGTTCCTCCGACGCAGTTGGGCGCTTCTTCGCCGAACGCCTGACGAACGCCCTTGGCCAGCCTGTCGTCGTTGAGAACCGTAACGGCCTGGCCGGTACGCTCGGCATGGACGTGGTCGCGAAGAGCGCCCCGGACGGGTACACGGTGGTGTTGGCAACAGCGAACCAGACCATCAACGAGACGCTTCAGCCTCGACGTCCGCACCAGTTGATGCGGGACTTCGCACCGGTCGCCATGCTCAACCGCTTTCCCCTGGCGGTGGCGGTAACGAAGGAGTTGTCGGTCACGAGCCCGGCTGAGCTGATCGCCTATGCCAAGGCCAATCCCGGGCGCCTGGACTTCGCCTCATCAGGTCCCGGTTCGGTGTTCCACCTGTCCGCCGAGATCTTCGCCCAGCAGGCGGGCATCACCATGCAGCACGTCCCCTTCCGAAACTACAACGAAGCCAGGACGGCGCTGATGTCCGGCCAGATTCAGGTGATGTTCGACGTCACCATCAGCCTAGCCCAGCTGATCAACAGCGGCCTCATCCGCGGCCTGGCCACCACGGGCACCGAGCGCGCTACCCTGCTGCCTGACCTACCACTGCTTTCGGACACGCTGCCGCGCTACGAGGCATTTCAATGGAACGCCCTGATGGTTCCGGCGAACACGCCACAAGCCATCATCACCCGCCTGAACACCGAAGTGAACCGCATCCTGGCAGACCCGGCTACAGCGGCGGCGCAGCAGGCGCAGGGTGCCGTGATCATGCCCATGCAGCCTGCTGAGCTGGCAGCCTTCATGAAAGCGGATATCGACCAGCAGCGGGAAGCCATCGCGCTGGCCGGCGTGCGTCCGGAATAGGGCTCCTCAGCCCTTCCCCAGCGCCTTCAGGACCGTGTCCGGCGTGATCGGGATTTCCGAGAGCCGGGCACGGAAAGGCCGCATCGCGTCGTTCAGCGCGTTCAGGACCGCGGCGGCGGCGCCGGCCGTGCCCGCCTCACCGGCTCCCTTAGCGCCCAATTCCGTCTCCGCCGTGGGCGAGACGACATGCGCCACGCTGATGTCCGGCATCTCTGCGCTCATAGGCAGCAAGTAATCGGCCATGCTGCCAGTCTGGAGCTGACCCTCGCCATCATAGCGGCAGTGCTCGAAAAGGGCGGCACCAAGCCCCTGCACTACGCCGCCACGAACCTGCTCGTCCACCAGCTGCGGGTTCAGCACTGTCCCGCAATCCTCCACCACCCAGTGCTTCAGCAGGCGCAAGAACCCCGTCTCCGGGTCCAGCTCCACCAGGGCGCCCTGGACGCCGTTGGTGAAGGCAAAGGGGTATTGCCGCGGCACGAAGTGGCGCGTCGCGACGAACTCGGGCTGCACACCGGGCGGCAGCGTGTCCGGGCGGAAATAGGCGATGCGCGCCACCTCCTCCAGCCCGACGCGCTCCCGGCCTGTCTCCTTGTCCACGACCATGCCAGCAGCAATGTCGAGGGTTGCCGCATCCGCCTGCAGCACGCTGGCGGCCACCGCCAGCACCTGCGCGCGCAGCGCCTTGCCAGCCTGCCAAGCGGCTTCGCCACCGATGCCGGCTGCGCGGGACGCCCAGGTTCCGCCGCCATAGGGAACGTTGTCAGTATCGCCCGTAAGAACGCGCACCCGCTTCATCGGCACGCCGAAGGCGGTCGCGACGACCTGGGCCAGGACCGCCTCGGTACCTTGCCCCTGCTCGGTGACGCTCGCCTGGCAAACCACGGCACCCGTCGCATCCATCCGCAGCGTCACACCGTCCTGCGACGAGATGCGCGCGCCGCCCACACCGTAGAAGGCGGCGGAAGGGTTGGTCACCTCGATGAAGCTGGCAAGGCCGATCCCCCGGTAGATGCCGCGCTGCCTCAGCTCGGCCTGCTCCGCTCGCAGCCCTTCATAGTCCATCATCGCGAGCAGACGGTCCAACGATGCGTGGTGCGACAGTGCCTCCAACTTCATGCCGGAGGCAGTCTCGCAGGGATAGGCGTCGTCGCGGATCAGGTTGCGCCGGCGCAGCTCTGCCGGGTCCATGCCAATCGCCTCGGCGGCCAGATCCACCAGTCCTTCCGTCACGCCGCAGGCGATCGGGTGGCCCACGGCCCGGTACTGGCAGGTCGGCGTCTTGTTCTGGAAGACCACGCGAGTGCGCGCCCGATAGTTCCGGCATTCATAAGGACCGCCAACGAGGTTCACGACCTGGTTCGCTTCGATCGCGCTCGTGCGGGGATAGACGGAATAGGGGCCGATGCCCGTGATGTCGTCGATCTCGAACGCGGTGATCCGCCCGTCGCGCATCACCCCGGCACGGCCGAGCACGACGTGGTCGCGAGCGTGGATGTCGGTCGTGAAGCTTTCGAGCCGGTCCGCCACGAACTTCACCGGGCGCCGCAACATCTTCGACAGGGCCGCCGTTGCCATTTCATCGGGATAGACATGCACCTTGACCCCGAAGGATCCGCCGATGTCCCGGCACACCACGCGCACCTGCGCCTCATCCAGACCCAGGTGCAGGGCCAGGATATTTTGCAGCATATGCGGCGCCTGCGTGGCCATGTGGGCGGTCAGGCGCCCTTCCCCCGGGTTCCAATCCGCGAGGATCGCACGTGGTTCCAGCGTCACGCCGGTATGACGCCCGAAGACGAAACGCGCTTCCACCACCGCATCGGCCGAGGTGAAAGATTCATCCACGGCACCTGCCTCAAGCCGGCGCTCGAAGGCCAGGTTGTCGCCGAGATCGGGATGAATGACCGGCGTGGCCGCCTCCAGCGCGGTTTCCATGTCGGTCACCGCCGGCAGGACGCTCCAGGTGACCTCGACGAGCTCAGCGGCGTCCTCCGCCTCGGCCCTGCTACGCGCGACCACGGCCGCCACCGCCTCTCCTTGCCAGCATGCGCGGTCGACCGCCATCGCGTGCTGTGGCGCTGACTTCAGGCCCTTCAGGTGCGACAGCACACCGACCCAGGGGGTGCAGACCTCTGCCAGCTCCGGCCCGGTGACGACGGCCACCACGCCTGTCGCCGCCCGTGCCGCCTCGGTTCCGATCCGCTCGATGGCCGCATGGGCATGGGGCGAGCGGACAAAAGCCACGTGGACCATCCGCGGCAAGACGAGGTCCGTGACATATTGCCCCCGTCCCTGTGTGAGGCGCGCGAGATTGGGACGCGGCACGGAGCGGCCGATATAGCTGTTGGGCCGATCCAGCGCCGAGAGATTCGAGGGGACCTCGTTCATGCCACTCTCCCTGCCCTGGCGCGGGCCACCTGCTCGATTGCGTCCACGATCGCCTCGTAGCCGGTGCAGCGACAGTAATTCCCGGAAAGATGGTCCCGGATGGCGTCCCGGTCCGGCACGCCCCCGGCCAGCAGGAGATCTTGGGCCGTCAGCAACATCGCCGGCGTACAATATCCGCATTGCAAGGCATTGCGGGTGACAAAGGCTTCCTGAAGGTCGGCGATCTCGCCCGAGTCCGACACGCCCTCGATCGTCTCGACGCGCCGTCCTTCCGCCTGGACGGCCAGCACGAGGCAGCCGCGCACGATGGCGCCGTCCAACCGCACCGTGCAGGCGCCGCAAACGCCGTGCTCGCAGCCAAGATGGGTGCCTGTCAGGGACAGGACGTCGCGCAGGAAGTCAGCGAGATGGGTGCGCGGCGCGACCGCTGCTTCCACCTCCTCGCCGTTCACGGTCAGGGCAATCACGCGCGCCGACGTCATCCAGGGGCTTCCCTCAGTGCAGAGTGGCGAGGGCGCGGGCGAGGAGCACGCGCGCGAGTTGCAGCCGCGTACCGGCGGCCGCATGGATATCGCCGCGCGGATCCAGCTCGGCGGAGAGCTTTTCCTGCGCCAGCGCCACGGACGCCGTATCCGGTCGCCGGCCTGCGAGCGCCGCCGCCGTGGCCGGCGAGAGAACCGGGCGGTCACCCACCCCGAACCAGGCCAGTCGCGAATCCCGGAGCGTTCCCCCCTCCATCCTCGCCTGCATCGCCAGGCCGACCAGCGCATAGTCGCCGCGGCGGCGCACGAATTCGCCGAAGGCGCTCTGCCCACCCGGCCGGGCATCGATCTCCACGCCGGTCAGGATCTCGTCCGGGTGAAGGGCGGTGGCGTAGACACCCTGGAAGAAGTCCTCGGCCGCGATCCGGCGGATCGTGCCCCCCTGCCCCGTCACCACAATGCGCGCGCCGAGGGCCAGGACGCAGGCCGGAAGCTCGGCGGCTGGATCGGCATTGGCGAGGCTCCCGCCGATCGTCCCGCGGTTGCGGATGGCCGCATGCGCGATGTGCACCGCTGCCTGCGCCAGTAGCGGCGCATGCTCCGCGATGAGAGGGGAATTCTCCAGCTCCACGTGCCGCACCAGTGCCCCAAGACGCAGCACACCGTCGCGGATGGTGATGCCACGCAGTTCCTCAAGCCCGCCGATGTCGAGCAGCAGCCCCGGCGCCGAGAGCCGGAGGTTGAGGGCGGGTACCAGGCTCTGCCCCCCGGCCAGTAGCCGGACGTCGTCGCCCCTCTCGGCAAGCACGTCCAGCGCATGTGCGACGCTTGTCGCGCGGACGTAGTCGAATGCAGCGGCCTTCAAGACGTTCGTCCTCGGCGTTTCCTCAACATGAGATGAGGCGACTGCCAAGGGACCTGTCAAGGTCGCGCGCGGTTGACAGGCGCCGGGCGGGGCCTAACGATTGGCGAATAAGCGTTGGGGAACACCAAGATGCCGCTGAGCAAGCTGGACCACTACTCCATCCGCACGACGAAGCTGGAGGAGACGCGCCGCTTCTACGTCGAGGTGCTTGGGCTGGAAGTCGGCGCACGGCCAAGCTTCAATTTCCCCGGCGTCTGGCTCTACAACGAGGGTCTGGCGGTGGTGCACGTGGTCGGCATCGACCCCGATGATCCCAGCGGCCTGATCGCCTATCTCGGTGATAAGGCGGCCGACACCGCTGATGGTACCGGCATGATCGACCATGTCGCTTTCGTCGCGCAGGACGTCCCGGCCATGCGGGAACGCTTCCAGGCCCACGGCGCCGAGTTCCGCGAGCGGACTGTCCCCAGTCTGAACCTGCATCAGATCTTCCTTGAAGACCCGAATGGCGTGACGATCGAGCTCAACTTTCCCAACCCGGCCTGACCGGCCGGGCCGGGCCCCGCACCGCCTCCCTACTGCTTCTCGATTTTCAGCGTCCGGATTACCTCGGCCCAGCGCGGGGTTTCGGCCGCGATGTCCGCCATCACCTCCTCCGGGGTGCTGCCCACGCCCTCATGCGCGTTGGCTGCCAGTCGTGCCTGGAAGGCGGGCGTGTTGAGGAAGCGTCGTGTCTCCGCACCCATGGCGTCGATGATGGCGCGCGGCGTGCCGGCGGGAGCGTAAAGGGCGAACCAGACGTCGTCCTCGAAGCCGGGAAAGCCGGATTCCAGAACTGTTGGGATGTCCGGCACGGCTGGGGACCGGTGGCGTCCCGTCACTGCAAGCCCGCGGATCAGCCCCTCCCGCACCGTTGGCTGGGCGTTGCCGACGCTGTCGAACACGTAGTCGGCCTCCCCCTGTGCCAGAGCGAGGAGCGTCGTGGGACCGCCACGGTAAGGTACGTGCTCCACCGCGAAGCCGGCGCGCCGGCTGAACATCTCCGCGGTCAGGTGCCCGACGCTGCCGACGCCGACGCTGGCCATGTTCACGCCCCGCCGCTGCGCCTTCGCCCAGTCGACGAATTCTCCGACCGTCCGGGCGGGGATGCGGGGGTTGATCAACAGATACATCCCGTAGCGGTAGAGCCGCGTGACCGGCGCCAGGCTGCGCATCGGATCAAAGCCGGGGTCGCGCAGCACCAGCGGCGCGACCACCTGACTGCTGTTCGAGTTCATGATGAAGCTGTGGCCGTCGGGCGCCTGGTTAGCGACGAAGGCGGTGCCGATCGCGCCGCTGGCCCCCGTGCGGTTCTCCACGACGAAGGTGCCGCCGAGAGCCTGGGCACAGTGCTCCGCGAGCATCCGCGCGTAGGCGTCGCCCACCCCGCCGGCGGCGAAGGGATAGACGATTCGGACCGGCCGACGCCCTGGCCAGGGCTCCGGCTCCTGCTGGGCCAGGGCCGGGCGCGCGAGGGCGGCGAGGGTCGCGGCGGCGAGGTGGCGGCGCTGCATGGCCACGCCTCAGCCCGCCGAAGCGCGGAAGCTGCGCGCCACGTCGCCCCAGATGCCGATATCCTGCTCGATCCGTGATGTCAGCCTGGCCGGTGGTCCGCCTTCGGCGTCGAAGGCGGTGCGGCGCAAGCGGTCGACCGTGCCAGGCAGCTTCAGGAAGCGGTCCACCTCCGCGTTCACTGCGGTGGCGAGGGCTGCGGGAAGGCCGGCCGGCCCGAGGAGCCCGAACCACAGCGAGGGAGTGAAATCCTTATAGCCGGCTTCGACGAAGGTCGGGACGTCCGGAACCGGGCCCTGGCGCGCTTCGCTCGTCACGCCCAGCCCGCGCAGCTTGCCGTCCTCGACCAGCGACTGCGCGGTACCGACGCTGTCAAAGGCGAACTGCACCTGCCCGCCTGCCGCCGCCACCATGACCTGGCCTGCTCCGGCGAAGGGCACGTGCACCGCCTGCAACCCCGCGCGCCGAAGGAACAGTTCCGCCACCAGATGCCCACCGCTCCCGACACCGGGCGAGCCAAAGTTCAGCTCCCCGGGGCGTGCCTTCGCATAGGCCACGAACTCGCTGACGCTGCGGATCGGCAGGCGCGGATCGATCAGGAGGTAGAAGGGGCAGCTCACCACCAGCGAGATCGGCGTGAAGTCGCGCAGCGGATCGAAGGCTGGCGTCGCGGCCATCAGCGGCCCGAGCACATGGCTGCTGTTGGATGCGAAGAGCAGTGTGTAGCCATCCGGCGCGCTGCGGGCCACGAGGGAGCTGGCGATGGCCCCGGTCGCCCCTGCCCGGTTCTCTGCGACGAAGGGCTGCCCGAAGACCTGCGCTAGATGCTCGGCCAGCAGCCTTGCGTAGGTGTCGGTGGGACCGCCGGGCGAGAAGGGAATGACGATCCGGACGGGGCGCGTCGGCCAGCCCGGCACACCCTGCGCCCGGGATGCCGGGGGCAAGCCGAGGGCCGCACCCACGGCCCCGGCCAGAAGCGTTCGACGTTGCGCCACTATTTCCCTCCCTCGGTTTACCCGGCCGGTTGCCCCGGCTCAGGCCGTTCGCAGCACGGAAAGCGTCAGCTCTCCGGGCGCAGCACCGCCTCGATCCAATCCCACATCGCGGCCACCCCGATGCTCAGGTTATCGATCTGGCAGTGATGGTAGCCACCCTCCTCGCGCGTGAAGACGCGGAGGTCCTTGCGCTCCGCGCCCACGGCGTCGAAGCAGGCCTGGGCGAACTCCATGGGGATCTGCTCATCGCCGTCACCGTGCAGGATCAGGGTGGGGCAGGTGATGCGCTGCACCACGCCTTCCAGCCTGAAGTCCTCCAGCTTCCGCATCGCTTCGTCGCGCGTCTCCACGCCGAGCACCCAGAGCAGGTGGCGCCAGGGCACGGAGAGCGAGGGCGTCGTGGCGCGGTCGATCTTCTCGAAGCGCTGCCGCCAGGTCTCGTGGTAGTCCCACTGCGCCCCCCAGGCGACGCAACAGGCGAAGCGCTGCTCAAAGGCAGCCGCCCGCGGGGCGTAATAGCCGCCAAGGCTGAGCGCCATCACGCCGATGCGCGCCTCGTCGATCTCCGGCCGCGCCGCCAGCCACTCATAAGCCGCCGTCGCGTAGCGCTCGGTCTCGTGGTGCAGCGGCATGCCGCGGAAGCGGATGGACTCGCCGTTGCCGGGGCCGTCCACGATCAGGCAGGCGATGCCGCGGGCCACCAGGTCGGGAATGCCCTTGAAGTACTGGATTTCCTTCGTGACATCGAGGCCGTCGAAATAGATCATGGCCGGCGCCTTGGCCGCCTTCCCCTCCGCATGCACGAGCAGCCCCGGCAGCGTCTTGCCTTCGTAAGGGATCTCGACGCTCTCGATGCGCGAACGTCCAAGATAGGGTGCGGCATCGCGGAAGCATTGCACGCCCCGCTGGTAAGCTGCATCGCTTTCCGCCGTCTTCGGCGTCATGAAGCGCTCGCCGACATGGTAGTAGTTCGCCGCCCGCGCGAGATAGGCGGCGCCACTCCGCTTGCGCCCGTCCGCCAGGCGCTCCCGCCCTGCGGCTTCGACCAGCGCGGCTTCAGACGCCCAGGCGCGGAACCAGGCGACGTCGTCGCCGTGCTTTCCGCGAAGACGGAGGCCGATCCTGTTCACCTCCCCGATCTCCGCGCCGCCCCAGGGCGCGCTGTTCAGGCCGATCAGGATGCCGTGCGACCAGCGATAGTCTTCTGGAAAGTAGCGGAACGACAGATCTTCGTCCGCGGGCAGGTCAGACAGGTTACTGGACGCTTGCATTCATATTCTCCCAGTCTTTTTCAGTCGTCTTCTCTGGCAGTGTAGGTTCTACGCCATGGCACGGCGCCAACAGGGACATCCCGGTCCGAAGCGGCTCACCTCGTCGGTGGAATGACGGGAAGCAGGACATGCGACGGGCGGTCCGGCCCCAGATGGAGCGTCACTTGTCCGCCAAAGCGCGCCTCAGGCCGGTCGCTCGGCCAGTCATGCGTGAAGGGACCGCACCCTTTCATGGGGTATTTCATGTTGGACAGGCTCGCCGCCGGTCCTTCCCACTCGTAGTCCCGACCGCGAAGGGTGAAGGCGAGGCGGTAGCCGGCGGGGATCACGATGCAGGTCGGCCAGATTTCAACGTCAAGGCCGTATCCCTCGCCCGGCCGCATCGGCTCGCGCCGGTCGTGGCTGTGCCAGGGGCGCCAGGGGAATGACCGCGCGGGATCGACCGCGCGATGCGAGGCGCGCAGCCATCCCTGCCCGACCGGCGTATGCGGGTCGAGCGCGCCGTGAAAGGTGACCTCCTGACCCTCGGGGTCAAAGACGCGGAGCACGAGGAACAGGTCCGCGTCATCCGTGCTGGACGCGCACCAGAGCCTG
>Ga0066648_10002031_pt1 | contig 10347 bp, 9 predicted proteins | sample CryGeyCG12114_NA_FD_59537 | JGI IMG/M metagenome (GOLD analysis project Ga0066648, IMG submission 59537) | Groundwater microbial communities from aquifer - Crystal Geyser CG19_WC_8/21/14_NA | ecosystem: Environmental > Aquatic > Deep subsurface > Groundwater | place: USA: Utah: Grand County... | reverse complement strand
AGGTATCTAGGTATCTAGGTATCTAGGTATCTAGGTATCTACCTGGTAAGTACTAGTAGGCGGCTGCCTAGCTACGAGTAGGTAGGCACCCCAGGCCGGTGATAGACAGAACTGACATATCCTCGCCTTGGCATTAAGTGTTATGTCCGGGGGTCATCCGCCGAAAATCCGAGTAAAGACACGCTTGTTCGTAGGCGCCACTTACACGTCGTGCCCACGAATTTTGGTGACCTACAGGGGTTTACGCACTAATGGCAATGAGATTCGACCACTGGCTGAAGAGAGTCGAGGTGGTAATTTACAGCAGTTACATTGGTGGAATTGATAATACTTAGTGGCGAGGGCTCTTACGTGGTTTTAAACGATGAAAACCTACTTGTATGGCGAAACCCTGGTATGCACGGTTTAGACTTAAACGAGCCTTTTTATACAGGTCACCAAAATTCATGGTCACGACGTGTAGTGCCCGCACGGCGTGACAGGCCAAACCTGCACAGAACACGGCGGAAGTCGAAGCATCACGTCCTGACATCGTACCGACCGAGAACCTGGTAATATGAGGACAAGACATAGAGAAAGATATCCTCGCGCTCATGCACTATAGCCTCTCCGAGCGACTTTCGGTCCGGCTTCAGGATTCGGGTCACCTCAGCCATATCTGTCTCGTTTCTCAAGATCTTCGAAAAACAAGGCGAGTGGCCCAGAACCTGAACCCGGACCAAACCCTAATCGGAGAGATTATTGGTTGCTGCATTTCTGCAGTCGTATACTCATTTATTTGAAACCTTTTCAAAAGCGTAATCCAACACACCGCGCGCCGAACTTTGGCGTCCGAGCTCGTCCTTTCCACCTCCAAACAGCACGCTGGCCCGCATTCTAAGACTGACTCGTCACTTCTATGCCACTGACCTGTAGGGCAGGCCGACTGGGCAAAGCACTACTAGCTTTCCTCTTCTCCGCCTTCTTCTTCATGATATCCTCAGGCAATCTCAACTCCATGTCGTTAGGTGCATCTTGCACAGCGCTCGTGTTCTGCCTGGCTAGGTTCTCTGCTTCCCTCTGCAGCATTTTCTCATCCACTTTCAGGGTGAAGTCCATGAGGAAGCAAAAGGTGACCTCGAGTCGTCCTAGCTCGATCTCCGACACGCCTCCCACTTTGCTGAAACGTGCGTGCGGCCAGGAGAGGTCTTCCAAGGCTTTCATGGCGACGCGTAGGCCCGCGAGGAGCAATCGATGCACGTTGCGTGGGGTGACGGGGACAATGCGATCCGTGATGGCCATGCGAGTGATATAACATGATGTTGCAAGATACACTGCCGTTGACATAGGGCAGTATTTATGCATTCTGAGTAAGTAGTCTTCGGTTGAAATGGGTGGAGGACGCTTCGAATAGAATTTTCGAGCAATAGCGCCATGTTGTAGGTGTATAGGCTGCGTGTTGGCGCCAACGACTTGCACGGCGGATGGCTCATGTGGATGGGCCTCAGGCGAACCGATCGGTGTCTTCACGAATTGTACGCCGTCGATAGCTTCTCCGTGAGCTGGTCGGAAGCCATGCGGTTGCAGACTTTGGTTCTCTTTCTTGTCTGCATTATCGGAGCTAACGGTGTGTCTCAATCGTGAGCCCCCCGGTGCCAGGGATATGCTAGGGCTTCTAGCGGGTGGTGTTGGCGGTACATCGCCGGTCAAGCGGACCAGAGTGTCGATACTGCGGCACAACATCTTCAGGGCGGCAACCGCTGGCATGGTCCAAATATTCACGTTCTCGGGTGTGATATCATCCTCCTCACATTTTGGAGATTGTATGCTCGGCACTATACCCTTATCATTCTCTGGCGCTGGCTTTGAGGGGATGGGTTTTGCGCAGTCCACGTACTCGTGCCCCTCATTGTGACCCATGCTGCTGAGGTGTAGTCTTGTACTGTTCAGCTAAGGTATGATGTGTTCATGTACTGGACGGTGACCTGGGGCTCATCTGGGATCTGACAGAAATGTAGCCTGCCACATGGCCGGGCCCGTCGTTGCTCCTGTGGTGTTGATCAGCCGAAACGAGCTCTTGACGCGATCGTACTGTTGGAAGCGGATTGTGGTCGAAGGAAGGAGGCTTTCCGTCGGCAGGGAAGCCTGCGATACTGCAAGCTGGCACAACTGTGCAGCCTCGTGTGGGTCGCAAGACCTTGACAATTGAAGGCGGGGACGTGGACGAACTGGAGATCGGGTTTCCGGTGTGACCGAGGGTGTGCCGGGTGCTGAGTGGTCTAGTATTCACGTCAGAAGGGATACGTTTCCGTCAAGTACAGTTTGTCGACGTCTCGAGGTGTTGACATTGTAATAAGGGTAAAGAACGGGGTCAGAGATCTGACAGCGGAAGCAGGATATGCATGTCACGCGCAGACCAAATTGGATGCGGTGATGCAGGCAGAAGCAACATGAAAGGCAAGGCAAGGCGGGGAGGGGAGGGGAGTTGTGTGAGGGTGATCGTGCACTGCAGGCGATCACGCTCAGGCAAATAGCGTGCATTGACACGACCAACCTGGGCTTGAGCTCGAACCACTGCATCCGACTGCATCCACCGGCATCTAGATCTAACGGCCCAGAACGCCCAAAGCCTGCGGAAGCACCCGACTGGTCTAAATGATCACCGAGAGGCACCTGTCCTGCATCGATCAGTATCAGTATCAGTATCAGTATCAGCATCAGCATCAGGTGGGGAGCTTAGATCATCTACCAAGGACCCCGAAATCGACAACAACAAACCAGAAGGAATCAATATCTCAAATTCCCAAAGGAGATAGCATTGTACACAATACCGTGTGCTTTGTGCTCAAAGGTTTGCGGAGCTACTTTATCACTAACGACTTCTTTATGAAACCCGACGTGCTAACAAAGCCAACTAAAGCGCCGTTGACCCGACTTCCCAATACCAAGGTTGTTGCCGAAACGCCCTCCATTCGCACCATCCCGTCATCATCCATGGAAACATGCGCAGCGGCCTTGCGACCATGATTCAAGTGTAATTCTTCCTCCCTACTTGACTCGTAGCAATGCTGTCATCACGGCATATTGGCTGAACTTATGTTGTAAGGTCTATTTCCATCTGTCTCCCCGTCTGTCTCCTCGTGCCGAATTATGCGAGTCGGAAAGGGTACGCTGCTGATAGTCGCGTCGAGCACGCTCCAGTGCATCAGCTCCAGGATCACTGTGGTGGGTGACGTGCCCTGGTCTTGGGCCCTGGAGAACGACAGTACGTCGCTCGCGCTCCCGCTGTTGACGATAACGTCTCTCTCGCTCAGCGATTTCTCGCTCGCGCCGTTCGATTTGAGCCTTACGGCGTTCTTGCGCGAGCTCTTCCTCGAGCTTTTGCGCGCGGACTCTGGCACGGGCCGCATCGAGTTTGGCCTGGGTCCGAGCTTCTTGCTCGTGCACGACGACACTGGAGAAGTTGCGTGTGATCTGTTCCACATCCGTATCACGTCGCTTGCGTTCAGCGACGGCAGCTTGGTAGTTGTGATTGGCGGCATGTAAGGCATCATCAAGATGATCTGGCGTGGGCCTAGGCCGTCTAGTAAGTACGTCGGTCTCTCGCCCATCGTCGGAGAAGCGGCTACCTCCTTTTCGGAGCGACGAGGGTATCTCAACACTCTCGTATACATCCTCGTCGAATGGACGTGCTTGCTGGTGTACTTTTGGTTTGTGCTTACGTGGAGCACGTTCTTCGACGGCGAAATCGGCCACATCGTCGTGACTTTTCTTTCTAGGGGCAGGTGGCAGCTCTGGTGGTAGGGGCACGTATTTGTCCGTGGGGACTCCCGGCGACATTGTGTGAGCCCTGCGTCTTCTGGGAGGCGACGGTGGTGGTGATGGTGACCTTTCACGTTGACGGTGTTCACGCCGATGGACAGGCCGCTCGACAACCACGACTGTCCTTGTTCTGCGTCTGAAAAGGCTCTTTAACCTCGAAGTCAGCCTATTGCCTTGGTGCTCACGAAGGTGAGAACTCCTTGAACGACACACCCTGGGTTCTCTTTCGATAATGATCGGCTCCGACAAGATGCCGTCGTCTGAATATTGTCTTCGTCTTCCAGACATGCGGCACCTCAGCAAGGACACCTATCTGGTCGTATTCAGGACTAGCAACGTACAATTGGCAATGTACGTGGCGACGATGTGAGCTCGTGTAGGCAGGTCCGACTCGTTGTGGGCAGTAGTTCCCCTAGCTGAGGGCTTGTAGATCTTTGGTAATAGTGGTTGTGAGAAGCAGTCTTCAGCAGTCTGTGTCCAATGCTATCGAATGCCGAAGACAAGAGGGTCTTCTTGGGCTGGCCAGTCGAGAACTTCCACACTCCCGCACAAATCTTTCGGTCCTTATTTATGCTCGGCGTCGCTGTGGCCGCGCAGCGATATGGGAGTGCTAGAGCCTGGTTTGCCACAAGGATTCTTCTCCCCAGCGCCAGGTTCTAAAGAAGGCTGTGGAACTAATCGACCGATATGGCAAGCAAACTAGGTCCATGCAAGATGCAGGAGTATGACTGTGGCCTCTCTGGTCGTAAGAATTATTGGGCATGAAATGTTCCACGCAAGGGATAGAAGTATGTACGAGAATGCTTAGCATTAACGCACTTTTGTGAATAGCACTGCTGCTGCCTAGTGGTTCGGGGAGAACTGCCCATGACCAGCCGATGAAAGGTTCGCATGACGAACAAGGCACCAGAATATCTGGGCTGTGTATTGCCAACCGTTCTGAAATCGTTACAAAACACTCAGCCGCCGCCACAGGTGTGGTCAAGAACAATGCCAATGCTCGCCGCCATTATTGAGCCCTCACGGTGCTGGCAATTGGAGCGGTAAGTGGAGGGTGGAAGATGTGTCTTGAAACCTAGCCCCCATATTCTCCGTACCTCGTCTGAGAGTCCTCGGACAGACGGTACTTGTGATCCCGTAAGTGAGATTTCAACCGAGCACGTCTAGTCTGGGTGCCTGCAAGGTAGTTTGGGCATTTGGTAGTTGCTAGGGTAGGTAGCGATAGGAAGGTTGTGATACATCACTACATGGTAATTTGACGTGGGTGAATGTTGTGGAGGAGTGGGACTCGGAGGAGAAAGCAGTTGAGCTTGGCTGATCGCACAGCCTCGCGAGTCGCCCAAATCCCAATCCCAACCTCTAGTCTCACTTTGGGTTCGACTGCTTACTCACGCCACATTCGCTGTGCTTCACTTTGTCGTTCCCTAGCATGGGAAACGTGCATGTGGAGCAAGCAAGTGGTCTGTAAGACGAGTGATATGCCAGCCCGGAGCATGAACCAGCCACCCATCAAGGCACGAACGTTCGCGGGCAGTCCTCGTTCAACCAAAGCCACCTAACAACATCTGTCGTTGAGAAATGGCTTTCATGTACAGGATGAGAGCAACAATCGCGAATCGGTAAGGATAACATGGTGCCCTAGATAGCAACCTGTTTGCCTTGCGAGTCGCGACGGATCCAACGCATTATCATCAATGTGCCGGGAGGGCATGGCAGTGTATCGAGATACCCTGGTCGAGCTGAATGTAACACGGGGGAACACCTACTGTGGTAGGATACTGCAGACACGTCATGTCGCAAGGCTGAAAGGTGCATCAGGTGGACCATATGAGTAGTCTGGGGAGAGTTGGCGCCGTGATGCAGTGCCAGTGGGCTGTGAAAATTGACCCCAAGCTGAGGGACCTGGGGACTCAAGTTGGCAGTTGAGCTCAGGCTGGGCCAAGCTTGAGGCTGGCACGTGGCTGGATACGCCACGGCCATCATTATTGGAACGCCTTATCAGCCTGATCTACTTTGTGGCGATTGTGGCGATTGCGGCGCTTAGATGATGATTCGGACGGCCCTACCGGACGCTTCAAGTGATTTCTCCTTCGAGCGGAATGTGGTTACTGCCAATCTGGTCTGGCTAGATTCGTGATGCGTCGCCCAGAGTGGAAGTTGCTGTGGTTGACAACGGGAGCAAGGAAGGAAAGACGCTTGGGATGGTTCGATGCAACAATCATTCGACGTGGCGGTGGTCCCTTATTCAACTGCCTACAACTGCATTATACAGCAAGCCGACCTTCCAACTCGTTCTCGCGTGTGTGCATGCAAGGAACCGCCCGATTCACGCAGTTATGGACGCGAAGGCACGCTTGATGTCTCGAAATGCCGCAGGGAGGTACCCCTACAAGAAATACCTAGGTACCTATAGTAATACAAGTTGCTCTTGTAGTTCCAGTTAGGGTCGGTCTTGTATTGACGAAACAGCAGCCGCAGCGTATCGGGAGTTTATCATGGCATTAGTATATAGGTCGGGGTTTGGCTTCCATGATGAAAGCACTGGCGACTTGTCAAGAAATGGTAGCCACGTTCTGAAGAAGACACATCTGGAAACCAAGATTTGTTTTTGTTCTCGTTCAGTTCTCGTTTCCGATTGCCTAGTCATTTAGCGGAAAGCACGGCATGGTGCACCAGTGGGACACCCCCACAAGTAGTCGAGCATACAAGCAAGGGGACCGAGCGCTAGCAGAGATGTATTCTATCTATTCGAGCATTACTCTTTGTCGAATTTCCCTGGACAGTTGGTCTTGGGGTTTGCCTTTTCAGTCGGGTCTACAACTTGTTGGCCTGGGAAGCAGTATCCCATTGGTAACCACCAGCATCGCTGAACTTGTAGCCATATGATGCGGTAAAGTCGTCAAGTACAGCGGGGCCTCGAGAGCCTGGAATCTGTTAGCCAAAAGGTCATATATATTACACGATATTTGGGCACTCACCGTAAGGATACTCCATCGGCACAATCTCCTTCTTCTCGTCAAGATAGTGCAGCAGTGGGGTAAAAATCCTCCAGCTGGCATCGAGCTCATCGTCTCTAACGAAATTACTGTGATCACCCTTCATGGCATCCAAGATCAAGCTCTCGTAGGCCTCTGGGATCTTAAGGTCCGAAAAGCGTCGGCGATAAGTGAGATCCAGCTCGGTAACCACTGTCTGCATGGACAAGCCGGGCAGCTTGGAGTTCATCTTGAGGTAGACAGACTCGTTCGGCTGGATGCGGATGACGAGCTCATTGCGCGGGATATCCTTGAAGATACCCGAGGTGACATCCTTAAATTGGATGCGAATCTCAGTCTTCTGCTCGTTGAGAGCCTTGCCTGCTTTGAGGATGAACGGGACACCGTCCCAACGCTCATTTTTGATGAATGCGACCATTGCGCAAAACGTGGGACATCTTGACTCCTTTGGAACGGTGTCATCTTCCTTGTATGATGGCTTGGTGCCGTCCAGCGACTTGCCATATTGGCCGATGATGACGTTCTTGGGCTCAATTTGAGGAATACCACGGAGGACTCTGACCTTCTCATCACGGATGTCCTCGGATGAGAAAGAGATTGGCCGTTCCATGGCCAGTAGGGTAAGTACTTGCAACAAGTGGTTTTGCATAACATCGCGAATGATGCCGAACTCGTCGAAGTAACCACCACGCCCTTCTGTGCCGAATGGCTCTTTGAATGTGATCTGAACGCTATCGATGTGATTTCTGTTCCAGGTTGCGCCAAAGAACTCGTTTCCGAACCTCAAGATAAGCAGGTTCTTGACCATTTCCTTCCCAAGGTAGTGATCGATACGAAAGATCTCTTCCTCTTTCCAATCCGGCTCAAGAGCCCTTTGCAGTTCTCTTGAGCTACCAAGATCTTTGCCGAAAGGCTTTTCGATGATGATCCTGGCAATTCCCTTTTGCGGATAGCAGTTTCTTTTCAAGTGTTGAGAGACGGGAATGAAGACGCTGGGCGGTAAAGCCATGTAGAAGACCCTGTTGGTCTCCTTGCGCCCGCCCTCAATGTCCGCGATGTGCTTGTCAAGTTGTTGGAATGGCTCATCTTGATCATACTGACCAGCAATGTAGGTGCAGACTTCAGAGAAGGCCTCGAGTTGTTCCTCCACCTCCTTCGTTGGTGTCTTTATGTAGGACTTCACTCGCTTGAGGTATTCCGCGCGGTCCATCTTGGTGCGTGCATATCCGACGATCTTGATGTCCTGTGGCAGGAACTTATTGCGGTACTGTTCACGCGTATGTCAGCACATAACCAGACTAGTGAGAGTATTCTCAATGCAAGCTCACCAGTCCGAAGAGAGCAGGAAACGTTTTCTTCTTTGCGAGATCACCAGAAGCACCTAGAACCACAATGACTGTGTTCTCCTTGAGCTCAACGGTCCTGTGCAGCCGTGGTATTAGTGATTGCCTGTGGAAACAAATAGTTGACCGCAACCTCGCAGCCCAACATAGGACAAGGCTCACCCGGCATTCTCAGGGTCCTCCGGTCGTAGTAACGTGTCGGCCATGATGAATGGGTGTGGAGAAAAGGGATACAGTGCTCCCGATATGAGTAAAGAGAGGATTTCAAGTTGCGACGGTGAGGAGGATCTAGGAGGAGGGTCGAGGAATTGTAGAGCCTGCACGGAGTGTGTACGATATGGTGGGGCAGGAGCGATCACAGCTGTCTGCCGGCTGCGGCGTTCTACACGGCGGAAATAAAAGTGAGGTGGACGTCCGGTGGGAAATGCAACCTCGAGCTCAATTCCTAGTGACGTAAATAGACTCTTAATATGGTACCGGTAGTGACACTATCTACCTAGGTAGGTAGAACTTGACAAGTTATGCTGAGAAACACGGCGTAGAGCTCGCAGCAATATCATTTCTGTAATTGACATACGTCAATTGTCGCATGCCGCAGTGCTCATCCGTTCTGTCGTCACTACCTAATCAAGCTTCATCCCACCCATTACTATTTCTCATATCGTAAAGCCTTGGTTATGGTCGGTGAGCCCCTTAAGCAATGGAAGACTCGGCTACACGATTATGGTTCCTGACGACCTGTAGCTCCTCCGCCTTACTGTGCTACCGCTGTGCTTCGCTGGATCAACAGTCTAATGTAATCTTACAGCCTGTGCCTCTCTGGATACTGGAAAGTGTACAAGTCATGCTGAGCTGGCACTATGTAACTCATGGCTGGTCATGATCAAGAGCAACTAGAAGCTTTCTCCCGTAGGCAGATGCCACAGAGCTGAAAGTGGTGGGCTTGAAGGTGCATCTCCAAAACACTGTCAAGGGGTAGGAAACGTTCACCGATTTAGGCTATTTCCTAAATATCAGATCATCATAGCTGTTCACGCAAGGTATTTGCTTAGGGCCTGCATCGATGAGTCAAAATGTGTTGATGTACAACGCGCTCTTAGGTGTCGAGGAATGCGCTCCCTCCAGCCTGAGCAGCACAAACAGAAATAGACGGGCGTGTAAGTGTGGTGGAAAACTCTAAGTTTCAGCGGCCGGAAGATTGATATAAGCATAATGACACTAAATCCGTAAATTCCGCAGCCATGCGCCAAGATTTCTGCTTTATTGCTTTTCGGGCCTAGCGCACCACACACCAAATTTCGAGACCGCAGTCAATCGATCCCGCGACGACCAAGATTAACGCAAGCAGTCTCGTATCAAGCACCGTTGCAACTTCAGTCTCTTTTCAGCTCATCACCGAGAGACACCGCCAAAATGCCTGAGGGAGGACACAGACGTATGTTTAACCGAGTCCAATCGCTTCCAGAGGTATCATGATGACTGACTTTTCTTCTTCCACAGTATACGTCAAGTAAGGCACCTCCTACCAAACCCGCACACGAGTAAAGCCGTTTTCGACTGCTGGAAAGGGCCAGGTTGCACAGAGACACAGAGACTGACATGATTGCCACTTACAGGGGCAAGCACCTTAGCTATCAGCGCGGCAAGCGCAACACAAACCCGAACACTTCCCTCCTCAAGATCGAAGGTGTCGAGGATTCCAAGGCCGCCAGGTATGCGCTCCGTCATAAGATATCCGAACAACAAAACTTGAAATCTGGAAAAGAGGACTGGGTTAACACATCCTACAGATTCTATCTTGGCAAGCGTGTCGCATTCGTCTACCGAGGCGCGAGGGAACGACAAGGCAGCAAAATCCGAGTTATCTGGGGCAAGATTACCAGACCACATGGCAACTCCGGTGTGGTAAGAGCCAGTTTCAAGCACAATCTACCACCTAAGACCTTCGGTGCAAGCGTTAGGGTCATGTTGTACCCAAGTTCGATATGATTTGATTGTTACCCATGGGGTCGGGGAGGTTGAGACATGTTACGAAAAACACGATACCATTGCTTCGTGGCATAGCGGAAAACGGACAGCTATGAGATGCCACGGGATCCAGTCTTCGGAGCGAAGCTGGCAGATTCGCCGAGCACAATGACAAAACCCTCAACACTGCTAGAGTCAACGTGACGTCTTTTCCGGACCGTGGATAATGAAGTTTGACT
>Ga0066648_10002029_pt1 | contig 10349 bp, 5 predicted proteins | sample CryGeyCG12114_NA_FD_59537 | JGI IMG/M metagenome (GOLD analysis project Ga0066648, IMG submission 59537) | Groundwater microbial communities from aquifer - Crystal Geyser CG19_WC_8/21/14_NA | ecosystem: Environmental > Aquatic > Deep subsurface > Groundwater | place: USA: Utah: Grand County... | reverse complement strand
AAAAAATGACACACATAGCTGAAAAAATACTAATATTTCTGTCTAGTTTTTGTCTAACAGATGATGCCACATTCAGGACGAAAACGAAAAACAGAAAAGCAACGAGGACCAATGCTGAATAGAAGTAAGATTTTTTTGCCGCAACTCTAAAAGTTAAACAATACTTTTATAATACTTTTTAGACCCCGAAGGTTGGTTCTGGCTTCACTCCTCCTGAGATTAAAATATTGGAGCTCCGCGCCAGTTTCTCCAACTCAATTGAGCTCGGCTCCACTCCATTTCTCACACATATTGGAGCTGCCTCCAACATTAAATTAAGTAAAAATTTGTCCGCTCCATTGCCTAATAAAATGAACAGTGGAGCTCCGCTCTGCTCCAAAGTAAAAATAGCAAGCTCAGCTCCGCTCCAGATCCGGAGCGAAGCTAACTAAGTAGCATTACTACCCTTTACGAAATGCCGTAGAGACGTTCAACTTGAGCAAATCGATTGTTCTCTGCAAAACTGAATGACTAACTAAAAGTACGTTTGCATCCTATTTCCTAGATACCATATAAACTGATGGAATCTCGTCCACTTCAAAGCAAATAGTCAATATAATTTGATTAAAAGTGGAAGTAACTGCATGACATGGAGTAAAACTATTGCGGTTCACATATGCTGGCCCAAAGTAAACAGTTGGAAAGTTTCGGGCACTTGTTGGTTTTCGCTGTCAGTTGTGTGCCGGTTCTCTAAACGTATAGTTCAACTAACTAGTTACAACTGTGGGTTATATTATTATCTCCGTTTACAAAGAGAAGATGAAACAAACCACAGTCAGGATGAAATACAGCCAACAAAAATACACACACACATATGGAATGGAAGATGAAGCTGGTGGGGTCCATCATGTGGGCACGTAATCCTGAACAATCCCTTAATAGGGTTTTTACCCATATCTCCAGGGAAAGTTTGAGTCGTGATGTGAACACAGCTTAAATATTATGTATGGTCACCATTAAATCAAATAACAAATACAAAGGGCTAGCGAAGAGGATGAAAAAAATTGCCAGTTTTTCTGTGTACTCGAGACTAATCCTTTTGAGCGGGGATTTCTTTTTAATTAAACAATTCTCGATGGTCTTTGTTGCATTAAGAGCGTTTCATATAGATTTCCTTGTACGCTATAATGCGCAACCAGCAAATATGCCGAGCCACAAAAGGTCAATTCGTATTACTGTTCTTTCTACTTAATAAGATGAGCTTATTTGACCTCTCAGTCAGTCATTGTTTTATATACTTTGCTAACTAGTCCAATCACATTATAGTGGTGACTCGTACACTCTTTAAACGTATTTATTTGCGGATTTGGAAAATTGGCTTTCTCCTGATAGACAACAGACATAAGAAGATTACTGAACAAGTTCAATTTATTTTTGTGCCATAAATGATTATGATTTGCCTGGTCAACTTGGACTACAGGCAAATTCTATTGGGTGAAAGTTTGTGCGTTCCTTTCTGTGAAAACCTCTTTCGAACCTTGTATATCCGGTAGGAAAGGAATTATTTAGTTTCTTTTGTAACTTTTCTACCAGTAGACACTTAAGACTCGAATCGTTGCTCTAGAGTAATGTACTAATGTTACCTTTTTGAGTGAACACAACGGGTCATCCGATACACTCTGTGGGATAAAATATACTTGTGTAATCTCTTTCTGGCGTTTCCATGTTGAAACTTTTCTCATCAGCTAAAGCTTGTTTTATGTGGTCTCTTTTCTTGTTCCGTCCACTAATAATGTGGTTACTACTACATTTGTGAAAGCACGTATAAAATGTAAAGAGCGTTTCAGGTGCCGTAATCATAATAAGAATGTGAGGAAAACAACTTTACTCGCACCCCAAAAGGTTTATGTGTGCCACCATTAATTGTGTACATAAAAAAGTAAACAACATTTAGTTACCATTTGTGTAAAACCTGAGTGCTCTGGCCACTTTCAGTGTAAATTAAATTCTCTCTAAAGACCATTTTCAGTGCCATAAATTGGTTAGTGGAATGAAGATTTCTAAACTCTATCTAACTACACAGTGTGCTTGCTACAAATAGCAAATAATGTCTAGCCAGTCAAAATGGACTAACTAACTAACTACTGTATTACTGTATATACCACTTGTGTCATTCCCATTATACCGTGAGCTCAAACTTTTACATGATGACTATATTTTTTCATTACTTAAATCTCCCTTCTTTGTTCAATTACGACTACTATGCATAAATATTACAACGTAATACCCCATTTCACAAGACTAACTATGTGAGAAAAAAAGTCTTACTGTTATAACCATAGATGCAACAACTTCCTGTATTTTATCTCCTTTTTGACGTCTCTAAGTGCTCCGGGAGACATTAAAAGCTCATAGTGTGCAAGACTAATGCTACCTATACACTACTTTAATATTATTAAAAGAAAAAGAATTGCACATTTTTGTCTCACATAATATCTTTTTTTTGGTACATCCTCTCATTCCCATCTTTGTACTACAAGAATAAGGGATTCATGAGTCAAACTTTTTTATGCACATTATTCTCAACCCATTTACCCAGCTAACAATGTCACTGACTCTGTCCTCATTGAGTACAAAAACGCTTTTTCACATGTTATGCACATATCCTATGGCCATTTATTAGCGACGGACATGCACCCACACTCTTCCATACAGAAAAGGGGGCCCACTCCCTGATTACTGTGTGAGAAGAGGCACATCATTATTCATCCTGGATTCCATGTCACCATCACTTTTTCACTTTAACTTCTCCCAAAACTACACCCATGCTCCCTACAAATAAGATAGATCATGACTTTGCCAACATTTCCCTAATAATGTAGCTCGCTGGACAAACATGATAAATTCCCATCATACCATCCCACCTATCACTTCATTGTGGACCCATTATACCGGTATAATTAAATTACAATACAACTTTTGCCGTCCCTAATTCAATTTTCTTTGTAATCATATATAACACTACCTATCTATGGCGTTGTATGGTCTACCAGAGAAGAGGCTACTCAATTTGCCATGATGGAATGTAATATCCTTCGTGAGATTTTTGTTAGCCCTTTTACGGCTTTCGTTCCTTTAATCGTACCCAGTTGACAGGGAGTCATGCATTCCACTTAACTTTACCAACTGCCCTGTCAAACTAACATGCTTGAGTATATAAATATGCATGCAGAGCAAAGTGGCTCACCTTCACTATGCCAATCACAATGTGCTCTAGTCCAGGTCGATCCGAGTAGTAGTGAAGGATGAGAGCTCCGTCATCAGGTCTCACGCTGCATCGAAATGAGGGTGCACGCATTCCCGGATATATCAAAGCCAAATGGTCATGCAGTGCATCCAAGTTCTGCAACAGGAATAATAAATCCAAATAGATGGGTATTAGCTAGTTCGTTTGGAGCATGGTTTATGCATAAGACTAGCCCCTTGTGTAAACATGTTTAATTATGGACGGAAAATGAGCGGAAAGGCATTAGAATTTATCATTATTTGAAGCACCAGGTTCCAGGTAGCTAACTAACTGTTGTGCATAGCATGTTTTATTTGATTGGGTTTCGTTGCATGTGTCAAATCATGGCATTCCCATGGTTGGTTAGTTGGCTACAGTTCCTATCAGGCATATAATAATTGGCTGTTTTTCCAAATTACATACATCATCATGCACTCATCACGTACGTATAATATAAATGCTATGTTCCTATTAAGTGACTGAGATATCACATTTTGTATGAGATTCACGACATGACCCAAAACGGGTACAACATGTACTAAGGATCTATACCAGCTGTTGCAATAAACAATAACGGGTACATTAGATTGTTCCATTGTCGTATCAGTAAAAAAAGTGTAGAAAAAAAGAAACATGTTTAGCGTTCCTAAATACATGACATGCACAGTATGGAAAATGTGCCATTTGCAACAGCTAGTTAAGTAGATACATTTATTTTTAAAAGATTTGGGCCTACTTTGTCTAAACAGTATTTGTACTCTATGGGAAAAATAGTAAGTGGGTGCAATCTGAACACAAATTGAGTCGCCAAACTGCTAAATCATCACTTATCAACCCGCTTTGGTTAGATACAAAGTGCTCTCAACGCTCTAATGTTGTCATAGTGAGAAAAGTATACTTTTCCTCCATCCTATCTTAATGCCAAAATGTTGAAGCGTAAATTATTTAAAACACGGGGGTTATTCCTACCACGGAACACGGTGCACTTAAATACACGTGTATATATTGTGTGGCCGTCTTTTTATTCTTGCATAGGACAAGTGATCGATACACTAACAGCTAAAATGGTCTCCTTTAGCTAAAGTATTATGGCAGTAGTAGTGGTGTCTTGAGAGAAAGCGTGTAACTGATACTTTCACTGCTCATCAGGTCTACAGCTAAAGTATAGAGCTGTAGTATAGTTTCACAAACTACTCGAATGAATGATGTGCACATGCAGTGGAATCCAAAAGCGTGTGCTCAGAATTCCCATAAAACATTGGCCCAAGAAGAATATCACAGCTAGAGATTCGCTCGCTCTGGGCCACCCATGGTTTTCTCCAGATAACGTGAGAAATTTCAATAATGAAAAGGTTCCTACAATTTATTAGGTGAGGTCTTCACATATACACACTGACTATGACTATGTAGTCAGCCAGTGTGTACTACAAACTATGTAGCGGCACAAATCTTGCCTCCATCATTTCTATTGACAGTGATTAAGGTGAGAGGGCACACACCAAGGTCCTATCAAAACCCTATAAAAGGGCAGGAAATTTATGGTAATATTATTGGAACAACGAAAAGTTTGTGTCTTATCTGCGTAGTTAGTTTGTGTTCTCCAAAGCATTACTTATTTACTGGACCTTCTAATTTACGGTGTGTGCTACTAGCATTCACTATATGGATGGACTAGAATGTCGGGATCAACCTTGGGATAAAGATCAAATGGTGTAGTGGTATACTTTGTGCATTCAAAATCTTCTCACAGCCCGTCAAGACTTTGTGTGCTTTAGGTAAGGAAAGGGATTGGAGCCATTTACATCAATCTTTGTAGGTTGGGTTTAAGAGTCACTATAGAAGATATTTGCCCATGTTATAGAGTTTCGTACAGGTAGGTAGCAACCCCGCTAGGTTTGGTTAGTAGGTTATTGGATATTGCATGGCAGATTGCTATAGTCTCACGCTACTTTTCACGCATCCCTGATATGCATGCAAACCTGAATAAATAACGTGGCCAATACAAATGGTTAATTCAAGTGAAAAGGACTGTTATGCAGTCCGATGAGACAACAAGAACTATCTGATTGAATGGATAAATATATGAGTTCTTTGAACATGTGAGATAGATTAGGTTATATTATTAGCGTATTCATCATTAGTACATTTTGTTAACGATCATACCTGGAGGAAATCACGAGGTGTGGCTCCCAATACTTGCAGGATTCGGTCGTATCCGGACTCAACACAGAAATCGAAGAACATTTTTCCAAATAGTTCTAAGATTGCGTTTGCAGGGATTTCTGTAAGTTTTACAAAAAATTAAGTCAGCTTATAGTTGGTCATCATAATGCCTTATCTCAATCTCATTAAAACGCATTCCCGCAATTTAAAATACTCTATGGCTTACTCTATTAGCATTTGAGCTCATTTGATGTACTAATTAACATTTTGAAACTTTAATCATCCCATAACTTACTGAGGACTTTCTCGGCGGCTCCAACAATACTATAAGTAATATCATCTTCGTAGATTTGTCGGACTAAGAATTGTCCCTCCATAATGACATCAGCTTCTTTCCTGCACAAATCATAAAGTGAATACAAAGTGCCGCCATCACGATATGGTTAATGGTATTCCCAATCAAGCCTGAGAAATCAGTTCTTATAAGAAAGCTATAAGTGGACAAGAAGAAAGTGTGAGCGTGCTCAACGGGCTGTAACTAATTTATGAGATGGAGCAGAAAATGAGAGAGAAAAGGACAATTGGAGATAAGTGCGCATTCATCACTATACAGGGCTCTATATCTGTCTGTTTTTTTTTAGCCGACAATGAATCACTTCTCCAGGCTATGTAATTACTTGTTGAGTGAACGTGAAGAGGTCATTGCCAATTTGTCACACAATTTTTACCGCTCATGGTACGTTCCAGCCATATTCTTGCTTTAATTAACTACCTATTTAATTAAAAAGTTTTATGTAACTTGTTAACTTTCTCACTAACTAACTGAACGAGAACAACTTAAACGTTGCAACTTCAAAGAGAAGGAAATATTACTTGGTTATGATGAAAAGGAATCGAGCCGACTTTTTGGCTTATAGTAATGAGAGGCAGAAACTTTTCTTACGACTGAATTCACTAGGATTCCGTCGCAGGATTTTTGCTCTTTGAATTATATAATTATGCGAGTAGGCGTGGATAATGATGTCAAACTTTTTTTCTTTAAAGAAGTTTATAGAATGCACAGATTTTATTAACAAGTAAGTTCCCATAGTTAGCTGATTTTAAGAAATGGTAATCCTCTGTCTGTACATTAGATACTTTTGAAGACTTCACGTTGTGAGGCTATAGTGAAAAACCCTGACAGTTACTAATAAATTATTACAATTTCATAAGTGCAATGTTTTCAGCAATATTTTTTGGATTTCAGGTCTTGTTTAGTAACCAAAATGATAATGTGAACCAAAATAACTCTCTCCCCAATTAAAAATTCACGCTCGACTAATTAAATACATCATACAGTTCATGCAGTCTTATCAGATGACTACCTACCTATGCAGTGCAATCTACTGTCGTGCCAAACCAATGTAAATTATCCGCCGGCCTAACTAAGCCGGTTGCATATACAAGGCCAACACTGTCCAAATCTTATAGACAATTCAATCATTTGACACCCATCAGGCATTTGATCTCAAAAACCATTATAACTACCACCAGCTAACTAACTAGCTATACATTAAGATACATGAGTAAATAACAAACATACTTGATCGTTTCCCATGTTTCCTCTCCAAAGTTGCGGAGAACCAAAAGCTCCAAAGCATGATTCACAAACCCGTACTATATAGTGTTGAATCGGAAACCACAGAAGAAAAAAAAAACAGAAATTTACAACCTTATTTCTCCCTTATACAGACAATTCAAATAAAAGTGTACACTCACCATTGTACTTGAAAATTTTCCTTTTGGTCAGTCCAAAAACAGAGAATAAAAATGCATTCGTACCCCCAATCCTTTCGTGTAACTAACCAACTATTGATGACTGAGAAATGAGGAGAGCTGGCCACACATTTATATACTACTGGGTGTAAACAAGTGGTCCACTTCTGGAGTGTACATGCTGATGACTCCAACAAAACTATCTAAAACTAATAGTCAGAGTGGACAAACAGTGTTATTATGATTGCCAATAATATAGATGTGTGGGAAAAAAGGAACACGCAGACAGGACAAAAAATATACACAACACAGCTCGTGAAGCACACAAGCTTTTTACTACAAAGCTGATGAGTGAGTGAAAACAAACTGTATGGAATGCGGTTCCCTCGGAGCTCTATATGCATGCACAGTAGTGCTAGGGAAGAAACTTGACTGGTGGACCTCTTTTTCCCTCGCACAAAACTGAGCCTCTATCTAACTACTTACTCTGGTATACTGGGCTTCTTCATATGATCACGGAGAAAGTTGCTTCCACATAGGGTACTCCTGTGCTGCTAGGATTTTTGCTAGCATGCACACCAACGTGTTCCCACTGCTAGCCCTGTTCTTGCGCATATGTGTGAGTGAGTGAGTGCTCATAGTTAGTTAGTTAGTTATAGTTTTCCCTGGTACGTTGCCCATACAGCAGCAGTATTATGTAACTTGGTTAGTTAGTTAGTTAGTTAAGGCCACACATGTACCAGGGAGTGAGTAAGTAAGTATAGAGTGAAAGCAAGGAAGAGCACGCATGAAATGATAGGAATCCTATCCTTCAGTGACTGACTGACTGAGTGAGTACCGTGTGTGTGAAAACGAACCTATTATCATCAAACGCCTTTTTCGTCTTGCTCTGTAGTTAGTTAGTTAGTTAGTAAGTTAGTCAGTTAGTAATGCTAAGTCAGTCACTTTTTTGTGCATGTTGCTACTCAATCACTATGTTTTTTGGGGGGGCTCCCGGTCCAATTGTAAGTAGGATGACAGTGAATAAGTAGGGGAGAAGTTGGTCATTTTTCATTGTGTTGCATGGCTTCTCCAGGTATTGTGGGTAGGCTAAGGTTCAGTTAATACGCATACAAGGAAGTTTTTTTTTTGAAATATTTGAGGAAAATACAGTTATTTTGAGTTTTTGATTGATCTCGTTGGTCTGGGATCCAAACAATAGGTGGATGAATGATTAAAAGAGTTCCAATTAAAATAAGATAGTGACTCACTGAAGAGGAAACCTCAGGAGCTAAGAGCACTTTGGAAATATTATGAGCTCTAGGTTCGAAACACAAGACTCATTTATATTAAGTAAAATGGTCCCTTTCATATTGACTTTGGTGGTTCTTTTGTGGTGACCCAGTTCTATCAAGTGAGCTTGTTCTTTTGAACAAGACACGCGTCACGCTTTTAATTTGAATGGTCAATGTCATCAATTAGTTCGTTTGTTACTATTTTGAATTGGAAGAAAAAATGGGTCAGAGGAATCAATGCTCACAAATTACAATTTGGAATGTGTTAGTAGAAAAATTAATTACTTGATTTATAATACATTAACTGGTACATTACAAAGTCAAAAGTGTGTTTCGATACATAGAATGTTTGGTTCAAATTGCATTGGGCCGAACTTGTTTCCCCGTCAAAAGTAATATTGTTATTAGCATTATCAAAAAGTTTGAGATATCCAGAGAAAAGGTAGGAAATAAAAACATGACGCTAATTGGAAGTGTTGTTTATGCTGAAAGTTTGTTGTGTACTTTGAAAAGTTTCCCATTTCTTAGATTACATATGATTTTAACAACAAGAGACAAAAAGTTACGAGTGTGTACAATGTCTGTCAATTCTGGCCTAAAATTCTCATAACGTGCTTTCCATGTTGAATAACAAATCAGGGTGCATCAAGAACGTGTTTCAAACTTGTTTTTAACATCCACACACGACTACTAATGAACGAAAAAGCACATGGAAATGAATAATAATAAGTACTCAAAGGGATAGGAAGCGTTACTACAGTGGTTCCATTTGTCAAGTCTCCTCAGAAACGTCATTAATTGAATAAGACTCGTTTTTCATACAATTTTCTCTTCAGTTGTATTACATGGCATGTTGTTTACCAACTTACATATAGCTCAAAGAGTAGGCAAGCAAGTGTTCCCAAAAGTCGTCCACAAAAAGTCAAATAGCACTAGGCGAGTATAAAAAACCATTTCATTTCCGTATCTATTTATACTGATATTTCTAGTAACATGCACTTTTGGTTTGCTTGTTCAATGTGTAGTGAGCGGTATTCAATTTTTTCAGGCATTATCTCCCAGCTTGATACTCTAACGTACTATTTACTAGATAGATAGTAAAACATGTATATAGCAAGTTGTCCTTTGAAAAATTGATTTTCACCCACAAACACCCATTTTTCGTACAACCTGCCACAATTGATGGTCCTATCATGAGAGCAGTTGCTGAAAAACTATTCATAGTATGCACAAAGCATTAATTTCACATCCGCTCTGTATTCCAATTTTCCCTGACAGTACCAATGCTTTACAATGGCTTCCTCTCTCCATTGTTTTATCTCTATTTTCATGACTTTATGACTTTAGATAGAATGCAAACAGTTCCAACTGTAACCCATTTAGTTAGTTAGTTATTTAGTTAGGCTTAGGCCGATTTCTTTTCTTCCTTTTTTGGGCTCTGGCCATGGCATCAATGCTCAATTGCAAATGGTCCCCAAACAAACGCTTTTTCCCAGTTAAATGGAGATACGGGTCATTTACGCGAAAAACGTGTGAGTTAGGAAAAAAAGAAAGATTGCCATACAATGAATGTAACGTTCCAGCAAATGGATTCACACTAGATCTTCACTTGATTCTCCACCCCTATCATTATAATGATCATGATACGTAGACTGGGAGTAGAATATGGGCAACTAACCTCACGTTTTCCCGGAACATTAAATGGGATAGAAAAAATTCTGGGTTTTTTTTGCACAGAAACGGCTCATCATTATAGTTAAGTTTATAGACTAAAATGTCTCGCCAAGATGGGCATCATGAATTCCAAAGAAACGCTACTAACATGTTACAAGCACCGTTCCACCCGTATACCTCGAAAGTAAAAACAGCGAAACAAAAAACAGCGAAAAAAT
>Ga0066648_10002028_pt1 | contig 10352 bp, 13 predicted proteins | sample CryGeyCG12114_NA_FD_59537 | JGI IMG/M metagenome (GOLD analysis project Ga0066648, IMG submission 59537) | Groundwater microbial communities from aquifer - Crystal Geyser CG19_WC_8/21/14_NA | ecosystem: Environmental > Aquatic > Deep subsurface > Groundwater | place: USA: Utah: Grand County... | reverse complement strand
GATTGACAAACACTCATACCAATCGTATACTTGTCTTGACAGTCTGCATCGGCAGGCTTTTTAATTTGTAAGATAAAGACAGGGAGCCCATGGCACAAAAAGAGCAAGTGGCAGCAAAGCCAAAAAAGACAGGAACTCCAACTGTAAGTGGTCCCGGTCCACTTGGCGCAATCGGTGGGTATTTCAAAGGCGCTTGGCAAGAACTTCGCGCCGTCCGCTGGCCTAATCGAAAGAACACATGGAGCTTAACCCTCGCGGTTCTCGGCTTTACCGCCTTCTTCATCGTTCTGATCCTTCTGGTCGATGCCGGGTTCCAGCTTTTGTTTAGAGAAGTAATTTTAAAATAAGATTTTAAAGTAATAATTGAATCAAGGAGATAATAATTTATGAGCAAACGTTACGACTCAACCCGCCAATGGTACGCCATTCATACCTACGCCGGTTACGAAGAAAAGGTCGCTGATTCAATTCGCCAGCGTATCAACGCCGTGGACATGGCCGATAAAATCTTTGACGTACTTGTACCAAAAGAAAAGCAGATCGAAATCAAGAACGGTAAGCGCCGCGTGGTTGAGAAGAAAATCTTCCAGGGCTACGTACTCGTTGAGATGAAGATGAGCGAAGACGCATGGTACATCATCCGTAACACGCCTGGCGTTACCGGTTTCGTTGGTAGTGGTACAGAACCAACACCTGTCAGTGAAGCCGAAATCCAAAAGACAAAGAAGCGCATGGGTGTTGAGGATCCAAAGCACAACATCGATTACACAATCGGTGAAGTCGTAAACATCACCGACGGTCCATTTAAGGGCTTCGACGGTGCCATCAATGAGATTGATGAGCAAAAGGGTAAGATCAAGGTCCTGGTGAGCATGTTCGGCCGGGATACACCGGTTGAGCTCGACGCTTTGCAAGTCAAAAAAGTTTAATCACTAAAGAACTCCAATTCGGAGTTCTTTTTTTAACAAGAGTTATAGGGGTATAACGTGCAACAAAATCAGACACAACAATCAGAATTACGGATTCCAGTATTCATTCCAGAGAAACGACAACTTATTATGCACGAAAGTGCTCACCTGCTTTCGGTAGGAGCAGATGAAAGAGACCCAGGCATGTCAGCTGAAACGCAAGCAAAGACGGATTTAAGAGATCGAGGACTACGCACGCTAAAAATACTTGGACCTATTGAATCGGTAGAGGGCGTACAAGGGTTTGCGCTGTATAACGAAATAGGTCGCCCTGTTGAGTTGAAGGGATCGATAGATCCACGTAAGCGGATGGGGCTATTTAGCATAGACCGTGTAATGGCGAACGAAAAGCATTTCGATGGCGTTGACTTCCTTCTCATTCAACAAGCGGTTCAAATACTTTATAAGCACCTCAGGCACCTTGCTTAAACCGGTGAAATTTGGTATGATATTTCAGTTACGCACTCGAGATAACTCTTGAGTACAAGAAGAAATATAAGGAATACATAATTATGGCTAAAAAAGTTATTGGTAACTTGAAACTGCGCATTCCAGCCGGCCGCGCTACGGCAGGTCCTCCAGTTGGTTCAACCCTCGGTCAATGGGGCTTGAACATGATGGACTTTATTAACCCATTTAACGATGGTACAAAAGACCTTATGGGCAAGGACGTTATCGTTCACCTTCAGGTTTTTGATGACCGCAGCTTTAGCTGGAAGTCACTCGGTAAGCCAGTTGACGATATGATTCGTGAACGCGCCGGCATCCAAAAGGGTTCAGGTAAGCCTCACTCTGAAAAGGTTGGTAAGATCAGCCGTGCTCAGCTTGAAGAAATTGCTGAGATCAAAAAAGATCAACTTAACGCAATCGACGTTGATGGTCGCGTTAAAGTTATCGCCGGTACTGCACGCTCAATGGGCGTCGAAGTTACTGAATAATAAATAATACGTGGGAGGCCTAAAAGTGAAGACTTTAAGCCGCTTGTACCACGAAGGAGTTAGACCATGGCAAAGAAAGCCGAATTAATCGAACGTGCCAAAGAACTTGGTATCGATGTAAACCCTAAAGACACTATTGCTGCTATTCAAGCTGCAATCGACACCGCTGGTGCCGTAAATGTAGAGCAGGCAATTGCTATTGAAGAAAAAGCCGAAGCTGAAAACGCTAGTGGCGAAACTCGTGCCGCTAAAGCCGGTAAGCGTAGCTCAAAGGCTGTTCGTGAAGCCGAAGAAGAGGCTGAACGCCAAGCACGCAAAGAAGAAGGTGAAACACCTATCGTTGACGAAGATGGGAACGAAGTTCGTTCTACTCGTGGTCCACGACCCGTTACTCGCCCACTGATTGAGCGCCGAGGTAAGAAGTACCAGGAAGTTGCTAAAAAGCTTGAAGCTGGTAAAGCATACCCTCTTGCAGAAGCCCTCGAACTCGCGTCACAAACCAGCCCAAGCAAGTTTGACGCAAGTGTTGAACTCCACATCCGCCTTGGTGTTGATCCTCGCCAAGCCGACCAGAACATCCGCCAAACAGTAAGCCTACCAAACGGTACAGGTAAAACTGTTCGTGTGGCCGTGTTCGCTCCTGAGTCTGACCACAAAGCCGCAACCGAAGCAGGCGCTGACGTTGTTGGTGACGAAACATTCTTGCAACAACTCGACAAAGAGACATTGAACTTTGACACGCTTGTTGCAACACCAGCATACATGCCTCGCCTTGGTAAGTACGCTCGTTTGCTTGGACCACGTGGTCTTATGCCAAACCCTAAGAGCGGTACCGTTGCTGCTGACGTTGCTAGCGCCGTCCGTGAAGCAAAAGCCGGTAAGGTTGAATACCGTGTTGATAAGCAGGCCATTGTTCACCTATCAATTGGTAAGGTTTCATTCGGCGGCACGAAGCTTGCCGAGAACGCTAAGGTCTTCTTTGACAGCCTTAACGGTGCAAAACCAACCACCCTTAAGGGTAGCTACATTAAGTCAATTAGTGTTTCGACTACTCAGGGTCCTGGCATCAAAGTTGATAACTCACTGTAGTAATCCACTACAAAAAAATAGTCCTGCAATTGCAGGACTATTTTTATAGAGAAAAAGGGTATTACATTCCGAGAGCTGCTACACGACCAAGCTGGCGACGACTACGCTCCGTAACTCTCTTCTGCACCCGCTCAACTTCTACCATTTCCTCCTGGGTAATAAATCCGGTAGCAAGCGCAACTTCATACGTAAACCGAGGATCAACATGCTCAAGCATGACTTCTACTGCTTCCTTGCGTGCCTCTTCCCATTGTGGGGCAGCCCACTCCTTAAAGTCTCGCGCGAGCTCCATCGCGGGCGTCATGTCATACCGTTCCTCACGCTTTAGTTGAGTTATGGATATATCTCGCGTATATGCGCGGCGTGTTTGATCTCTTTTATATCGGTCTGTCAAAAGCTCTGCTGCGGCCATTACGCCAGCCTCTTCCTTAACAAGCTCAGGACGGAGCATGCGGGATATTGTATCAACTCTCCCGTTAATGTATGATTCGCGATTAAATTTAGGACTAACGGCCTTAGCCTCTAATGCTTCGTTCGTTTTTTTCATCATCACTTCAAGAAGAAAGGGGTCGAGCTTCAGCTCTACGGCAAAACCATCTTTATCGACGGTGTCGTATGTTACGAGTCCTTGGATATCCATATCAGCCGTAAGGTCACTACTTTCTAAAAATGGATACTCGCGCTCTGGACCAAGGCTCGACGAGGCTTGCTTTGGGTCACTCAGCGATGATCGACGCTTTTTTACGAAGCCATTTACCTCATCTGGAAAATATACTTCGTTTACCGTTGAATTCATCATCACCTTGCTCCTTTTTATTAAACTTTTTGTTTCCTAAAAACTACTGCTTTAAGTGTGCACCCGGTTTCTGCTTACGTCAACCTTTTTTGTGAGAAAAATCACATAATTCTTATGCTTGCTGATTTTTGCATATTCACTCACAATAAAAGCCATGAGTCAGCTAGGAGGACGCGAGGGCGCACATAGTCTTTATGAGAAGTTTCATGCTTCAGAGTATGGGCAATCACTTGACGGTAAGCCAAGGTGGGAACGGTATCGCCCAAGCAATGTAACACCAGAAGAATGGATAAAGCTACTTGGTCCTGATGCTGATAACTTACAGCACATGGAACTAACAAATAAAATAACAAACATTTTTTTACATCGCGACGAGGGATCTCTTGACTTATCGGATGAAGAAAAAGAATACTTACTCGTCGCATCAATTATTCACGACTGGGGCGAAAGTTACGATCCAGAACTTGGTAGGGGCGGTGATATTAATTATGAGCTCAAAACACTTTCGGATGCCGAGAAGGAACAAGAAGTTTTTCATAGAGTTTATGATGAGCTGATTGGATCTGAGGATGTAAAATTACGATACATTCTTTCGGGCATCGTCTTTGATAGCACCACCAAACTTGGACGTATCTTTAATAGTATAGAACGGACTGGATACCTTCATACTGCTTTAATAGCTCACCAAAAGAGTCGTACCACAGATGACGATATTAAAGGGAATTTAGAGTGGCTTACCGCTGGCGTTCTATCGAATCAAGCAATCCCCCTCATGGAATATGCAGCCGATTACAAGCCCGTGTGGTCATACTTACAAGCAGTAAGTCCGCTTATCGATGAGGCATTCGAAACAATCGACGAGAATATTTTTGTTCGTCATGGACAAACGGAAAACGACCGTAGAGAGCGATATCGTCAAGCGCGAACAGCTTGGGAGCGAGGCCCACTACGTTCTCGCGATATTGTAAAGCCACGAGAACAAGGAATCTTTAGCGATAATCCTAACTTTGACGCACGATTTGAAGAGGACTATCAAAAACTATTAGAAAAAGTTGAGGCATGCAGATTACTCGGTCTGAGCGTTGTCCTTACCTCAGGCTCGTATGACATGCTCCATGTAGGTCACCAACGCTACCTTAGTCGGGCAAGTCGATACGGCGATGTTCTTGTAGTAGGGGTAGATTCAGATGAGAAAATTAAAACTCGTAAAGGCCCGAATCGTCCTATTATAAGCGAGCGTGAGAGGGCAGAAATGGTTGCTCATACTCGAAATGTTAGCCTCGTTACAATTAAGCGCCAAGCGGCTGAAAAATGGGAATTAATAAAGTTACTACAACCCGACGTTCTTGTTGCAACTGCTGAAACCTATAATTCTGATGAGATTCGTGAACTAGAGGCATTATATTGCAAAAAGGTTGTTGTGCTCGAACCTCAAGCACGTACCTCAACCTCTGCGCGAATTCGTCAAACGCGAATGGATCAACCCGAATGAACGATCATGAACAAGAACTAATTGCGGCATATGTTCCCGTGATACAGCAAGGCTACATTGACTTGTTTAGTCGTCACAATAACGCTAGCATCGGCGTATTTGATAACGATATCCTGCATCAATTTCGTTATCTACGAAAGGATGTGAGGGCCTTGCAGCCTGAAACTGCAGTTAAAGCAATTGAAGGACTAGGAAGGTCAGCCCATTTACTGGGGCAAGCTGCCTTGCAGCGTGTACTTCAAGAAAGTTGGACAACTGTTATTATGCCAGATGACGATGTATCTCATGGCATACTTCACCTTTTGGAAACTCCATTGGAACGCATAACATTCGAACCGATTTTTCTGCGTTGGGATCGTCAAAACACGCAAATCAATAGAGAGATTGAGCCCGATCAACATGTTGCGGCACATGACATTAACTCTGTTATTACATCACTGCTCAATGATGAACAGAAAAAAAGCAGCAACTCGTGGCGGCGTGTGGCGGCTGTCGCTGCAAGCGGGGATGTCGTTATAGGAGTAAGCCATAATCATTCACTACCAACGGAATACTCTTCAACAATTGATGCTGATCCGCGCAATACTGCTCGACGTGGTGAAGCCATTGATACGAGTATTGATATCCATGCCGAAAGCGAACTTATTGCAACAATGGCCAAAAAGGGGCAGAGTCTAAATCATGCCGATATATATGTAACAACTTTTCCATGCCCTAACTGCGCAAAATTAATTGCCACAGCCGGAGTTGACCGCTGCTTTTACAGTGAAGGATATGCAATGCTAGATGGACAATCCGTTCTACAATCGGCCGGTGTACAATTGATTAAAATTGATGGACTGAAAATAGAAACAGCTGATCATTCAACGCGACCCTATCCATCAATCAGCTGATTTTGAAACGAACATGAGCATCAGCCGGTTTATCGGCTGATGGAACAATTAAATGCATGTGTAAATGCTTAACTGATGACCCATTGCGTTTTGTATCACCAAAACGCATTGCAACTGCACCAGAGTTAATATGATACTCTTGCTCAGCCCACTTCATATGTTCCAGTAGTTCATCAAAAGAGCCGACGCGTAAATCACTTAATTTTTCAACGTGGTACTTCGGTATAGCAATTAGGTGTGTATCGGTGTTCTCGTATGGCCATTGGTTTGGCGTTAAAAGCCAATGTTCTCCTTGACGTAAAATTTCTTGGGTATGATATTTCTCTAAATTATCCGGGCAAAAAGGACATTCAGCGTTTTGTACAATACGCTCCATTGTGGCTCGTTGAGCTTCGTTGCGAGCGTTTGCTAGATTAACAAATTCTTGGGAGCGTTCGTATGTCACAAAATCATAAGGATAGAGATTATTTTCATCTGATTCATGCTCCTGTCGCTCGATCATATTCCAAGATGCGTCGATATTAGGGAAAAACGTATCTGCGCCCTCAATTACTGTTTGAACCTCTGTTGCATAAATTCTCTGAACGTCATTCATAGCCGCTTCATATAGCTGGGAACCACCTATTACAAATGCCTCATCTTCACCGCTCATTCCAAACGCCTCCTCAACTGATGAAGCAACCTCAACATTGGCAAAATCGAGCGATGGGTTATGTGAAACTACTATATTACGTCGGTTCGGCAAAGCCATGCCTATCGATTCGAGGGTCTTGCGACCCATAATCAGCGTCGAATTACGAGTAAGCGTACGAAAGCGTTTCATATCTTCACGCATTTCGCCACTCTGCCATAGTAACTCTCCGTTACGGCCGATGCCGCGGTTTTGATCGTAGGCAACGATCATATTCGTCATACAGCAGTGCCGCCCATATTGATAGGAGGGTGTGCAACGTAATCTTCAATAGAGAAATGTTCAACTCTAAAATCTTCCAGCTCGGTAATTGACGGATCGAGCTTGAGGTGCGGGAAAGCATAAGGTTCGCGTGTAAGTAATTCATTAACTTTTTCTTCATGCTGATTATAGATATGGGCATTTGAAATCTGGAACACGAGTTCGCGAGGCTTGTATCCTGTAACTTGACCTACCATCATTAATAATGCAGCGTAATGCACCATATTGAAGGGAAGACCAATAGGAACGTCAGCACTCCTTTGCCAGTGGACTAATGATATCTCATTATTTTGAGTATCGATATTATAGTGCTGCAAACCATGGCAAGGGACAACAAGAACTTTTTGCTGGCGACCAGGTGCTCGAGAAATATATGGCGGAATAAAAGGGCTAATGATATGGGTTCGCAATTCAGGACGAGCTTTCATTTGTGCAATCATATTTTTGTATTGATCAAATGTATCCTCGCCTTCAGGAAAATCATGAAAGGCTGCACCGTATGAACCAGGACCAAGATCACCAGGCTCGAGCCCACGCTTTAAGGCCTTGGCTTCATCCGAGGTCCAAGGCAGCCACCATGTGCAACCGTAAGATTTAAGTTCTTCTTGGGTACGAGCACCATTAACAAATGCGAGTATCTCACCGAGAGCTTGCTTCATTGGTCCTTGAACCGGTCTATGAGATGGGTCTGATTCATAAGACTGTATAATCTTATCGCTGGTTCCACGCATCAGGTCGCGCTGGGTAATAAGAGGAAAACCATCACTCATGTCAAAGCGCATTGTATGACCAAGAATCTCTCTCGAGCCGTCATCCATACCAGAGAGCGCAGTTCTTCCGGTTTCTTTGATTAATCGCAACAAATCACCATACTGCCGGTCTGGCTTTCTATCTGTTTCATATGCAACAGGTTCCTGATGGTTCTCAATACTCATAAAATTACCCCTTACCACCCACTATATTACTATTTTCATTATGACATAAAAAACCGCTCATGAAAGAGCGGTAGAAATCTTGGATAAAGGAGGGGAAGCTTGATAAGTTAAGCCGGTGGCGAGAATGCAATTGCACCCTCGCCACCGTTGGGTTACTTGCTCGACGCTCCTGTTGGGAAGAAACGCTTGTACTCGTTCGCGATGTCGGCGCTCGCACCATCGAGGTTCTCGAGATGGTGATAGACGGCGTCGCTTGTCGTAACGAACACGTTGCCTGTACTGGAGCTCAGTCCGGTGAGCTCCTTACGGACGTACTCCTGATCGACATTCCCTGCGTTCATGATGCAGAGCGCGATCTCTCGTGCTCCCGTATTCAACTCTTCTCGCGATCCAGCGCTACTGCCAGACATAGCTTTCCCCTCATTGTGTATTGGATGACTTTCATCCAAATAATACTAGGTTCTCAAACGGTAAAACCGCAAAAACCAATCTAATTATTATAGCAAAATACTTATGACTTGTCAATGTACTATAGAGCGATGTTGACAACATTACCCCTGTTAGGTATACTTACACACGAACTACCCAGAGACAGTAGCCGTCAGAGCAATCTGACTTAATCCGCTACCGAGGATACATCTTTGTTTGACTTGTATGTCACGGTTTGTTCAATACCTTAACAATCCGGCCGCATTTTTTAATTACAAGATTCTAAGAAGTTAAACAATAAGCACTAGAAGGAGTTGTCTATGGCAATTACGAAAGAAAAGAAAAGTGCTTTGGTTTCTGATCTGAGCGAAGCTCTCGCAAGCTCAAAGATGACCGTATACGCAACGTATGCCGGTTTGAGCGTGCAAGAAGTCCAAGAGCTACGCCGTGCTGCCCGTGAAGCTGACGTGACGATCAAGGTTGTAAAGAACCGTCTCGTTCGCGTTAGTCTTGAATCTCTCGACACCTACAAAGATGTTGATACTTCAAGCCTCAAGGGTCAGCTGCTTTACGCATTCGGCGCAAGCGACGAAGTTGCCCCAGCTCAGGTGTTAAACACCTTCGCTAAAACCCACCCAACTCTTGAGTTTGCTGGTGGATTTAGCGGTGAAGGTGCAACCCTGAGTGCTGCAGACGTTAAGTCCCTCGCTGGCTTGCCAAGCAAGAACGAGCTTATTGCTCAAACTATTGCTCAGCTGCTCAGCCCTGTACACGACGTTACAAACGCACTTTCAGGCAACCTACACGCACTGCTCGATGGCATCGAAGCCAAAGCTACCGCGTAATCATTACGCATTTTATTAAGATCTAAACATTGAAGGAGTCTCATATGGCTGATATCAAATCACTTGCAGAACAGCTCACAAGCTTGACTGTTCTCGAAGTAAACGAACTCAAGAACGTCCTTAAGGACGAATACGGCATTGAACCAGCTGCAGCAGTTGCTGTTGCTGGCCCAGCTGCTGGCGGTGACGCTGGTGCTGATGCTGCTGACGAAAAGAGCGAGTACACAGTTACCCTTAAGGACGCTGGTGCCGCTAAGGTTGCTGTTATCAAGGCAGTTAAAGAAATTACTGGTCTTGGCCTCGGTGAAGCTAAGGCTATCGTTGACGGCGCTCCAGCTGCCGTTAAGGAAAAGGTTTCTAAGGACGAAGCAGAAGCTGCACAAAAGACGCTTCAGGACGCTGGTGCAACTGTAGAACTTTCTTAATACGATTGTAATGATCAAAGCGGCAGGATTGCCACGGTAATCAATCTATGGTTGATTCTAAAGCGCTACACACTAGATGTAGCGCTTTTAGTTTGCCAAATTTTACAACGTTCTGTAAACGACCCCTGTTCTGAATGTGGATAAATGGCTTGACACGTCAACAGCTCGGGTGATACTCTAAGGAAGATAGCAAACAAAAAGGTGGGAAGTGAGAACAAAGGGCAACAACAATGTCGGATTTACCGGAGAAACAAGTAAAGAGGTTACGTTCGCTTATTACTGAAGCGGAGACTAACCTTGCCGCAGCAAAAGAATTGTTAATCAGTATTGTTGGTGAAGGCGACGTTGATGTACGTACGCAAGCCGCCGACCTTACCGGTAAAATCATCGAGGGCGTTTTTGACGGCCAATTAATGATTGCGCCAGATGGTAAGTCGTACCCAGTTCCAGCAAACTATGCGAGTAAATCTAAGCTCGTTGAAGGTGACATACTTAAACTCACCATTAGTGACGATGGCAGCTTTGTCTATAAGCAAATCGGTCCCGTTCCACGTAAGCAAATCATCGGAACACTCGTTCAGCATGATGGT
>Ga0066648_10002020_pt1 | contig 10381 bp, 11 predicted proteins | sample CryGeyCG12114_NA_FD_59537 | JGI IMG/M metagenome (GOLD analysis project Ga0066648, IMG submission 59537) | Groundwater microbial communities from aquifer - Crystal Geyser CG19_WC_8/21/14_NA | ecosystem: Environmental > Aquatic > Deep subsurface > Groundwater | place: USA: Utah: Grand County... | reverse complement strand
CGTATTTATCTTATTTACCTATTCGTAATTAGGCTAGCGTATAATATAAAGAATAATATCTTATAATACCTTTACTTAAAGTACCTTTAAGGCTTTAATTATCCTTATATAATTAGTCTTAAGGAGTAGCTTTAATACTCTACTAGCTAATTATATAATCGCTATAAAGAGAGCCTTATATATAAATTAACTATAGAGAGTTTATTTAATAAAGTAACTATAATTAAAATAATATATATTCTTTACGTACTTTATACGCTTCTACGGCTTTATTATAAAGCTTATAAAGTAAGTAGCGCAATTTTTACCTTATTAAAGCTAAGCTAAGAAGTATCTCTTCTAATTAATTTATTAGTTATACTAGTCGCTTAGTAGCTTTATTTATTAAGCTTATTTAGTTATATTTAGGCTAGTATATAATAGATTAACGTATAATATACTTATACGTTTACTATAATCCGCTTAATACCTTATATAATATATACCTCTAGCTAAGATTTCCTAATCGAGACTAGATCCGAATAATCACTTAGTATAAGTATAGCTTTATAGAGGTACTATAGCCTCTAAAGTATAGAACTCTATCTTTACCTTTTTAGCTTAAGAGTAGACTAGAATTTTATTACTCGCTCGGCGAGAAGATGGTCCACATTATTAGGGAATCAGTTAGTTCCAGTAGGTATTAGCTCATTGCACATGCATACCCCTCTAACTTAAAGGTCAGTCGCACTGCGAGGCCTGTAGCGGCAAGCACGGCTAGGGTAGCTACTTAGCTCTATATTTGCGTTTCTGGCTTTACACATAGTTAAGCTAGCTACGTACACATACAATACCAATACCCCTGCCACGATACTACAGCACTCCTTAACCGGTCGATGTGCACTGACCCCTACTTCAAGGTAGCGTGCTGAGATGTACCGGCTGACTTTGAATCAGCCCTACCACTTGAACAGACGGTACTACGCACAGGGTATGGTGCATGGGTCTCGCAAGCAGATGATAAAGTGCCTTGTCAGCCCTTCTGCATTCTGTGGCGCCGATCAACAAACCGGTTGCAGCTCAACAAGGTCTTTGCGTTCATCTTTGACCACTAATGTAAGAGGCTACGATGCCGTATGTCGATTTGGTTTTCTTCTCAATACACCTAGGGACAGGGGTAGCTGGTCTAATAAAGTGCAGTCAGTTTGGAGCTCCCGCGACCGATGCTGCCGCTTCGGATATCACTGCTTCTTTTTCCTTTGTATTCTCAATGCTTGAAGATACAATGAATCCCCGCACACATCGAAGCCATGCTGCAGTTGCTGTCATGCAGTGAAAGTAGTATGTCGAACGCTATAATACCCCGCTTTACGTCAGGAAAAATCCAATCGAACCGAACGAATAGGCCCCTAGGCGTACATGGCTAGTACGCTAGGCATACCAGTAACCAATCTGAGCGCCTGGTGCACCGGGCGAACGTCATCTTGTTCTCACACCGGCTGGGTAGATGCTAGCATATCTGATCGGGCATTTCGTGAACATGCCACTTGCTACGCTTGGTGAATACAGGCTGGAGGTATAAAGAGTGGTGAAGATATAGGTTTTGTGATCCCAAGCATGAGAAGCAACCATCAATCCTTTCCAGTGATGTCTTGCAGGGCCGATTTTATCCCGTTTGACGACAACGAGCTCTTGGAGCCAAGGAACGCATGGGCTGACAATTTTGACGAGGAAGGCTTGGTGCCACCTCACTATGGATCACCCCTTGGGATTGACTACTGGTTCGGGAAAAAGTGGTTTGAATGTTTCGTTGCACAGCAACTCATATACGTCGAATTGGCTAAAGATTCCATATTGGACATGGACGTACGTCGTAGCTGCCCTTCAGGAATGCTTGAGATACTGACAGTCCTTACGGCAGTGTTTATTCGAAGCTACAATTCGTGACTACCCATACCAAGCGGTGCTCGCATCCCTTCACGAAAGTGGATTCTCGAATACAGATTCGGTGTCAGCATTGACAGGAAGTGACGAGCCAGAGCTGTTCCTCAGTATTCTTGGTTCAATCATGTCCAGAGGCTCATCCGAAGAGAAGCAGAAGCTTAGACAGGAGTTACAGCAGTACCAATGCGGAAGAAGTATATCTGGCAGAATACGTCGTCCTCAAGAAACAACCAGGTCAACAGCAAGCGCAACCAGGAGTACTATCCACCAGGACAACTCGCTGATGGAAGCTGAACACGCAGATCCGGACCTTCCACGATACACCGCCAAACTGAAAGAAGCAGGTGACAAGGTAGGATTTGTGCCAAGATATCGCTTCGAAGAGATGAGTGGTGATTCACCGGCGTTCCGATCTGTGCTCGCTTTCCGTGATCGTGTGTTTGAGGGTACAGGCAGTTCGATGAAGCGCGCCAAGCACGAGGCTTCAAAGAAGGCGTGCAGATCATTAGGCGTAAAGATCCGCTAGGCAACACCTCTGTTGGTATCGTTTAATGCTACGGTTACATTGAGAGTTGCCACATGTAGTCAATCGCGAGAAGTTTCCTAACGTCCCTCCTGCAAGCACGTGTTGTGCTTGGACTGTATAATTTCGTGTCATTTATCGTGTTCGTTACATTTACTCTCTCTTGCAGACTGCTGCGCATCAAGAAATTTGCTTGAGATCGGATCACCAGACGTGGACTTGACTTGGGACCGCCCACGCCCAACGCCCAACGCCCAACGCCCAATCTTGGCGTCAGCCTCGCCGTCGTAGATCAGGCTGTCACGTTATTTCATATGTAAAATAGGTTTTGCCGGGCACGCCTTGAATATGATGAGGAATCTTATACTGCTACTGCCTTGCCTTGCCTTGACAAGAAAGCTGCGCTAGCGAGTGATATAGATGATTCGTGGTGTTGAGCTTTTAGTTGAGCCCTCTTACTACTAGCCCTCTTACTGCTTAACCCTCTTGATCTCTTGACTATCACTACTAAGCAAGCTACCACTGAAGATGAAATCCCACAAAAGTCGACCGAGAAGGCAACGAAATACGTTGACCTCAAGTCCGAAGCACTATGAAACATACTCCGGACGACCATGGCCAACGTTCGAGTGACCTCTTTGAAACAGGATAGGCCTTTCGTAAGGATACCATGTCATGTCTCATAGTTCCGCGCTAAACCTTCGGACAAATCGAACAGAATTACTTGTTCAACTTCCTGTCGGAACCCAGACTCTGCCGCACCATCATTTCAGCCAAACGCAGGAAAGATGACACAATCTCGACACACCTAGGAGTCTTGCTAGATCATCTCCAAGCTGAGTACAAGCGGCTCGAGGGGCGTCTTCAGTCATTGCTCCAGAACAATGAGATCACTTACGACTTGCTCTAGACCATTTTCAAGCGCAACTCGGAGACATACACCAACTACTCTGGCACGGGCGTTCCTCGATGCGTCAGATGCAGTCTTGGGGAGCAGAGGAAACGAAACAGTGGCGGGGGATACTTCCACGTGAGAGATTTGTATCTGGGTCTTGGTGGAGAAACCTTCGGCGAGGCCATTACGGTACTCTCGGTCAAGGAATATTGGGGAGCCAAGCAGATACGTCTCCTCTTGTCATATTCTCTGACTTACCACGGACAGTCGGTTGAAGTCAAGGCACAACCGATTGAGTGTGGCCGAAAGTTTGTCTCGTTGCTTGGTGTCCATCACCGCGTGCATAAAGGTAGGGCGTTCTATACTGGCAAGGAGTGGAAAATTGTGATGATGTCCGTCGACAAAAGCCGAATCATGATCGACGTAGCTTTCTTTCGCAAGAACCTCAACTATTGGAGAGCGAAGCTTGCACCATTGTCAGATGCGGATATGTTCGATTTCGCGTCCCTCGTCATCGCCGTGTATGAAGAAGATGATGACGATGATTGAAGGTCATTGCAAGCGGTGGAAGAACATCCTCAGGGCCTGCGAGAGCAGGATCTGTTGATCTGCAGCCCAAATGTGTGTAGGTTTAGTCTCAGTCTCAAGATGTGGTGTATGTCCACTTAACCTGTGTTTTGCACAATGGCTAATAGAGCAAGCGGAATTTGTGGTTGTCCACGTCAGCGACATCAACTGGGACAAGGCTTCCTTTAACCATGTGGCCATAACCCCCTCAAAACGAAGCTAGTCAGGCTCTATGCGAAACTCACTTAGGACGGACGTCGGACCTGTCCTTTGATGACTTCGTTACAGGCAAAGGCCAGGGCCTCCTCATGCTTTTTGCAGTATGTTAGTATGACTCAACGTGCCGATGATACTGAACCTATCTCTCCAGTGGACTTCCCGGCGTCAGAAAGACTTTGACAGCGGAGACGATATCCGAGTATCGCCACCGGCTCTTTTAGACGGTAATCTTAACCAACCACTAACGATACAGATCTCCGTCGGTGAGCTAGGTACTGCTACAACTACTCTCGGGTAAAGGCTTTCTGATATCTTCGAATTGTCGAGCCACTGGAAAGCTGCCTTGCTCCTGGATGAACGGACATCGTCGTGGAGAAACGATCCACCGGCGTCGTCCATCGTAACGCGCTCGTGTGCATCTTCTTACGCAAGCTCGAATACTACGACGGCATCCTCTTCCTCACGACCAACCACACCCAGACGATCGACGAGGCATTCGTACGCCGAATCCATATGCCTGTCACGTACGAGGAGCTCAACAAGTCTGCCAGGAAGAAAGTGTAGAAGGGTCATCTAGCTAAAGCTATCACGAAGCATAGAGGCGCCGAATGTAGCTCCGAGGACCTAGACCGTCTACCACGGACGAGGCTGAACGGACGCGAGGTATGTTTCCTTACCTAGAACGTTACGATATCCATCTAACAAAGATAGATCACCAATATTACGTCTACTACTTAGGCGCTAGCCGCTTTCAATGACACCACTATCAGCCTCTGGTACCTAGAGGACGCTATACAACTCCCGATAGTATTCTACAGTACATTGACAGGAACATCACGAGCTCGATGGCAGAACGGTACTCGGGCTATGAGAGTCCCACCATGGGAATAAGGCCGACGACTATCGCGATTGCACAGACCACTGTTTCAGGCTATCACTCGGGAGATGCGTTCCGACCGTGGCTTAGTCCCCGTGGAAGTTATGGTGCACGAAGGAAGTTTGGTGGCCTCGGTAGTACAGACTCGTCGTAGAACGATGTCGCGACACAAAGTAACTATGCGAGATGAAAGTTGCTGGAACATGTTCCCCACGGACCTGGGCGAAATGACGAACATTCTATTAAAAGTGGTAAGACACAAGTGGTGCATTTATACAGGGGAACTGCACCCTCGAAGGGACGTTGGTTTTTATGGCTAGGAGAGCCTCCAGTATCCGGGACCAACACGACCACTAGGTGGCTACCCTCTGTAAGCACCTGATTTGACTCTGAGATTGTTGAGGATTGATTGTCACTACGGAATTTGTCGCAATTAAGCTCGACTCGCTTTGGTACCCCTTGTCATTCCCACATAAAGGCATTCGGATGTTTCTTCTTCTTCTTTGTGACCAGACTCGAAGCAGCCGTATGCCAGTCGTCAGGTTCATTGGGAGTGGGCTCTGAGACCACCTCGGGTCGCTCGTCATCCGAGAACTCGCCGTCCAGGGTCACCGGCACGGTATTTACATCTACGTGCTCGTGATCATTATCGGAAACGGCCAAGTTCTCTTCGTGTTTCTGTTCGTACTTATCTGCACCCTTCTCCCTGTGCGACACTCGAGGAACTTTCTGTCGTTAGCTCTACTACGCAAGGTAATTCATAGAAAACTGACCTGTCAGGCTGTGTTTGTCCAGTTGCTGTAGACGGCTCAAAGAAGTTTCTAGGGCGGTCAGCTTGTCCGTGAGTCGCTTACGTTCGGCTTCGGTGTTTTCATCCTCTCGCGCAATATCTGTGACAATATCGTCTGTCATTTTTTCCACGGTGCGAGGACCAAAGGTATGCAACAGTGGTTCCAGGAGACATTTCTCTACGGCCAAATTGCTGAAGTCATCGACAAATTTTCTCATCGCGACCTGCACTCGTCAGTCTCTCAATACAGCCCCGTATCACCCACATCTAACTCACCTGATAATACGCTAGCATACAGTCAATGGCCTCGGAACATGCGAAACGCTCCATGTCAGTCTCTGTTTGAGAACTCACGCTGTCGATCAAGTCTTGCATGCAGAAAGCCAATTTCGAACTAGAGTATGGATCTCCCGGATAGTTGGCTCCAAAAAAAGCTTTTAGCTTGTTGGTGACAGAGTCACGAAGATGTTGGTCGCGTGCCCTTTGAATGTTTTCAACGAACTGGCGGTTATATGTGATTGGATGGCCAGCCTGCTGTGGTTCAAGGAGCTCGGCAGTCTTCGCGCGAAGATCCTCTTCCAACTCCGAGAGTCGATAGTTTACGAAATGCTTGAGCAGTCCTTCGACACTGTGCTCATCAAGCACTTCCTTCAAAGTTGACATTGTCGCGCTTCGAACATCCTTGAGTAGATAAACCGTGTACTGGCCAACGATGGTCTCCCACGGTCGGGCGTGCTGGTAGAACAGCTCCCCAACTATCGAGGGGTTGAAATTGCCTGGCAACTCTCGGCCCCGGCTGCGGCGCACTCTTTTGCGAACCTCTTCTACAAAATCTGTTCGATACATGCAACTCCGTTTGTGATCAAGATCTGTTCCTTCGTCGATTATCTTTATCTGCTCGCCTCGATGTTCCATAGCATCCGAGAAACCAGATAGTCGATCCTGCACCACTGCACGAAGCCGTTTCGTGTAGCCAGCCTCGTCAAGGGAGTCTCCGAAGAATGGATCAAGATAGATGCCATTCAGTGAGTTGTTCATCAGAGTGCTATATCTCTCACTGCTATACAGCAGATACCGTCGCTGCTCGGAAAGTGTCTGGCGGGCGTCACCCAGCTTCCGCAGGCTCGATCTAGTGTCTCTGAAAGATGATTGTGTGTCTGCAATGAAGCTGGGCATCTGAGACAGAATGTGATCCTTCAGCACAGCGCTGAGCCTCGGCACTAAAGTGTGAATACCAGCTTGTGACCGTGGCAGTGATGACCATATACTTTGGGACAAGAACTTTGCCTCCAACTGATGGCGTTCTGCAAGAGTACAGCAACGCTCCTCAAAAGTTCGGTTCTTCAGGACGTGCCATCCTAACCGAAACTCTACTCTCCGGTTCTGTGCCAGAAGGTAAAAGGAATGCTCCATTTCTGAGCCTTTAGGCAAGGTGTCAGGCTTGGTGATAATGCCTAGCGTTCTTGCACCCTTAGGGTCAACTTCTCTAGTGAAAGCAGTGACCTTTTGCAGAGCTATTTCACTTTTCGCCGAAATGACCGCTAGCATCACGCTGCGAGGATTCTCCATGTACCACCGCACTAGGAACTCCACAAATGTAATACCATCAATATCTTGATGTTCATCTGGTGCATGATAAAGCCCAGGGAGATCAACTAAGGTCAAATGAGGTTGTGTTGGCCCAGAAACCTCGACACGCAGAACGTCCTTGGAAAAAGCTAGGTCGTCTTCCCCTACACCCATGACGTTCTCCGCACTTTTAACAATATCTGCGAAGTGCTCCAATGCTAGAGTGGGTGGTTTGAAGTTCCGGAGGCGCATTTTCTCTTTTTCAGGGCGATCTGCGTCGGGATAAATGGAGATCTTAAGTCCCGATTCAGGAGCACGCCGCAAAATGAGCTCGGTCGCAAACCGTGTACAGACATTGTCTTTCTTCGGGAAGTTGAGGCCTGATATGGCCTCAAGCACGGAGCTCTTGCCAGAGGATTGGTCACCACATACAATCAGTTGTGGCAAGTTGACGTATCTGCTGATTCCTTCTGACCGTAGCTGATCGATCACATTCAAAACTTCTTCGTGATCTTCTGATTGTATGCGGTTCAAGGGCGTCGGCGATTCATCATGTCCAGGTTTATCGACCTGTCCATACATTATATTGCTTTTTGGAGAACCAGCTTAGTCTTAAACCAGTATGGTCAGTTTGCAGTTGTTATCACAAGTCCAGGCAAGTAATGAATTGCTTAACAATCACCAATCTAGGCGGTCAGCATGGATAAGAAAACAAGACAGGAAATCCTTCTGATGGCGGGCATTTATATGTGTTGCGAATGCCTTGTATTCAGCCTGGAAAGATGTGATGACTGTTCTGCTCGGTGCATAAAGCCAATACTCGGCACAGCGCGCAGTATTGGAGAGATTGTAGAGACCCAATAGGATTTGCGAGGACTTCAAACCTAATTGATAAGTCCAATGATGGATGAGCAATGGAATGTCAACTTGCATGATTCTCAGGAAGTTATGCTCATCAACAACCGAGAGTCATACCTGAGTTTAGTGGTTGTATATGAGACTTCCTGTCGTGGAGGTTGCATTGGCCATGTACGAAACTGTTCTGGGTGAGCACTATACAGAGCATATCGCAGGCCACCGAGATGTCAGCGCAAGATTGGTCAATTTGAAGTGCGGTGAGCGGACCTGGACAGCAGGTGCTTGTATGAACGCTGAGTTACCCCACACCTGCACCACATCTGTACGAACCACTCCGAGATAAGAGCGAGTCATGTTGTGCCAGCGAAGAGATCGTCCCAAGTGGATAGCTTCTGGTAGAAACTGTTCGACGCCCAACTCTGTATGACGATCAGTTTGTAAATTTGCTTCTCTACCTTACAAAAAGACCTAGCAACAAGGTATGATGTACATTTGCGGGGTCAGTGGACCCGCATGATCGGGTAAGGGCCAATCCCCGCGACTCTAGCGAGACTCTATGTGAATATACTATCCTCCATGCGTATAAATTAATCTAATTGGCGTTAACCTTATATAGTGCTCTATAGTTCGTATATCTATCTTATTAATACTATTAGATTATATATAATAATAACCTACGATATTTTCTTATAATATTCTCTTTATCTAATCGCGCCTTATTTAATAGTACTAATATTATTAGAATTTTATTTAACTTTAAGTTATAATAGGTATTTAAATAGGTTATTTAAGACTTTTACGCGATTAATAGGTTAGATAAGCCTAATACGATATCTTTATATAAGATACTACTAAGGTATAGTATAAAGAGTACTTATATAAGTTATTATTATACTATTAAGCTTTAATAACGATTATTTAGTATCTATAAATTCTAGAGACTTAATATATAAATAGCTATTAGCTATTTAGCTTCTCTTACTTCTCTTTTAGTTAGTTTTTAACCTACTACTAATTTATACTTATATTACTATCTATAAGAAACCTACTTTATATAAACTATAAAAAGTAGTAATAACAACTAAGATTTAATACTAGCTAGCTTATTAGCTTAAGATACTAGTTATACTTAGTTTATAAGGTAAAATTTAAGATTCTTAGTTTTAGAAGTATAAGATATTATTATAACTTAGCTATTAGCGATTTAAAGTTATTAAACTATTTATTAACCTAGATATTTAGCTAGAGAATAAAGTAAAGTTAGATTCGTAAGCTTATTAGTATTAATAATACTATATATTAAAGCGTATTTAATATATTACTAATCTTACTTATATTTAAGTATTAATATACTAAGTTACTATATAGTAATATAGTAGTATAATAGTTTATATAAGAATTAAGTATAATTTATTACTATTATATATCGATTAAAGTAAGTTTTAAATATCTTTTAAAGGTTTAAGTACTTATATAATAATAAATCTACTTTATAATACTTTACTAAGATTTATATAAAGTAATTAAATACTATTATAGTAATAATAAGAGTTGCTTTATAAAGATAATACGATCGACGCGTAAATAAAATAGTCTTATATAGACCTCTTAATAGGAGCTTATAAACCTACTATAATAACCTGTTCTACCTACTAAAGTAGGATAAGCTAAAGGTAGCTAAGCCCTTCTCTCTCTACTTAAGTAAGAAGGGTTTCTTAACCTTAAGCTTATCTAGTAGGAGCCTATAAGTTATTTACCTTAAGTAAGTAACTTACCTAACTCTTTAACCCTCTATAATATTACCGCTAAAATAGTAATATAAAGACACTAGTAATTTTAAATTAGTACGATTATAATTTAGGAAAGCTCTCTTCTTTTAATTAATATAATAATTAATATAATAATCTCTATAATAAAATACGTTATTAAAAATATATAATACTAGATTTAACTTCGCTAACGCGATTCGTAAGTAATTAGTATTATTTCTTTTCTAAAAAGTAAGCTATTACCTACTTTTCTATTATAAGACGTTATCCTCTACGTAACTAGTAATAGTACGAGTAAAATCTTTAGTTCTATTTAAGTAAGCTAGGCGAGATAGTATATAAATAAGTTAAGGTAAGGTCTATTATATATAAGTAGAGTTCTAGTATAACT
>Ga0066648_10002018_pt1 | contig 10383 bp, 7 predicted proteins | sample CryGeyCG12114_NA_FD_59537 | JGI IMG/M metagenome (GOLD analysis project Ga0066648, IMG submission 59537) | Groundwater microbial communities from aquifer - Crystal Geyser CG19_WC_8/21/14_NA | ecosystem: Environmental > Aquatic > Deep subsurface > Groundwater | place: USA: Utah: Grand County... | reverse complement strand
CCGACCTTTCGCTTTTCCAGAAAAGTAACCCTGGGGGCCGGCGTGGCATGCGGGTTTTAAATTCGTATTCGCATCATGAATCCGAATATTGACACCAAGGTGCAGGCCAAAATCTAACGTTAATCATGTCGATGCCTAAAGCTTTCGCCAAGCTCTTGAACAGCCTGCATACGATTGTGATATCGGCAGCGCAGTCTTAAGTTCTCAACATCGTTTGTGCCTCCCCTGCATACCATTTGAATATGATCAAGTTCGAGCATCCATTGTTCGTCACAGCGGTTGCCGTCACTGCGCGTGAACGTGCAGGTCCCTCCATCCCTCAACCAGACTCTGTGTCGAACTGAGGCTGGAATAGGTTTTCTAATGTACGTTTTAGATATGCTTTGCTGGGTATTCGATTCTTGTGCAGCTGACTCAGACTCGATTTTATGGGAACATGCCATAGGATGCAAATTCAAGGTTTGTTTATGATTTGCGGTATTTTCTAGAGCTTCGACCTCGACTGCCCTTATAAAAGGGTTTTGGTGTGGCTTCATGTTCGTGTTCGTGTTCGTGTTCATTTCCGAATCGTCTTGAACGTTCGCGTCGCTCTTTGTTTCCGTCTGATCTTGTTGCTTCTTTTTTGCTCGAGCCGCCGACCTCTCAGCTTTTTGCATTGGATCATATGCCTTCATGATTAACTCGACGCCTTTCAACAGGGTTTCGATCTGGGTTGGTACCTGTCCGCTATGGGCCAGGACTTCCCGCGCGCGGTCGAAATTTTTTCGCTGATCATCCGTAAGCCTCAAGGTTATTTCAGTTACTCCCTGGTCCGCGGACACGTGGCCTTTGGCAGAAACTCGTGACAGGAACGATTCCACTTCACGTTTGGTTTTACCTCGAATGCCATCAATTATGATGGATTCGTTTGCAGGGGTTAGGGTGTTGAGAAGCATGGAGAGGTGAGAAATTTCTGTTTCGCCATCCTCATAAAGCTTCAAAAGAGCGGGGAATGCTCGTAAGACCCGGGCCACTCTCAAGCGCATCCAATACATGTTTGCACTTAAGCCGATAAATTTCGCAAACTCTTCAGGCTTCATTTGCAGAGTACCACTGGCGTTGCAGTGTTCAAGCTTTTCCACAATATAAACCGATTCAAGTGTTATCTTGCGTTCCTTCATGTGAAGCGCTGTAGCCTGCTCCGCTAGGGCTCTGATTTCAACTCGAATATCTGCCGACATAGTGATCTCCCTCGTTTGGTGAAACGACGATAACATAGGGTTTGAAAGCGAAATATTTGACGAGTTCGTCCTAATGGTTTTTAGCTGCGATTCAAGGGGTCAAACACGCGGTTGGCTTTGCTTCTTTGGAGGTGGGTGACTAAAAGCATGTGTGGAGCGTAGATCATTGAATAGAGGTGGGTTTGCGAGCGACCAAAAAGGCGTCAAGGTAATAAAACTCAGGGTTTTTGATATCGTTCTCGGGAGCTGGGGAAATGATGTGGATTTTGCTTTTCCGGGAAAGTGAAGAGGAGGAGGTTCCTTTGGAAGTAGCGCTCGAAGGTGGATATCGTTTCGTGCCCACCATTGTGAGGCGATGCCCTCGTTCTTGCGCTTTCACGGGAAAGTCTGGTCATGATCGAGGATCTAGGTGTTGGGGACTAAACCTCGCGGTCACTCGAGCTCGCGAAATCCGACCCCACTCACCCCACTTCATCAACCCAAAAACTCTCGGGCCAAACGCGAAATCAACTGAATCCCATAGCCAGTCCCAAGGCCCGAGCCCGTACTGGAAGGTCCAGCCATATCAATATGAATCCAGGGAATGTCGAGGTCATCGATGTGACTATAGACGAACTGGGCGGCACAGGAACTTTGGGCATTGGAACGGTTCTTGACCGAGTTCACCATATCGGCCACCAGACTCTTAAACTCGTTCTGATAGAACTCGGGTGCGAACGGTAGAGGATGCACCAGATCGCCAGACTCTTTGCCGACCTTGACGGCCAATGCATCGAGTTCGGTGCGATTGGAAACAACCGCAGCATGTAGCATTCCCGTGGCGACGAGCTGAGCGCCAGTGAGGGTTGCGGCATCGATCAGAAGATCAGCTTTATACTTTCGCGCGCAGTAGGAGAGACAGTCGGCCAGGAGAAGACGGCCCTCGGCATCGGTATTGTTGACTTCAACCGTCTTGCCCGAATGCATAGTGATGATATCGTCGTTTCGGAAGGCCGTAGGACCTATCGCGTTTTCAACCAGAGCTACTGCCACAACCAGACGATGCGGAAACTTATTTCGAACCAGACAATTGAACGCGCCAACCACCGCCGCTGCGCCGCCCATGTCACCCTTCATGCCGACCATAGCCCCACTGATCTTGAGACTAAGACCACCGGAATCATAGCAGACACCCTTACCAGCAAGGACGACGGTCTTGCTGGCGCCGCGCGGCTTGTACTCAAGAACCACCAGACGCGGCTCCTCTTCAGCAGCCTTGCCGACATTATAAATTCCGTTCAAGCCTTCTTTCACAAGGCTTTTGCCGACGATCTCAGTCGCCGTAACGCTCGCGAGGCCCTTAAACTTGCCGATAATGTCTTTGGCAAAAACTTTAGGATTCAAATGGTTGGGCGGAAGATCGACAACGCGGCAGGCCCAGGTTGTTTCCTGAACGAGGGTCTTTACCGAAGCGCTGATTTCAAGCGGCTTGCCGTTTGGATCGACAGCCAGAATATCGATATGCTTCGGCTTGGCGTTTTTCTTAAAATTAACTTCACGCAGACGTCGAACAACACCCGTTACGGCCCCGCCCAAATGAATCGGGTCCTCGACGGCGATGATGACGAGTCCGCGCTCTTCGGATTCCATCGCATCGAGCTGCTGAAAAATCCACTCGCGACGGGTCGGACTATTATCCTTGGAAATCTTATCGGGCAAGACTGAGACGATAATCTTATGGGGATCGGCAACGCCCGTGATTGAAACCGACGCCGAAGGCCCTTTGACCGGTGCCGGTCCCTTGAGCGCTTCTTTGAACATTTGCAGATAAGCGGAAGGGATTAGCTTCGCGTGAAAACCCTTTTGAAAGGACGCGAACGTTCCTATGACAAAAACTGCGCCTTTGCGTGGAAAAAGGTCTTTGCTCGATTCCAGAAATTTAATTTGCATGATGGTCCTTCAAGCGCGATTACACGGTGAGTTCGAACGCCAGCGAGTAAGGATATTAATTAATAATATTAATAACCTATGGGACGGCGTGACGCTGTGTCCACGAGGTAAGATCCAGCTCCCCCTCACACTCTCGATCATACGTGGCTTCAAATGGTTTTATTTTAGCACCCCTGGGCAGCCGTTCAAACGAGTTTGGCAAGACGCAATCAAGGTCTCACCCTGGCGCCAGTGGCCGGAGTCGATTCCGCTCTGTTGAATCCGGAGGGGCGGACCAGGGGGATCTCAAAGATCAAGACTCACAATGCGTGTATCAAAGCTCTATGGTCATGACCATTGAAAATCGCACCGGCAATATGCGGTAATAAAATGCTCTTGGGAAAGTAACCAATCGCAGCGCCCGCCGCCTGCATCATCAACAGGTCGTTCGCACCATCGCCAACCACCAAGGTGTCGTTTAAATGGATCCCAAGTTTCGTGCAGGTTTCCATTAGAAACTGGGCTTTGGATTCGGCATTGATCACGGCGCCGCGAAGCCGCCCGGTAAGAGTGTTGTTTTCCGAATCGAGCTCGTTGGCAATGAAACCATCAAAGGCAAGCTCCCGGGCAATCCCGGACGCGAGGGCGTTGAAGCCTCCGGAGACGAGAAAAAGTTTTATCTTCTTGGTCTTCGCCTCTTTGCAAAAGTCAGGCATGCCCGGGTTGATGGTCAGGGTCTTGGCGACTTTGGAAATAATCGAGTCAGGCAATCCGCCCAGCATCTTCACCCGCTCGCGAAGAGCCGAAGTAAAATCGAGAAGGCCGGCCATGGCCTGGTCGGTGATCCGGGCAACCTCAGCCTCCTTGCCGGCGGCCTTGGCGAGTTCGATGATTGATTCCTGGCGGATTACAGTGGAATCCATATCGAAGAAAACGGCTTTCCAATCGCGCTTGGGAAGGTAAAGACACGTAAGCCCGCTTTGATTGGTTTTCAGAACACGGGCTTTTATATCCGCAGTCAACTCCGGCGCATCCCACACAAAACGAGTGAGACGCAATGCCTTGAGGTGCTCAGGTGTTCCTAAATGAGCAAACGTATCCGACTGACGGCTGTCCACAAGAAGCTTAAAGGTAGCCATGGAATTCCTTCGTTGGATTAATCAATGACTATGAATGGCAGATTTTGGTGGGGAGGATCAAGCAAAAATACGCGAGGGGAGGCGAACTGCGGGCAGCTATCACAGGATCAAGCGGGAGAAGTCGGCTTATTTTTCGCCTGGCGATTCGCGCTGCTGATCGAGGCCTTCTCTCAGCCACTGGAGACAGAACTTAGCTGACAATCCCATCGTACGTTTTTGCAGGAATGCCACCCGCACCCGGTTCGAGACCGGGGACTTGAGATGAATGACCTGAAGTGAGGGGAAAGCCTTGGCGGCGTCCTGCACATATGAATCCGGCACCAGACCAATGCCGAGGCCAAGACTGATAAAATTTATACAGCTCTGGATATCCATCACCCGGGCGCGCACATTGATATCTTTTGGCAGCCGACCCCAGTTCTTCTTAAACCAGGCGTTCATAAGTTCCTGAGCTTCCACATACTGAACAAACGGGAGCTTTGTAAACTGCTCAAAGTTTTCGCTGTATTGAGGAAACTCTTCGAGGAGGGACGATCGACCAACCATGACATAGGGGTCGGAAGCAATCTCCTCATAATCCAGATTCGGCTCGTTAACAAAAGCATCCACCAGAGCAAAATCGATGCTGCCATCTTCAAACCACTTAGAGAGGTCGGTGGCGAAACCAAACTTAAATTCAAACTTCACCATAGGATGCGCAAGAGCAAAATCCGCCAGATGTTTGATCAACGGCCGCCCGTGAAGGGTAGGGGAAACGCCTATTTTCACACGGCCTAAAAGCTCGCCATCCTGTTTGGAAATTTGCCGGAGCGTATCCTCCAAATCATCGAGCCGCCGTGAGCACTCCGCATAGAGTAGATCGGCCTCCGAAGTGGGAAGGATCTTGCGATTGATTCGATCAAATAAAATTATGCCTAACGTGTCTTCGAGGGATTTGATTTGCTGGCTGACGCCGGACTGGGTGAGATGCAGCTGCTTTGCGGCAAGAGTCATACTCCGCGTACGGTAGACGACGAGGAAAATGCGCAGATAGTTGAGATTTAAGCGAGCCAACAGTGACATAGACGCCTCTCGCGCTCGGGAGCGTTCTTAAACGTAAGACAAGGGACGGAAGGATGATATAGCCTAAAAGTGCGTCTTTGTCAGCTTATTTTGCTTCCGTACCCTCAATCTTTACCTTTACTTCAAAGTCAAACCTTGAAGATTTGCTGCTTGCTTAAATGACAATAGTAGAAGTGCGCAGCATCCAAAGCGTCCATCCATATCGTGTCATTATAGTAGTCGTAATGAGCAGGAATCTCCTTGGTGTCGATAGCATTCAAAACAAAATCCGGGTCGAGCTCATAGAGTTCGCACATGCCATGAAAGGACAAACGCTTGCCTTCATAGCTTTTAGGATCGTGGCCTAGCTCGACTAGGGCTTGCTTAAAAACTGCTTTATCGACTTGTGGACCCATTCTAAACACTCCTCAACAGAAGTTTCTCTTCTTGATATTTATTTTGTCTCTGCCTGCATTCGGTTTCAACGGGTAAACCTTGCTTGGTAAGGGTTTGCTGGGTAGGTGTGGGCCGACGGTGGGTCGAAATCTTGACGGGAAAGGGCTTGATGGGTGTGGGACTTTTGACAGAAGGCGGAAAGCGGGACCTGGAAAGGAAAAGGGAGAAGCGAAGCTTCTCCCTATAATTTCTATTTCTTAAGACCGTCGAGAAGCGTTTTGTGCGGTTGAAAGAGTCGCCTTGGAATCTCGGGAAACAGGACGTTGGCTGTATAGCTATTGCCTAGCACCTCGTAGAGAACTATCTCGTGATAGACCACCGGAGTCGCTCGAATATTTTTTTCCGCGAGGATCCAGAAGGGACATTGCTCCAAATCATAGACGGCAATGTCTTCGGGAATTTCTGCCGCCACGAATACCGGATTGAAATGGGTCGCGACCTCAGCGTTCTCCAGGTAAGTTTTTCTGTCATCGGGACTTGCATGGGGAAGCTCGAGACAGATGCTCACTTCACCGCTTTCATGCTTCGCCCTCACGGGACTACCACCGACGTCCTTGCCATTGTTAGGAACCTGACCGAGGGCGTTCAGGGGCCTTTTATAAAGCTCGATGATGGCCTCTTTCTCACCCACGCCCTCTTTCAGCTCTTCCGCTAAAAGGAAGGGACAGTGAAAGAGTTCAAACAAGAGGGTCCAGAGCTTTTTATAGGCAGGCTTGGTGTCCTTGAGCCAGCCCGGATGTTTAACCATGCGGCTCACGAACCGCTCACGCAGCTGATCAGCTTCGACGGCTGCCTGCTCGATCCGATCCACCTCAAGGGAGGCACGGATGCGCTTGAGGCCTTCGAGTACCTGCTGGTGCTGCATAAGGAAAAGTTCAGTGTCGGCGATGCAAACGGCGCCCTCTTCGATCACGTTATCGATATTGCGAATAAACAGGGAGTGCGCCGTCGGGAATTTCTCTTTGATCTTTGGAAACAGCCTGACGAGCATGCCGTGCCCGGCCGGTACGAGGGAGATTTTGCCGTTCTCGCACCGATAAGGAAGACCTTCTCGGGTGAATCGAAGGGTACAAAGATCCGACCCCTGTTCCATGAAATGAACGCTATCATCCAAGCCTTTTTCGGCCTTGAGGTGCTCGGCAAATTTCTCGGAATAACCGAGCGGTGCAACATACACTTCGCCGTCGAGGCCATTCATCGCCGCATGTTCGTCGTGCTTTTGCTTAAGAAAACTTGGACCGCTTTTGCGGGCGGGTAACAGCGCCTTCGGCGAATCGATCTCATAAAGGGCAGCCGCGACAGTTTCCGCATTGAAATCATCATTGGCAGCGTTCAAAAGCTTGGATAGCGATTTCGGTAGCGGCCATTGCTCAGCACCCTGTTTTTTAAGGGCTTCGAGCTGCACCCGAATCGCCACCTGGTCCTGATCGGCCAGCGCCATACGCAGGTCCTGAAGCGGCTGAAAATAGCGACTTGCCGCTCCCGCCGCTGGAATAAAGGCCACAAAGCCTTTGGCCTGAGCCTTGCCGTCATCTTTTAGATAACGTTGCGGCAGTATCCCGTGATTATCGAGACGCCAGGTTTCCAGAATCTTGATAAACGACGTTTTTTGCTGGGACAGACTGCCATGAATGCGACGCTGATGGATCAAGATATCACGAGCATCAAGGCCATGATCGTTCAACTCTTGCTCGCTCAAACCCTTTAACATCAACTTCTCCTAAAATTTAAGATCTCTCCGCTCCAGTATTGTCGACCTCGGGTAGGCGGGCCATACTTCGCTGTCTGTTCGAGGCAGCGCGAGCAGCACTACGGACCATGGGAGAAGGATCATCGTTCAATAATTTTTCTAACAACTTACCGGCAATGGAAGCACCGCTCGGAAGTGGTAGGGCCTGGCAAATTTCAACTCGAATCCAGGCGTGAGCTTGATTATGCAAAAGATTATCGAAGATTTCTAGTATGCCTTTTTCGCCTTCAGGGCATTTCATATGCTCAATCACGAAGCGAAGTGCCACTGGAGATAAAAATTGCCCTTCTTTTTCGATGAGCTTTTGCAGCCTCTGATCCGACTCTTTGGCCAGGATTTGCAACAGAGTTGCCTGATATGGCGATGGAAGATCGGACAGTTGAAGCACGGTGCCGAGGTCCTGCCAACGGGCAAATGCAAATTGTATGGCAGTGAGCTCATACCCCTTATTACTAAGGAGAAAAATGGGCGCCTGCCCCCGTCGTGATTGGGGTTCCTCGTAGACTAAACCGTTGCGAACGAGCAAATTAAGGTCGAGTTGAAAATGCTCCAGAGGGGTCAGGGCTTCGAGCTGTTTTGCAGTTTGTCCCGCGGGCCAACAGGCGGCAAGAATTTGACTCAAAGAAATCAGATAATTTTTTTTTAGCTTATTTTTGTTGATCGCACCATCGCGCTGGAGGACATTCTTCAGACGATAGAGATCCATGTTGGCTGGGGATTCTTCGATCTCATCGAAAACCCTTCGCATGATGGTGTGCAGGTCCTGCGTCAGCTCCGGCGCAAATTCAAAAACCGAGCTTTCGGCGTCGAGTGCCAGCGCATTTTTAAGCAAGTCGAGGACGTTGCGGCCGAATCCAAGATCGATTTCAAGCCTTGTTTCATCGAGCGAAATCAACGAACAGATGATCATGTGCTCAAGAAATTCGGCATTGTAATCGTCGGTAGTCCAATCAATCTCACGTGGCGTAAAACTATGCAAAACATCAAGCGCCGCTTCCACAACCTCCCCACTCAAAGCGCCCGGAATCAAATATTCACTGTTTAAAAAATCGATCGCCAGTTCTGGAAGGATCGGAGCGTGGTGCCACTGCCGGTGTCTTATCAAAAGATAACTCAGATCGAAACAGGCACTCCGGGCCAGGGCAGGAGCCACCTTGGTAGGTGCACGACCCTTTAAAATCAAGGAATAGATGGTCTTTTGCAGCTTTTTTACGATAGGCTGAAGCGTTTCCTGGCCCAGAATCTTCGATTTATTACTAAAGCTCATTAATGTGTCCATTGCCGCCTCGCCCGAACCGTCTGGGAACGGATTAAGATAAGATTCGTAAACTTCCTCCTTATTGTACCGACAAGCATCTTCAGGAATGAAGGCTAGATTCATTTAAAATATCGAACAGGAGTCCGGGCTACGGGGTTCTGTGCGAAAAAGGGTCGATCCCATGTCAGCTAGAAATTTGCAAAGTTTGAATAGTGAGCTCGAAAGTAACGGATTCGTCCACGTGGATGCCGATCACTTTCGTTTTGAGCCCCTGCGAGGTAAAAGTCCTAAACGTCAGGAATTACCTTGGAGTATCCAAAGTTGGGAGCTCGAAAACAAGGGGGATACGCTCCGGCAGCAAAACTTTACAGCCAGCTTGAATGCTGAACTATTTCTACAAAACTTTGAAGATCTCCTAAAAGATCGTTTTCCCGCGTACCGTAAGGTAGCCATGCAGGAGGACAAGAAGAATGGGTTTTGGCTGCTGATCGAATTCCTGGAGCGCGAGAAAGACGCTGATCAAAGTCGTCTCATCGAAAGCGAGGACGCGATCTCGCACGAGTTGCCGCACGGTCTTGCCGCGTTACATATTTCGGTAATTCAAGCCGTAGGTCAGATATCTTTGTTTATGACCAAGCACTGCTTTCTGGGGCATACCCCCGGAGCGCTGTTTATCGAGTTGCCTAAGATCCTGAATCAATCGCTCTTTGGCACGGCTCTTTCGCATAAAACAAATTTCAACGCCTACTTGCTTACTATCAAAAGCGAAGAACTACGAACCAGCCTTCTCGAATTTTGTGAATTTCCTGACTTCGTGGAAACGATAGTCGGCCTGAAGGATCACGAAGACCCCGGCTTCGGTCAGACCAAGTTAAGTTTCGAAGGGCGCAACTGGCGTTTGAAATGGAGTCACGGCGAAGAAATGCCTGAGCTTCTCGTACCGCCTATGGAGATCCTGGAACAAAAAGAAGTAGCTCGACGCTTTCAGCGGCTTGACGAGCTTATCTTACTCGAGGACTACTCGGCCGCTCTTAAAACGTGTAAGGATTTTATCGATAAAAATCCACATTCCCTCTATTTGATTCGCCGCTGGGCCTTCCTCACTCTTTGGGCGGGTATCGACTTCGAACGAAAATACCTCGACCTTATGGTGCGCTTTGATCCTACCAATCTCATGACGCTTTCCCTCTGGGTCCGGCATGGCCTCGAAAAAGTAAATGCCGATGTCCTTCTGGAAAATCTTTCCAAACTAGGCAGTAGTCTTGGTCAGGCAATTGTGGATTTCGATAACCTCGACATCACCGGCCTGACGCTACCGGAAATGCTCGGCGATGCCTGGAATCAAAAAGACGATCAGCGAGCGGTCAGTTGTTATGAACGAGTCCTCCATTCACGAGGGGAAATTCCTCGTATTCTGGTCAAGTTGATCCGGCTTATGCGCGACATCGGTGACCCGTCAGCCGAAGAATCCTATATGGATAGGCTGCTGTCATGCGAAGTGCCGCAGCGCACCCGGGCTGCCATCTATTATCGCTTGGCTGAAATCAAACAGAAAATCGACCCGTCCGATGCTTCGGAATGGGCTTTGAAGAGCTGGCACACGAACAAGGG
>Ga0066648_10002017_pt1 | contig 10387 bp, 8 predicted proteins | sample CryGeyCG12114_NA_FD_59537 | JGI IMG/M metagenome (GOLD analysis project Ga0066648, IMG submission 59537) | Groundwater microbial communities from aquifer - Crystal Geyser CG19_WC_8/21/14_NA | ecosystem: Environmental > Aquatic > Deep subsurface > Groundwater | place: USA: Utah: Grand County... | reverse complement strand
TTATGAAAGCTGGAAGGTGGACGGTAGAAGCAGATACTTCGCGCCGGTGGGTTTGGAGAGCAAACAGACGAAAGGTTAACTGGATACAGAAAGCGGTCTGTTGCACTTCTGGAGCTTTGCGACAAAAAAGTAGATACGGTAGCGAGAGGCGATGCTGTTCGACGGTCTGCGAGTGCTGAGATTTGTGTGTGTTTGGCCAGGGAGTACAATGAGGTCTGTCGTGTGAGAGAATCAGAGGAAACAGAAAGAGGCTGCCCTTGCAGCACAGCACGTTGGAGTTGATGCAGCCAACATCAAACGCCGAACTTAAGCCCGCTAGCCGGATCTCGACCACTAGCGTGACTCGGACCGGCACCGGCGCTCTGCCCGTTTGCTGCAGGGCCTTCAACCTCGAAAATCTTCTTTCTCTCCTTCCTCCCTTCCTTTCTCTTCCTCAGACCACCAACTCAAATCATCGTCAGCTGTATAGCTATTCTGTGACACTGGCGACTCCGATGTGTAGGTCGAGAACAACCTCAAAATCCGCATCTAAAACCATCGTCACGAGGGCCTTTAGGCTACCATGACGCGGTGATGACCTGATTGACGGAACATAAATCATGTATTTTGACGAGAAGCGGCATGCTACTGTAAGATGGAAGCTGGTGTGGAAACCCGGAAGGGTAGAGCGCTTTGTAAAGCGAGCGAGGTGTGTTTTGAACGTTTTCTGATCCCACACCTGGCTGCATATCATGAAGAGAGATTTCATACTCTGGTAAGCCGAAGCTCAACCGCATTCGTTACACTCATGCTTCGCATGTTGCTGGTCGAGAATGAGGTGTAAAGGCAAAGTCTGATCGAATGCATTCTTGTTTTTAATCATAGTTTCTTTCTCGATGTTAGAGCTAATAATAATTACAGAATGCAGCGGCTCGTACATCATATCGAGGCAATGCAAATGTGGTCTTCGTTACGTTTACATCGAAGCCCCGAGCTGCAAGCACGTGAACAATCCTCCCATTGTCAGATCATTCCATCTGCGCACGAGCCTGGTGCTTGTTGCAGCTTCTGGATGTTAAACCGCGTCGATACTAGCCCTTGTTGCCAATTGCTCGTTCTGATTGCCGATTTTCGATATCTGGAGAAACGCGTCAACCCCATAACCCTCTAGGCTGTGAAGTTCAAGTCCGCCTGCCCAGTATTCGGCGTAGACCTTACTCATAGGCAAGCCCATGCCAAGCCGCAAGTCTGGTTGCCTCGAAGCCAAAGCACTCAAAGATGAATCCCTAATTCGTGCGCCATCTGATCTGGTTGGTAGCGACGTCAGCAGCTCTTGCGTCGTTGCAGCCATAGCAGGTACTTTCTCAAAATTACGCAATCGAAGTGCGCTTCTAGGACCTTTGTTAAAAGACCACAGATATGGCAGAATATCCCTCGGAATGCCACCGCCTTGATCCGATATGCGAATGACAACGTGCTGTGGTGCTTCGCATATCAGGACCTCGATTGGAGGAGGTTTATTATTCGTATGTTGGTGGCGATCCATCACAGCTTGGACTGAGTTTCGAAGTAATTCACCAACGATGTACTCGAGATGGCTCAGTACATATGGAAAAGTTGCTTCGAGGTGTCCTTGAATCTTGATCTCAGGCACGTGCGCACTTGGTCCAGCAGGACCTCTGCATAAGTCCTGAGCAAGCACGCCACATTGCTGAATGACATCCTTCGCGTTCAAGCGCAGTAAGACCTCACCAACGAAATCATTTTCGGAGCTTGTCTGTGGAGTATGCCACGGAGAGTTGAACGTTTCGGTCAAGGCAAGATGTTGCTCAGCGATAACCCTCCTCGAGATACGCTGCTTTTAGTCAGCCACTTTTCGCAGGTAGTAGTGCATAATAACCTACTGCCCGCAGCATTGACTGTACAAACTTGTCCATTGCATCGGGAGCGACAAGATTTTGACACTCCAACACACCCGTTACAAGATTGGGGATGACCGTCATGTGCTCTTTCAAGGTTTCGCTAATGGTCTTGCAATATTCATCGTTTTGTTCGACACTTCTGATTGTAGGCACGCGCCTGAAAGTCTCGAAAGCCTTGTAGTATAGCTCGTAGACGAGCGATAGATGGGGATTGGTAACCACAACGTAAGGCAAACGTTGCATTTCACGCAAGCGGTGCGCCAACCTTGGAGACAGTCAGCTAGTATCACTGAGCAAGGGAGACTACTGACCTTGTAGGGAGCTCGGTGCGAACATAGTTGGCAGAGCTAAGTAGACGAGACTCTGTCAAAGTGCGCCCAAAGAAAAACAATTGACGCAGACTGATGGGACGTATTGGTCGGTCAACCCAACTGTGCTCGCAGAGTCAGTGCTGTTCGTGCGCATCGATTGAAACGACATACTCGTCAAGTACGGACGCAGGACGCCATGGTGGAGGTTTGGTCGGAGAGGAGGCATATCGCACCCATCGTGCTCGAGACACGGTCACCTGCCTGCCGCAACAATGGTGTTGTCGTAGCTTGCCGGCCTGCAGCATCTCATTACAGCCGCAGGCGGATCAGAGAAGGAAGTGTAGATCATTGACTTAGTTGCATACATGATCTGGGTTGTCGTAGACAGTAACTCCGTGCGACCATGTCACTGCCAGTCGAAGGCAGTGCGGCGTGGATCTTGGGGAACGGTCCGGAAATGGATGACCGATGCTCATTCGTCATTCATCATTTCACATCCTCGCCGCAGGCACGCATCTTGCTGTAATTTCCTGCCCACGATCACTCGCACTCATATGACAGTATACTTTAAGTGGTACACAAAGGGCATCTTGACGACTTTTGTATCTTAGAAAGCCGACTAGACTTTTACTCCTCCCTAGACCTCTCCCCCTCCTGCCAGTGCCCCGCCCTCACACTGGTACTATTCTACGTAATAAGACCACCAGTTCACCACGAAACAATCTCGAAACGGCGGACTGCAGAGCTCGGTGGCGCCTGGAATGGATAACGTAAGGCACACTCACTCAGCAACCAGTCAAAGGCCTACCCTGCCCGTTTTCGATGTATCAAAACTGACTTACCACGACCTTTTACAGTTGGCCGGTCCTGACATGCTTATCGATGGCTACGACCAATACAATCAGCAAGAAAATGATGTTGTCGATATCTCACCGGAAGATGCTTCTGAAGAGCAAGCTGAAGCTCCAAGCAGGGCTGACGACTGTATGTTAAGTGCATGTTGAGCAGTAGGAAATGCTAACTATGTGGGCAGTCGAAGCAATGAAAGCCCAGCTACTCGTAGATGAAGATGAACTAGAAACTGAAGCAGAGACACACAACACATGGCATATCAAAAATTGGAGGTCACTGCCACGGCGTGCGCAAGGACCGACATTCGAATGTGGGGGTTCACCATGGAGAGTGCTGTTCTTTCCTTTTGGCAACCAGGTTGATAGCGCTTCATTCTACCTCGAGCATGGCTATGAGAACGATCCACCGCCGGACTGGTATGCTTGTGTACAGTTCGCCCTTGTCTTATGGAATCCGAACGATCCTACCTTGTACCGGACACATGTGGCCAAACATCGGTTCAACGCGAAAGAGGGAGATTGGGGCTTCACACGATTTGCGGAGCTCAGAAAGCTATTTCAGCACCCCTGGGAGGGCAGCAACAGACACTTAGTGGAAAACGATGAAGCTATGATGACGGCGTACATCCGGGTGGTCAAGGATCCAACAGGTGTATTGTGGCACAATTTTGAGGGTTATGATTCCAAAAAAGAGACGGGTATGATTGGTCTCAAGAATCAAGGCGCAACCTGCTACCTCAATTCCCTGGTACAATCGTTGTACTTCACAAATGCCTTTCGAGAAGCTGTGTACCAAATACCCACCGAGAGTGAAGCCTCGAAGACGAACAGTGCCTGGACACTACAACGGCTATTTTACAGATTGCAAAGAGACAAATTGGCTGTTTCCACTAGTGAACTCACAGCATCCTTCGGGTGGGATACCAGACAAATATTCGAGCAACAAGATGTGCAAGAGCTATCACGAATACTGATGGAAAACCTGGAAAAGAAAATGAAGGGCACACCTGCCGAAAAGTCCCTTCCAGAATTGTTCGTTGGCAAATCGAAGACATACATATCTTGCATCAATGTGGACTACGAGTCATCGAGAATAGAAGAATTCTGGGACATTCAGCTCAATGTACGAGGGAACAAGAATTTGCACGAAAGCTTTATGGACTACATCCAAGTCGAAACCCTTGAAGGGGAGAACAAATACGACGCCGGGCAGCCATATGGCCTGCAAGACGCTAAGAAGGGAGTTATATTCGAAAGCTTCCCACCCGTGATGCATTTGCAGTTGAAGCGGTTCGAGTACGACATCAATCGAGACGCCATGATGAAAGTCAATGATCGCCATGAGTTTCCCGATGAATTCGACGCTTCGCCCTATCTTTCAAGCGACGCGGACAAGTCAGAACCTTGGATATACCAGCTGCACGGAGTCTTAGTACATAGCGGCGACTTCAACGCTGGTCACTACTATGCGTTCCTAAAGCCGAGTAAAGATGGTTTTTTTTACAAGTTCGATGACGACCGAGTGACACGGGCAACCATGAAGGAGGTGCTGGAAGAAAACTATGGAGGTGAATATGCTGCAAATCAGATGAACGGAAATGCAGGCGTACGGCAACCATACACGAGAGGTTATTCAAACAAGCGGTCCATGAATGCTTATATGTTGGTGTACCTCCGGAAGAGCAGAATGGATCGAGTCCTGGTTGATGTCACGGAGAATGAAGTCCCATCACACTTGGAGAGGAGAATCGTCGAGGAGCAGGCAGACCTCGCTCGAAGAAGAAAGGAACGAGAAGAAGCACACCTTTATCTGAACATTGGTGTCATCACGGGAAAGTCGTTTCAAAACCACCACAGCTTCGATTTGACGAATTATGACGCTGAGCAAGGTGACCCGGCCGCTCCGCAGGTACATCGCATCTTGCGTGCGACCAAGGTTGGTGAGTTTGCAGCCCAAATCGGCGAAGACTTAGGCTACGGTCCGGACCAAGTCCGTTTCTGGGTCATGGTTGGTCGACAGAACAAGACGAACCGTCCTGACGCGCCACTCAAAGATCTCGAAATGACTGTTGAAGATGCTTGGGGCCGCTTCGGCTCAAAAGGAAAACCTTTCTATCTGTGGGCAGAGACACGCGCCAGATCCGAAGATGGCAAAGTGATGTGGCCGGATGCAGCGCAGGCCGCAGGTGGAAATACGTCAATATTGGTTTTCCTAAAGTATTTTGATGTTCGGGCTCAAGAGCTCTCAGGTGTCGGCCATGTCTACGTCAAGAAACACGACAAAGTTTCGGAAATTGCGCCACAAATCAGTCAGCTCATGCAGTGGGACACAAGTATACCGGTCCTGCTCTTTGAGGAAATCAAGTTCTCAATGATTGAAGCAATGAAGCCGAAGACGACTTTTGCACAATCGGAAATTCAGGACGGCGATATCATATGCTTTCAACAAGAACTTCGAGATCTTGATCCCTCGAGTGTCATTTACACAGACGCTCGGCAATATTACGACTACCTTCTCAATCGGATCCCCGTGTTGTTTCATCCTAAACCTGGGTGTTCCGGAGAGCCTTTCACATTGAATTTGAGCAAAAAAATGACTTATGACCAATTCTCTGCAAAGGTCGGCGAGCACTTGAAGGTCGACCCGACCCACGTACGGTTTGCCACGGTCAATATTCAGACAAATAAGCCAAAAGCCTGGGTAAAGCGTGGCTTAAACCATAACTTGCAGCAAGTCCTTTCATCACAATACTCATCGTACGGCGGCTACGCATCGCATAGGTCCGATGCTCTGTACTACGAGATTCTCGAAACGAGTCTTGCTGATTTTGAGACCAAGAAAATCCAAAAGGTCTGGTGGTTGCCTGAAGGCATTGCAAAAGAGGTAAGGTCGAAAACGATGGCAATGGAAGTTATGCTAACATCATGTAGGAATTACTAGAAATTCTTGTCTCGAAGAACGGCACTGTCGGCGATCTTCTGGCTGGCGTAGCAAGGAAGCTCAACCTAGATGAAGCAGCTGCGCGCCACGTCCGTATCCTCGAGGCACATGGTGGTAAGATCAGTAAGGAGCTGATCGAGGACTTCAACGTAGCGAGCATAAGCGATTTCATGACGTTGTACGCAGAAAAGACGCCTGAGGAAGAGCTCAATGCAGCCGAAGATGATCGGTTCATTTACTGCTTCCACTTCGACAAGGAAGCTCAGAAGCCGCATGGCATCCCATTCAAATTCGTTCTGAAAGCTGGCGAACAATTCAAAGAGACCCGAGAACGGATAAGCAAGCGAACGGGCATCAAGGGAAAGCTGCTGCAACAGGTCAAATTCGCTATCGTACCAAGAGGCACATATCCGAAGGCGAGATATATCGAGGACGAAGACGTTGTCTACGACCTTGTCCAAGACGGCGAAGAGATGTTGGGTCTGGATCATGTGAACAAGACCCGCTTCTGGGGACGCTCCGATGCAATGTTCATCCGATGATCATGTGGTTTATGGCGGTGTTGAGAATGAGTCTCCTTGCCATTGTACGCGTATTATGAGCATACGAAGGAGTCGAAGGCGCACGGAAAATCACCCAGCAAGCACTGCAGGTAGAGAAAGGACAACATATTGAAACCATCGGCAGGAGGAAGCCCTCATTCTTTGCATGTGTGCTTCAGCGCAGACATCGCGGTATACTTAGATGTATCGTTAGCTAGGTAGCTATACGAGGAGTATTCATGCTTTCCATGCAAGTTGCAGAGAACGAAAGAAAGCTTACTTCCATGTGTGCTGACATGGAATGCTCATCTGCCCGCACCGAGCCGTGAGAAAGGACTACACAGAGTAGCATGGACCAACCATGCATGACCATTCCCCTTAGATGTTGTCCCTGATCCACGTCCACAATTTCACCACATACTCTTCATCCACCGCTCTCACGTCCTTCATACACGGCATCACCTCCACCGTCGCCGACATCTCATACCCTGCGTCTTCCCCACCACCCTCCTGTGCACCGTCCCCTCCTTCCTGACCCCCATAAGCATTCCTCCAGAACCCCAACAGCCTCAAACTCGGATGGTCCTTCGTCTCCTCGTTCTTCTGCAAGCCCTCCAGCTTCGCCAGCCACTCGGCAGCCGAGACGACGTCGAAGTCCTCCCGCTTCTTCAACCAACGCAGCAGATCCGTCCACGTCGTGCTCACCTCCGGGTTCAGCACGTGGTAGACAGCCGGCCCATCGTCGTCGCTTTTCTCCGCCGCGGGCTCCGGCCCGTCATGTTCGTTCAAGGCGCACTGTATGAATGCCTCGGCGGCGCGATCGACTGCCAACCAGGCTAGCCTCTCGTTCTGCAGGTCGGGCAGGACGCCCGTGGCGCGTGCGCTGCCCAGCATCAGCGGGTAGGCCTCGCTCTTGTTCCAGACGCCGTGGGCCATGTCGCCGCTGAGCTGGCCGACGCGGATGACGGAGATGTGGTTGCGCAGCTTGGCGGCTCGGTCTCGGTGCGCGGACAGGCAGATGTTTTCCGCCACCCATTTCGAGCGCGAGTAGCCGATCCCGCCGGAGACGGAGGGCGAACTGAGGATGGACTCCGGGACGCCGCCGTGGTGGTTTGTCCGGGAGTATGAGGCGACGCTGGCGACGCTGGAGCAGAATATGAAGTGTGGTGGGTTGGCGCAGGAGGAGGCCAGGGTGAGGAGGTTGGCCAGGCCTGCGAGATGTGTTGAGGCGAAGGAGCGGAGCGGAAGGAGGAAGTTGACGGACCAGGCGAGGTGGAGGATTGTGGTGATGGAGCTGCGGAGCGTCTCGAGAGTGGAGGGCGAGAGGCCGAGGGATGGTTCGGAGAGCTTGCAAGGGAGGATGGTGGTCTTGGAGTCGAAGTTTGAGAGGGAGATGGGAAGATGGCGCGAGGACAGGGCTTTGAGGACACGTTCTCGCGCGGCGTGGGGGGTGGCGCCACGGATGAGGAGGTAGATGTGGGTGACTTGTGGGCTTTGGAGGAGTTGGTGGAGGATATGGGAACCCAGGGACCCGGTTGGGCCGGTCAGGAGGACGGTTTTGTCGGGTGTTGTAGATGGAGGGTGAGGGCCGCTGGTGGTTGGACGAGAGGTGGTGGCGAAGGTGCTGTACTCTTTGACGAGGCGTTCCATAAGTTCATGCTGGTCCTCTTCTGTGTCTGCTTGCTGACCGCGGCGAAGATTGACGATCGTTTTGCTCAATCTCTGGACCGTGCCTGAGTCTTCGACCACAGTCAATGGTAAGGGCGCAGCGTCTTTGGGTAGGAGTTGAGACAACGCATGTCGTATCTGCACACATGCAACCGAGTCGGCGCCGTATGCAAAGAGGTCAGTGTCTTCCTTCAGTTCGTCTTGACCATGCCTGCTCGTCCCTACTACAGACTCGATAATACCTTGGATCGTGGCTGGCAGTTCATTGTCTGGTACATTTTCGTTGCCAAAGGATACACTCGCATAAGCATCTTCAATGGTGCTTTCATAACGTTCTTCAGCTTTGCCCCGTAGTATCGTGCCCTTACTGCTCTTTTCCAGGTTTCCCTCGCCGTATGGCATTGCAATAAGCATATTGCGAGGTATCCTTGCATGACTCTGGCTGTCCGCATTGAGTTGCTCGACTTTCGTCGCAATCGCCCGGACGAGTTCTTCGTCCTGGATGTTCTTGGCTTCTTGCGAACGGAAAACCAGAGCGCCTGGATATGGCTTGCCGTTTCCGAAGATAAAGACATCGCTCAGTAAGGGTGATGCCGCAGCAATGGCAGACTCAAATGGCGATGGGTCGAACTTCTTGCCAGTGATAAGGGTCAGCTGCGAATCAGCCCGAGAATGATACTTCCATGCATCCGGTATTGACTGATGCGGAGCGAACAAGTCTGCCGTAGCAAATGAACCATCCTCTCGGTTCGTCTTCGCCATGTGCGGCCATCCAGGCAAAATAACCAATTCCGAAAGTCCATCCTCTTGCTTCTCGAAGTTGAGATATTTGACGCCCTCTCCTGGTCGCAGGAATTGCCATTCCTTATCACTGTCGTAGTCTCGGTGCGAGGACATGAGAAAGCCGCATTCAGCGCTACCGAAGCGTGAGACGAGGTTGACACCCTTCTGGACAAGGTCGTTGCCTGCCTCAGGGGGGAGCGCTGCACCACCTACTCCAACAATATCCATATATTGGAGATGCTTCAAACCCTGCTGGTCGGCTGCTATCATCTGGAGAACGTATGGTACCGACGAGAAGTACTTGACCTGCGGAGTTGCCGTGTCTTTTGTGCTCTTCACAGCAACATCTAGACATTTGACCACGTTTGCCGCTGTTATAGGCACCTCCTTGCCGGGGAAAAGCCAGATGAGCGCATTACTTGTCCAAGCACGGAACAGGTCCGCAATACCTCCATGATACAATGGCGTCGTAGTGAAGGTAGCATGCTGGGAACCGTCCAGGCGTGGTAAGACACCGGCGCCTGCCCGATGTGATTGGGGTATTGGTTTCGGAGTGCCTGTCGAGGTGCCAGAAGTATGATGGAGGTATGCCACATCCGTCTGCTGAATGTCCGGTGGCCCAAGCTCGTCCTTTGGAGATTGCTTGATAACCTCGAAGACGCTGGGGCCTCCGACGAATGGAAGGGGTTGTGGTTGCAGCCTCGCTTCGACCGCCGATGCAGCAGAGGACGCCTTCTCTGCCAGATCCTCATAAACATCGTCGTAGAACAGCACGGATGCTTCACACGACTTGCAAAGATGTGCGATAGCTGAAGGCGAGCATTGTGGCGCAATCAGCAGGACAGGGTGCCCCAATCTCATCAGAGCTAGCCATGAGAAAAGGAAGTCTGCCGAGCTGGGACAGACCAAAGCAACCGTTTGCTTAGGAGACACCCTAACCTTGTTCGCCAGTATATTAGCAACGACCTTCGAACCCTGACCGATCTGCTCGAACGTGAGGATCTGATGGTTCCAAAAAGAGTTGGAATTCTTGCTCGGAGCATAAAAGCCTACAGCAGGAAGGTTAGGCACGTGTTCAGCTTGCTGGTCGATAAGCTCGTTGATGTTCTTGAAGCTGCCATGGTCTTGCTGTACTGCTGCCTGACCTAATGTGCATATGAAGTAGTTGATATCCATTGGAGACAGCGCCTGACTATGATTAGGTCGTGGTAATGCTCGTGATAGCGTAATGTCAGAACTCTTACTAGGTGAGGTCGACCGAATCTTTACGTCAAAGGACCGGTTCTTAAGGCAAGGTTCAAGTCTTCAATGGCCGACTCCTTGCTACGTCCAGTAGTAGAGCAAGTCTCAAAGCGTGGGCGGCAGTAACGGGTAGCCACGAAATATCCTC
>Ga0066648_10002015_pt1 | contig 10390 bp, 8 predicted proteins | sample CryGeyCG12114_NA_FD_59537 | JGI IMG/M metagenome (GOLD analysis project Ga0066648, IMG submission 59537) | Groundwater microbial communities from aquifer - Crystal Geyser CG19_WC_8/21/14_NA | ecosystem: Environmental > Aquatic > Deep subsurface > Groundwater | place: USA: Utah: Grand County... | reverse complement strand
CGAAGAAGGTGGGCGAATGGCAAAATCCCCTCAAAAAGGAAGTCAATACCTTCATTTTGGGCGCATGAGTCTCACGCTTGGCATTAGCCCTCAAAAAAAGCACAACTTGCACTTCAGATCCGATCACCACGAGTGGTACAATCGAGCGACAAGTTTAAGATTTCAAGGAGATATGGACCCCATGCGAAGCCTTTATCGAACGGTCGCACTCCTCGCCTTGACAGGCTGTATGAGCAATGCCTCCCGAGTGGATACCACAAAGGTCGGTCCATCCTTGGCAGCGGAAGCGGATCTTGGTAAAGACCGTAATGGCGTTAAGGGGCCACTTGTTGAGAACGCCGATGGGATGCCCTCTGGTGCGGGCCTCGCTCCGGCCGCCGAAGCTCAAGCTTCGAATGCCGCCGACCCTGTTGCGGAGATCAAGTCGGCCTGCGAGGCGTCAAAGACAGACGTCAAGCTCCCCGTTTTTCTGAAGGAATCGTCGGCCCTCGTCGTGGCACTCAATCAGGTGTGTCGGGAGGCTAAAGATACCAAGGTGGAAACCCTTCGGACGAATATGGCGCTGCTGGGCGTCGCCTGTACCGGATCACCCGGATTCATCACCCGCCGCGGTCATAGCAATCATGATTGGGAAGTGATCACATTCGCCCTGGATCTCAACTGCAAGATGGCAACGTCCGACCAGATTAAAACGCTCGCGAAACAAAAATTCGGAATTACCCTCGAATCTCATAACGTCACGTTCATACCAATGATGATCGACTACTGGGAGTTTGAAAAAAATAATGATGCGGGTTTGGGGTCATCGCCGACACTTACAGCGTCAGGTGGCGGTGCAGCGCAGTGGAAGAAAACAGAGACCAAAGCCGGTAGCTTTCCAATAAAGCTCTACGGACGTTCGAGTACATTCGGTAAGGATCAGCCTGTGTACGAAGCCAAAGTCACGCTGTTGTCCAAATCGAATCAACGGCAGTTCGATGTTCAGGTGGAAGACATGCGAATGCTTTCCGAGGAGGAACTAAAAACGATGCAGGACCGCTGCAAGTCGAAAACGCGATCGGAAAAAGGGTGTCGCGAAGCCTTTGAAAATTAACCCATCGGTTTCCGGGAAGGCGGCAGTGAGGTTTACCCCGACTGCCGCACCGATAAACATCACGGCGAAGCGTTAACTTCGCCAGTTTGGGTTAGATCAGTTTCAAGGCTAACTCAGGAACAGCACTGGCTTGTGACAAGACAGAGGTACCGGCTTGGGCCAGGATTCGATTCTGAGTAAACTCAGCTGTTGCAGAGGCAAAGTCTACGTCGCGGATACGGCTTCGGCTGGTCGACATGTTCTCGACCTGAACACCGAGATTGTTGATCGTGGAACTCAGACGACTTTGTTTTGCACCAAGCATCGCGCGGTTACCGGCGATTTTTTTGATGGCAGTGTCGATCACACCGAGTTTATTGGCAGCTTCCTGTCGATCAAATTCGCCGTCAGCTTCTTCAGGGCCGATTTCCGCACCTGAACTTAATCCCAAAACTTCCCCAGCGTTGAGTTTAATCGAATCGATATCGATATCGATCGTATCCGTGTTTTCGATAGTTCCATCGCCGGCACCGACATGGATCGTGAGGCTGCCGACTCCTTTGTTGGCGTCTGCTCCACCGAGAAGGTTCATACCATTGAATTCCGCGGTGTTGGAAATACGGTCGATTTCTTTGACCATCTCCGTATATTCTTTGTTACTGTAGGACCGCTCGAGGTTACCTATAGTATCAGAGGAGGCTTGAGTCGCCAGTTCCCGCATACGCATGAGAATGTTTGAAATCTCGTTCATGCCGCCCTCGGCAACTTGAATAAGAGAGATACCATCGTTGGCGTTGCGCTTGGCTTGATCGAGAGATCTGATTTTTCCGGTCAAGGTTTCCGAGATCGCGAGACCCGCAGCGTCGTCCGCTGATTTGTTAATTCTCATACCGCTCGACAACTTTTCCATGTTGGCAGCCATGTTGTTGGTTGTTTCGCCCATGCGGCGTTGAGCTGTAAGGGAAGCGACGTTTGTGCGTATGCGAAGACCCATTGTAAAACTCCTGGTTAATCCGTGATGTTTGTTTTTGTGCTAGGCACATAACTCCTATCGTCAGACCGCCAAATAGAATTACAAAAATCATCAAAAACGACTTTGATAAGACCCAAATTATTGTTTTGAGAAATTTCCAAAAAACAAATCCCTCTAAGTGCTATCAGCAGCTTAGAAGGACGTGTTTAGGCCTAAATTTTTGTGGAAAAAACGCAAGGTGAATTTGGCAATTCCCCAAGCTCCGAATTGGGATTAAAACGAAGCTAAATTATTCTTTTTGAAAAAAACCTTGATTAAACCCAACATTTCAAGCTCCTGCTGCAGGTTGATGGGTGCGTTTCCAGACCTGATGCAGGAGGATCAGCAGACAGTGATAGAAGCCTAATACGCCCAGGGTGAGGATAAGGGGCTCCCACCATAGGAGAACCTGAGGCGCAAGCCAGTTGCCGGTTGCTTCCGCCGGTAGATACATATGATCGATAAGCAGGGTGCCTACCGTGCTCAGAAACAGTCCGAGGACTATGGAAAGGTTGAGGCCGCGAAGGGCTGGCAGAACGAATGAACTCAAAATGATGGCCGTAAGCATGAAAGCTGCTGATACCATTACGTCCCTGTCCATAGGCATGGCCCAGAGCTTGGTCCAGAGCTGGATTTTAGCCATCTGCCATACAGCTCTAAGCCCCCAATATCCTTTCCAGGCGGCGAGACCCAGCAGGGATCCAAGCAGCAGGCCGGTGACGATGACGTAATCTTTGAGGAAGGATCGAAAAATGGTGTCGACCCGTAAAGGCCATGCAAAGGTTTGGGCCAGCGGACGAAAGATACCGCCGGTCGGTTGTTCGGCGACGGCAATATTGATGTTTTGAACGGCCATGAAACTTTGCACGCGCGGCCAGAGATATTCCTTATCTTTATTTGCCAACGAATGATCCCAGAACCGGCTGCGAACCGTTAACGCGTAGCCGAGTGGAACGAGAGCAAGAAAGACGAAACTAAACTCGAGTTCCATCACCCAAAAGATCGACAGGAAAAGAAAACCAAGAATAATCCGTGAGCCAGACCGGATCCAGTGGGCCATGAACGTCGCCCACATTGCCAGTCCAAACATAATGAGGTGATCGCCGGAAATCTGTCCGCTTGAGGCGATAAGACGACCTCGACTGAACAATGCGAGGCCGACGATCAAAGCGATAAGCCACGACCTCGTCAGTATTCTCGTAAAGATCATACAGCAAAGGACAGTGATCACCAGAAAGCCCTGGTTGTAGCGAACAAAGCTTGCTTCGGAGAAGATCCCGCTCCGACAGGCTTGTTTGAGGAGCATTCGGTAAAGGATCGAGTTCCCCCAATTGGGTCGACCGGACGTTTCCGAAGGACCTGCCCAACCTTCTTTTTGACAAGCGGCACCATCGGCAACTGACCCATGATTTTGGGGGGCGTAGACGATTACGTACGAACGCATATCCATCCACACCAGTCGCATCAGGATCATGAACAGGAGAGCCGTAATCATCGCTGCCTTCACTTCGATGGATCGCATCTCGTCTCCTTGGGGGTAGGTTGCAACTGATAAGTCACTTTGACTAAAAGTGCTTTTTTTACGATGGATTCTATCTTGTGCCAGTAGTTACTGGACCATTCGTCTCGAGCGCGCTAAATTGTTTCTATAACTTTTACATGTAGCAAAATATAGCGCCTCGGTAGGCCATTTGGCATTTAGAGCTTGGAGGTTAGCGCATGCGCAAAGAATTGGGTTACCTTGCATTAGGCCTTACTCCCCTGCTGCTTATCACCTTAGCTCAAGGGCCTCTCCTTCGCTACCAAACATCGTTTCAGTCGGCGAAGCAGCAATACCTCGAAGCCTTGCAGGAGAGTCGTCGGCAGTTGGCCGACCTGGGTCACAAGCTACGCGGGCTGCCCTCACTCAACGATGGCAACGGCACCTTGTCGAGTGCGGGTCGGACCTTAAATGGATTCATAGTCCCCGGAAAAATCGATCACATCGCAATCTACGATCAGGAATGTCTTTTGGTCGCAAATTCCGACCAGGGCATGCCGCTAAGCAGCGCCTGCCCCGTCAATGCTCCGAAGAGCATCAACACCCCACATTTTCAGTGGCGAAATACCCCCCACTCCAAAAGTTATGACTTGATCGCCCCGCTGATGACGATAGGCGATAAAAGTTATTTTCTGATGGCATCCAATTATTTAAACGAGCAGTGGCTGTTTCATAACCCTGAATTCAAGCAGAGTATGAACCAGTTGGATTTGCTTATGGGGGATGCATCCAAAGGAAAAATCCTCTTCAAGGAAGAGCCCGCTGTTCCTAATGGTGAACTCGCGACGCTGAGCTCCACGCATCCGCTGCTGCAGTTCTTTCCTAACCTGATCCAGTCGAAGCCGCTTGATTTTCGCGCGGTGACAGGCGCGGCGCTGGCCTGGCTACTCTTTTGTGTCGGGATTTTGCTACGGGAATTGAGTCGGAAGCGGGAAGCTATTCAGATCGCGATTCAAAAGCTTTATGCCTGGGCCGAGGAATTGGTTCCCGAAGGATCGGGCTCTGGTGGCAGCGGCGGAACGGGAAGCGGTGGCGGTGGCGGCGGCAGCAGCGGGCGTGATGCAAAGATTTTACAGCCTCTGACCTTTTCGCGCAAAGGTGAGATTGACATCCAGATTCTTCAGGATCGCATGAGTCGGCTGGTTAAAACAAATCTCGAAGCCGCCGAACGCACCGAGCACGAAAAGCGCCTCTTGCAGCAGCAGATGGTACGCCTCGAAAGTCGCTACCTCGAGGCGCAGGCCGAACAATCCTTTATGACCAAGGCGCGTTCGATGCATCAGCAGATGCACGCTTCGGCGGATGCTTTTATCTCCAAGCTGCACGACTCGCAAAGTCTTGGCGAGGATTTGTCACATCTGACCAGTCATGAGATCGTGCGGCCGGCCCAGCGACTAACGGAGCTGATGCAGCGGTGGGAAGCGGAATTGAACACGGTCACGACTCGGAAATTCGTGCGCTCTCTGAGTGAGCGGGTGGATGAAAACGGTGTGTCGGAGCTTGACGAGAGTCTGACCTTTCTAATGGAGACCGGAACTCAGCTAACCAACGCCGCAATCAATATCACACTGCTAACCCAAAAACTTTTGGTAGAATTGCAGCAAAACACAACCTTGGCTCAACACTGGTTTCATATGATGGGACACGACAATAGCATTGCCAAGACTTTGCTTGTGCTCCTTCAGGACGCCCAATCGCTCATCGACATGCAAGACAAGCCGCTGCGTTTTGAAAACGCGCTTGAGCCTGATATCGCTATCGATCATCTGAAAATCCCGACCTCGACCCTGACATCGACGTTATTTCATTGTCAGATGGCCCTCGTGGAGAACGCGATTGACAACACCAGCGCTGAGAAACTTGGGGTCAGCAATCAGCTCCGGTTGCGAGATGGCAAGGTCATTCTGTTATGCTCTCTCCGTGCCGATTCCGTTGACGAACTGTCTCTCCAAAAAGAATTCTCACCTAAGGCCGAGCAGCATCTTTCCATGGCGCTGCAAATGCTACAGGGTTTTCCAATTCGGCTGACTAAGCTGCCGGCTTTGAATGGTGTTCATGCGATTGCTTTAATGTGGGAAGCGGAGCAGGACCTGGAGGATGGACAAATAAAAGAGATTAAGGGGCGCCAGGAGACTTCGAACGAAGCGGGCGCTCAACTTGAGATCTAGGTTTAGATGGTGAATCTGCTGACATTGAAAAGGAGTCTTCCGTTGTGAAGACTCCTTTGGTTTATCTGGAATAATTCCTCCGTGTGGGAGGTAAAGAGCCCGTCAGTCCCATTTTCTCGGACTGTGAACCAAATTTAGAAATTCCTGCCGTGTCTGCGGCTGATGAAAACTTCCCTGCATGGAGCTGGTCGTGGTGTAGCTCTCTCTTTTCTCCACCCCACGCATCATCATACAAAGATGCGCCGCTTCGATCACAACACCCACGCCTTCCGGCTCAAGGACCTCCTGTATCGTCTGAGCGATCTGGTGGGTCATGCGTTCCTGTACCTGCAAACGTCTTGCAAAAGCGTCCACCAAGCGCGGAATCTTCGATAACCCGACGACCTTATTGCTGGGAATATAACCGACGTGCACCCGTCCATGAAACGGTAGCAAGTGGTGCTCGCAAAGGCTATAAAACGCTACATCCCGCACGATAATCATATCTTTGTATTCGACATCAAACAGGGCCTTGTTGAGGATTCCTGCGACGTCCTTGTCATACCCTGACGTCAAAAACTGAAGGCTCTTCATATGCCGGTCGGGAGTCTTCAGCAAACCGTCCCGGTTCGGATCTTCCCCGAGGTCTTTAAGCAATTCTGCAAAATTACGCTCGTGTTTCTGCCAATCAATCGTATCTCGAGACATCAGACCTTAACCTACTTTCGAAATATTGCTCAAAACCTCGTCGAGCTCCACTTCCTCTTCCGACTGATCGTAACCGATTTCCATAAGCGGAATGTCGCCCGACATATCGGCGACGGCCACGGCGATATCCGAAGAATCCTTCAGAGTGGGAGCGGGACCAGATGTGGGCGCCGTCTTGAGCACCTTGATGTTGAACGATGCATCGGGAAAAGTAGGATCGAGCTCGACTGCTTTTTCAAAGCATTTCAGGCCCTTATCATTCTTACCCCACTTCACAAAACCGATCCCCATATTGTAAAGAATACGGGACACAAGTTTGGGCTTTTTGGACAATAATTGCAAAGCCTTTTGATAAAGCGCAAAACCCGCATCGTAGCGCTGCTGCTTAATAGCCAAAATGGCTGATGTATTAAAAATGGAACTGAGTTCCCGCGAGTTCGCGACCCCGTTAAGGATGGCGAGAGCTTCGTTTACTTCACCCATCAGGAGCTTGGAGGCACTCTTACCAAAGGTCGCGGGCTTACTGCCCGGCGAAAATTCGAGGATCTCCGAAAAGGCCTCTTCCGCTTCCTCGGCACGATCAAGCTTTAAAAAAAGGTTACCCATCTCCAGCAGGCGTTCGACGTTATAAGGGCTTAGCAGCTGCGCACCTTTAAGGGAGGCGATGGCCGTATTATAATCACCCTGTTTCATCCGGCATCGGGCAAACAGATGTTTGACCCGGGCCGACACGTCCTCTTCCTGTAGCAAGGCCCTGAGAATATCTTCGGCCAGTTGCCAGCGTTCTTCATGAATATAGGCCTCTGCCAATTCCATGCCGACACGTTCATGATCGGGTTGTTTGGCATGAAGCTTTTCAAGCATTTCGAGGGCATTGGCATGATCGCCCGCTTTTCTGCAGGTATCAACGGCGAGCAGCATCTTTCGCATCGGGCTCGTACTGCGAAAGTCCTTGAGCAGACCTTTGACCTGATCGCGGATGGTATCGGTGGTGACTTCACCAATCGAAATGTAATTCACGTAGAATTCCTGGGCGACCTTGACAATAGCGTCTTCGTCATGCGCTGCAATAAGAAACACCAGGTGGGATTCGAGTCGATGTTCCTTACGATTGGTCTTTAGAATCAGCTGAATTTTTTCCGGAGAAAATTCCCAATCGAGAATCAGTATCCCATATTCGATCGAAGCGATTTTTTCCAGACACTCGGTTTCTCCCATCACGGGAAAGATATTATCCGCTTTCATACCTGTTGCCTTGAGAGACTGCCGGACGACGTCCCGGATCTCTGGCCTTTTGGTCAAAATGATTGCGCACGAGGTGTCTTCCACGAAATCCTCCGAGGAGGTAATAGGGCTAGGGTAATGCCTTTCGAATTCATCCGTATCTGCATCCAATGCGATACATGCCTAAGGAGACTCAAAAGACCAACGGCCAGCAGCAAGGCCGAATGGTCAATTATAGCTTGGTTTCGTAGAATTCACCAAGGATTCTCAAGAATGATTCGTGCTTTGGTCAAGACCTCCTGAAGCTCTTCATAGGCATGGCTTTTGACCGTTATCCCACTGCCTGCTGCGTACTCCCACTCGTGGGTAGAATGCCGAACTGCAGTTCGGATAAGGATGGAACTATCGATGTAGCCGGAATAGGCATCCCTATACCATATATTTCCCATAAAATAGCCACGCTCCCGCTCCTCCCGGGTGTGGATTGCACTCATGACCTCCCGTTTCGGTGCCCCCGTGATGCTGCCTCCCGGGCAGAGGGCCCGACAGATTTCGTCGAGCCGAAGACCACTTTTCATCTCGGCACCCACCCTTGCCACCAAATGATGTACGTTGGCAAAGCTGTGCAGCGACCCACTGTCAAGCACAGTCACGGCGCGGGGATAAGAAATTCTTTGCAAATCGTTACGCATCAGATCGACGATCATATGCAATTCAGCTTTATCTTTTCCGCTGTTTTGAAGCTCGTCCATAAACGTTTTATTGATGACGGGATCTTGGGACACGGGCCGCGTGCCTTTGATGGGTTCTGCCTCAATCCAAGATGCGCCATCGACCGACTTGATCTGGACAAAGCGTTCCGGACTCCACGACACCAGTCCAAGGTCAGGCAAATCCATATACGCGGAGAAAGGACCGGCAAATTTTCGAAGACGCCGGATTAGACGCGCGCGGGAAATTTCGCCGCGGTGGCGCCAATAGCGAAGCAGATTGATTTGATAGAAACGCCCATCCCGAATATCTTCAAGCGATTGCGCCACGGCCTCCAAATATTGGGAATCGGTCCAGGTGCTTTTCCAATCCACACTTTGCGGGGGTAAAGGGGGCTCCAGGGCTTCTGCCAAAGGCCACGCAACATGGTGGCGGGCTTCGGCGAATCCAGGCTCGGAACAAAGATAGACTTCGCCTTTGGCCCGGTCCCAAATCACAGCCCGACGGATTCGAAAGAAACGACAAGGCTCGCTCGGCAGGCCGCACCAAGGATTATAGGCATCGTAGGTAAGCAGCGCGATCTGCCCGAGAGTCATAGGCAGATCGGGAAAACTCGGGTGAGGCTCGCCGCGGGCTGTCACCTCAGTCAGCATGAAGTCATCTCTATCCTCTTCGTCGAAATCTAACGCCAAAAGACTGTAGGGCGATTGATCCCCACCCAAAAACAGCAGAGGCTCCTCGTTCCCCACGCGTGATATGAGATCCCACACGGAGATCCCATCGAGACTTTGACAGCGTTCGATGTGAAGGTCGTGACTCACTATTCAACTCCATGAAATCGACTGCTCACGGAGCAGGATTGCTTTTTCCAGTTCTACGAGTATCATGAGACCCACTTAGCGAGGCGCAGGCGAAAGAAGTGGCAAGTTTTTCGAGACCGGGAATTCCTTATCCGAAAAGTATTTTGCGTCTTCGTCCGGAGATTCCGGTGGAGTGCCAGCGTCCTGAACACTCAACTTAAAATAGGATCCCTTCTATGGCAATCGCAGGATTTCAAAAGGTCGGAGTGATCGGTTCGGGGCAGATGGGGAGCGGCATCGCTCAGGTTTGCGCAAGCTATGGCCTCGACGTCATTCTTGTTGATATTCAACAAGCCCAGCTCGACAAAGCCCAAAAAGGCATCGTTGCCTCCCTCGAAAAACTCGAAACCAAAGGCGCACTGCCCACCGGAACCACCGCAAAACAAGCGGCAGCCCGACTGGGATTTCAAACCAGCACGCAGGCCCTTAAAGACTGTGATCTGGTGATCGAGGCCGTCAGCGAGAACGAAGCGCTAAAAATCAAGATCCTGCGTGATCTCGATGAAGTCACCAAAGCCGATTGTATTCTCGCCAGTAATACCAGCTCAATTCCGATTACGCGGCTTGCAACTTCGACCGGTCGGCCAGATAAGGTGATCGGAATGCACTTCATGAACCCGGTACCGCTCATGAAACTGATCGAAGTCATCCCTGGGATGACGACCTCTCCCGAGGTCACCGATCGCATCATTGAGATGGCCAGAGGCATTGGAAAAGAGGTTTCGAAATCGCAAGATTACCCAGGTTTTGTCGTCAATCGCATCCTCATGCCGATGATCAACGAAGCCTTTGTCGCCCTGATGGAAAACGTGGCATCGGCGGAGGACATCGACAAGGGTATGAAGCTCGGCACCAATCAGCCTATGGGTCCCTTAACGCTGGCGGACTTTATCGGACTTGATACCTGCCTTGCGATCATGAAAGTTTTGCACGACGGCCTGGGCGATCCGCGCTATCGTCCGTGTCCCCTTCTTGTTAAATATGTGGAAGCAGGATATCTTGGCCGCAAAACCGGCCGCGGCGTTTATCAGTACAAAGCTTGACCGAGAGAAAGGCCTTAGCCATGTCCTATGAAACAATCACAGTGCAGCGCGATGCGGATGTCGCCACTCTTAC
>Ga0066648_10002006_pt1 | contig 10412 bp, 6 predicted proteins | sample CryGeyCG12114_NA_FD_59537 | JGI IMG/M metagenome (GOLD analysis project Ga0066648, IMG submission 59537) | Groundwater microbial communities from aquifer - Crystal Geyser CG19_WC_8/21/14_NA | ecosystem: Environmental > Aquatic > Deep subsurface > Groundwater | place: USA: Utah: Grand County... | reverse complement strand
ACTATCATACCGATGGCGAGGATGAGCCAGCAGGCGCTATGGACGATGTTTGAGCTTGGACGAAGCACATCAACGATGGGGCAGGACATCTGCTTTGCATACGGTACTTCTTGAATGGTCAAAGGGCGGGACGGCGCACACCACAACACTCTGTCAGACTAGGATATCTGCGCTGACGGCAACGGGGAGGTCAGATGGGCAACCCACGGAGCGGACTTATTTACTAGACATACAACTTCAGCTCAACTATACCTTCCACACTCATTGTGTCATATTTCCAAGCACGTGCAGCACGTTCTATAGCCTGTTTGACTGATCACATATCGAGCGCTTACTTCTTGAATATCCCAGCCTATTGAAATCTCCAGTAGTGTCGTCCAGCTCGGTTAGGTCGTCATACGAAGTACGAAGATCGACAAGTGCGGAGCAGTAGTGCTGCATGGTGGAGGACCCGCTCCAGACATGCTTTCCTTCGACATCATAGCTTCAGTCCTCTTTCATGCTCATGCAGCAATGGGCTGATGATACCAGCAAGAGGTTCAACCTCATTGAAATTGATTTAAGATGTTCTCATCATTCTTCTCGGGTGGCGTGCCCAAGTTCGGTCTTGGACGAACCAGCACAGCCGGTGCCATCGACATCGCATCAGTCGAGGTTCATGATGTCGAAACCTCAACAGACAAGCGCGACCGACGTCTCAAGCACCTTCTAAAACTCAACCACGCCAACTTCTCTATCTTGTGGAACAACCTCCGCTTCCACAACCACACACCGCACCTCCTTGGATCAGCCTACCTGTTGGGTGGCTCAGCAGATCATCTGACTGATATCTACGAACATGCCGCTCACGAAGGTCACGAAGAGTGGAAAGATTCGCCCGGCGAGATTGCTCTACATGACTACCGGGACTTCCTCGGTAAGCGTGAGTATCAACGGGCTTGGGTCGACTTCTTCGAGGACCAGCTTGTCGACAATAACTACGACTGGAAACTAGTTGCTGCCCGCTTCCTTTTCGAACGAGGCAAAAAAAACGAGCCTAATCATTACCCCATGTTCTCATGTCTCACTGCTGGGTTGGGCCATCCGTTGATTCACTTGGGCTACGCCTACGAACTGTCCTCGAGAGAAGTGGGTATGGAGGCTCTAGGCCTCATAGCCACTTGTTACGATCCTAAGCTCGCGGGACTATTTGAGGCCAATTCATCCTCAGCCTCGAAAGCCGGTACAGCAAATCCAATCACCTACAGCACTTCCGATCCCTTCGAGGTTTTTGCACGGGTCCAAGCTGACAAACGTCTTGATTCCCACTTTACCAAGCTCGGCGATGACAACCTGTCACGGCTCCTTTCTGATCAATCGCTGACGAGCATCCTCGCTGAGCACTTCAACGCATGGAACATCGAAGAGCCAAAAACTGCATTCGAACAAAGCCAACGGTTGGCAACAGCGTTACTTATCAGCACGAGCCCTGAAAAGCCAATCTGCGGACATGGCTACGATTTCTTCCTCCTTCACGTCTTGACTACATCACATGCCATCCGAATCATCATCCCTTTCCTACCTGCTGAGCACCATATCCCCTTGCTTCGAGAGTGGTTTCTCATTACATTAGCACTGTACATCGCACAACTCAGACCCACCACCTCGGTCCAGCAGATCCAGGACTACGACCTAAATGGCAAGACATGGGATGATGCAAGCAAGCTAGCGTTGGAAAGTGAACATAAATTCGATGAGCATTATGTTAAGGGCATCCGAGCAATGGAAGCGGCGGCCGCGCTATGGGGTGACCATGACCGCTTCTTCGAGAAGGCGGCTGTTAAGTTTGCACTCGAGTTTGAGGAATGGCAGGGCTTCAGCCAAGAAGCAGCCGAGCATGTGAAGAAAGATGCCGTTGGAAAGAAGAGAAGAGGCAGTTTTGGTGCCCTGTAAGTTCCGTGCACACATACCTGACAAATTTGGAAACGGGGGTTGTGTTTGTGCATGTTCTCCAGGCGTTGGGGTAACAGGCCTAGAAATTGACGAAATCAAGGAAAGTTCAGTACTCTATGTCAGGTTCATGTCTCTATATGCTGTCCTTTCTAGTGCTTGTTACATGATGGTAACGCTAGACCCCAGGACTCTCAATCGTGTCTCCGACCTCGAGCTCATAGTGCTCTCTTCATCTCACGCCACGTCACAATGACACCCAACATCTTGGCGCTACCACAGACGTTAGTGCGGGCGGTCGTCCCTAATCTCTCAGCCAAGTTCTCTTGACAGGCAAATCCCGTCCGACCCTCAAAACCGTCCCCTACTTATTGACATACCGAACATTGTCCTTGTAAGCCGATGCAGCTGCCTTGAGCACCTCCCACCGGCCAGTCGGTGGCCCATGAGAGCAAGACCACACTGACCCCAACGCACAGAGTAAACAAACATTGAGCCCGACTCTCTGCTTCCACTTCCTGAAGCACAACTCCTCAATACTACCCCTGCTCTGGAGACATCCACCATAAATGTAGGAGACTTGTCTAGGTGCACGAGGAACGAAGTGGGGAGCCAGCTTCGGCACATGGTGGCACAAGGTAGCAGCGAGTATGCGAGTCAATCTCGTCCGTTCAGAGCGTGGATGTACTAGAAGATCTTGACGAGGAGCTCGAGTGGGAGATCACTGATGTTCATCATGTGGTCGAGCATTGTTGTCGACTGACTACTCATTGCTGTGGACTCTATCAACAGATCGGATGGACCCGCAAGCTGAAGATACTAAGCGCTGGTGGCATAGGTCATGGTACACAGGGCTGTGTTTGGCTCGCGACGCGATTGTGGTGATGAGGACATGTCACCTCACTACAAGGCACTCCAACGCATGCGGGTCCACGGACACTTCTTTTGGCCACAGCGTCGCCATACACCAGAGCGCCAGCTTGGATGACATCGCAGATGGGGGAGGATCCCACCAGCACAAGAGAAGATCATGGTCAACTACCCGAGCTTACCGCCGGTACTCACCTACTGAAGGCTCAGCGATTACGACAGTATCGTTCGCACGCAACTGCATGACATGAGAACAGATGTGATCAGACACTCTGTTGCCCGCGAAGATAGACGATGTTCTTTGGTCGGTCCAGGGCACTCATGTGAATCCTGACTAAATCCTCCTCGTAGTCGTCTTCTATGCGGGGTATGGCTGGTCGACCTCGTGGCTCGATCAACGTACAGTATAGCACCACCCAAATGTCTCTCTCCAGAGCCGACAGAAACCTTTCGGCTAACATCACTTACGTATATACCACGCACAACTATACAACTGTCTGCGCAGTTCTTATTGAAGATTGTTCTTCTCGGGGCTGCGTAGGCTTGCCCATCCCTGGGGTAATAATCGAGGTTCGTGTTCATCGGAACAAGGTGACTAAAAACGAAGAATTGATCTGAACAAAACTATGCCCGTATTTTCAGACTGATAGCACCTTCCGTGCAAGCAAGGCTACTTCCTAAAATGGACGCATTGTTGAGCTCTGTAAACACCAACCACAACAACAGCTTCCAATATCACGTCTTGTGGCCTTCACTGTGCACACCGTATGCAAACTTTTGAGTTTGTAATGGATGATGCCTCGCATGATGGTTGCCTTCCCTTAGCGCTGCAAGGCGGTGCTCGCGTGCACTCCTCAACCTTTCACATCTTGAGTTTGCGACACGGCCTGATTGTGGCAGTGCATCATCCCAATGTACCGCACGCAGTAAGCACGTCTACATAAGCCAGGCAGTAGCCTGGATAGGACTCGACTCTACGATTAGAATACCACGCAATTTCCTTGCATCTCGATCATCGACTGCCGTCGGTCCCTAACACAATTTATACTCAACATTCATGACGCGTACATCGAGGACACCATGGACAGTCTGTTGTGTGGTCATGGAGACAACATTGCTCATATCGAGTATCACAATCGGCTTTTCGCTGAACTCGTCAATGCTAGTTGGGGATGCCTTGCGCAAGGTACATACTGATCCCTCTTTTACGCTCGCAAAGCGTCTAATTCCCCAACTCTAGTTTTGCAATGTCTTCGCAGCACTATTGTCTGTGTGGAGTGATAGGGTGGTAACAGCGGGCTCATCAAAGACTTACACCTATGGTGTGAGTCTTGTGTTTGTTTTGATAACTTCGAGATACTGATGTGCTTATTACAGTGGCTCAGAGCTCCAAATGTGACGGCTTTGTTCTCGGCGGGCATGCTCGCTGGACTGGCTATGCTATTACTGATCAATGCTGTGGTGAGGACGGTGTTTCTAGAGTATATGGAGAATCCGCTGGTTGTCTTGATCCTGGGTATCCTCAATATTGCGCTGTCTGTATTCAAGAAGTTGCTGAGTTTCACTCGGAGGACCAACCACTGTCTCGAAATCGATGAGCCCGACGGTAGCCAGATTGGCGTTGAAGTGACTTCTAACCACATTCACTCAGCGAACCACACTGCTCCCTGGGAGATGGGCGAGGTTGTGTGGGCAGTTTCCCTCGCCATAGCATCTCTCGCTATCTGGAAATATCCACGTACTAAAGTCGAGTATGTTGACCCAGTATTGTCACTAACAGCTTCTGTGGTGGTACTCAACAGCGTCATCCCGGCTGTTCAAGCTCAGAGCCGTGTGCTGCTACAAGCCGTACCAGTGGGCTTGTCCATCGGTGAGATCAGAGCAGATATCGAAGACCTGCCTCAGGTTGTGGAGGCACACCACGTGCATGTCTGGCAGTTATCAGACACAAGACTTGTCGCGTCGCTGCATGTGAAAGTGGATTGTGACTCTGAGATAGAGAGCACAGGAGGTGTATCGTACACGAGTCTTTCAACTGCGATTCGTGGCTGTCTGCACGCATACGGAATCCATGAGTCCACGATTCAACTCGAATGCACACGGTCCGCATCAATAGACCAGACTCTCCTGTCCAACGACGAAGGAGCCGGATCAAACTTAGTGAGCAACACAGAGGCCGTACATGCTCATGCCGCCGGCTCTGCTCGTGGAAATGAGCACAATCACACTCACACATCAGAGAGAGCTCCATTTATGAGCGGGGAACAAGGCTCAAAATACACCAACCTGCGCAGGAACAGAAGATCAACATCGAGTCTTAGTTCAGCAGACAACTTTGGTATCCATCCTGCCTCGTTCCGCAACGCTATTATCGAAGCAGCACGCTACCAGGACGAACCACCAGAAGAAGACGGGATGTCCGAATGCAGTGGGGAAGAGAGCCCCGTTGATCCCACATCCAGCACATCCACCTAAAGTCGCCCGCGAAGGGTCACCACAGCACTGTCACATCGCTTTAGCAGATGCGCTTCAATACCACATCCACGTGCTGTCAACAGAACCCCACCCAACACAGTCATACAGATGGGTTTAACTTGAGAGGAAGGTCATGAGTGCTCTCACGGCGCTGCTATCGTCGACATCGCGAATACGCGCGGACGTAGAAGTCGAAGCTGCACGACCACACAAGCTCACGCTAGTCAAGGTAAGCCGCAGTGGTGACAACGATGGGAATGACTATGTATGCGTATTGTCGTTTGAGGCGACGAGATTTCTTCGATGACGATACGGTCAATACCGGTGTTACTCTCACCTGGTTGCTCGCGACAAACTCGCACGGGACGACGAATCTCACATAAACGACGGGGAGGCGAGGCTCAGAAGCACATATTGCTCGTGATCCAGGTTCCTGGCGATAGCAGGCATTCTTGCGAAGACGATATCTTCGCTTAGTTATATGTACCTTATCGCGATCGGCACGACAAGCGTAGCGTATAGCTCGAGACAACGGTGTGGGAGTGGACGCAATGTCGCATTTTGGAAATGAATGCAACAGGCAACTTGAAGGCCTATGTGAGCAGCAGCGGAAGCTGTACAGCTAGCTGACCAACCGGTGGTACTCCTGACCTGTGTTTCAACAACTGGCGGTAATTATTCACGCCATCGATTTCGGTCGATATATAGCAGGCTGCGACCTCGCTGTACAAGACTATCAACACTGCTACAAATCCATAGCATGTTGAATAACCATGGACCACTATACCCGACTCTGATCCACCAGTCTGCTCCCCTTGAGCGGCTCGTCGCTGCCATACTTCAGCCGCACAGCGAAAGAAACGGCAGTCGCAGCCAAAAGCCCCAGGCAAAGCAGACTAGTTCCATATTTATCGTAGTATCGTCCACCAACCTGTGCTCTCCGCTTCCTGATCATCTTTACTCTCAGTGAGTAGATGACCACACTGTAGAGTAGGGCGGCCACGGCGACAATCGTGAAGCCCCAAGCAGATGCCAGACTGATGTTATCACCAAAGTTCACGAGGGTGGCTGCGATCGAACCTAGGATGATAGAGAATTCAAGCCAAGAGAGGAAGGTCCGCTCCGTGGCGAAGTACACCTTCGGCTCAACACGTACGGGTACATGGATCTTCTTTCCCGGTGGCGCCTTGAAGCGTTTAGTCGCTTGGACTGTTTGGCCCTGAGGGTTTACGCTACCCATGCCACCGCGACTAGACATGGGTGTTGTGGTGGGGACCTTGTTGAAGAGCGAGCTGATTGCGTGGCCGGCTAGGACAACATGATGCTGAAGGAACAAAGGATAGTAGGTCCAGCTCCCGGATCGTTTCGCTTCTTCCAGTCGATCGTCTGGAGATTCCTCTTCGTCTGTATCGTAAAGATACTCTTCGTCCACTAGCGGGATCTGCGCGATGCGCTCTTCTATGTCGAGAGCGTTCCCGGGCGCTCGGGGTTCGCCGTTAGGATGTGCTTCACGGTGCGCGTCTCGATGGTCTGCGCGTTCGGTTTCGGCCTGGTAGTCGTCCATCGCGGCGCGAGCGGCACGGAGCCTCCTATGGCCCTCGTCGTCGCCGCCTTCTTGCTCAGTGCCTGTTGGCGGGGTTTGGCCGGTCTGATGCGCAAATTCGTCGTCACTGTCATCATCATCTACGTCGCTGGTGGAATAAGATGCTGTTTGGTGGGGTCGCTCGATGCCAAAGCGGTGAGTGATTGGCTTGCGAATGTCGACGTCCATTTGAGGGAACCAGAAAGGTAACAAGTTGATTCTGGTGGGGAAGAGTGTTGCGGTACCGTGGATGAATTTGGAGAACTTGGGAACTGCTTCCACGAGATGCGACGAAGTAAGATCTTTAACCCATTGTGGTGGGTCTTGGCCAGCTTGCGTCTGTAGCTTGACTTCAAGTACTGCATAAGGGAATCGTTCGACGTCCTCGGGAGGGAGTTGTTTGAAGGGCCAGTCAATGCCGATGTCTGTTCTCCGCCAGTTCTTGCCGGCTCTCCGCTTGCCATCCAAGTTGTCCTCTCGAGTCATGGTCAATTCAGTATCTAGCGAGATACGCACTCGGGCATCTCCCGGAAGCTGGAATGCTGTTCTGTGGTAAAATGATCGTGTGACTGGGACAAGCTTCCTGGTTATAACGCGATACTGGAATTCGCGAGCGAGCTGTTCGAGGTCTGCAATTTCCTTCTCGCTCTTCTTCTTCTCCTTTTTCATCTTGGCGAAGACCTCATCCACGGTCATCTTGCCGGCCATGAATGCATTCACATTCTTCTCCTTCAGAGTGAAGCGGGCTTTGACTGATTTCTCGCCGGTCCAGTCCTCCCGATGGGTCTTCCTTTCCATGAAGATAGTCTCGGTTTCCATACCACCGTACCATCGGAGACGGATAGCTTCGGCACCCTCAGTCTTCTTCAGACGACCCTCGTATAGCTCCCACGTGTCAGTATTGTCATAGTAGATCGAGGTGATGGCAGAGTCCTTCTCTTCGAACTCTTTGTTGGGGTTGAAGACCAGTACGGGCAGGTGCTTGAGAATGATCAGCTTGACTTCGGTAATGTTGTCTGCATGGACCCAATATTTTGTGGTTTGTCTAACGAAGTTCTGCTGTTTCTCGCCAGCAGAGCTGTCTCCCTTGATCGGCTGTCCTCTGGTACGCACCAGATCATAGAGCCTCGAGAGAGTGACAATGAATGCATCGTAGTTGTCCTGGAAGAACGGCTTCGCCTTCAGTCGGGTAGCAAATGTCGGCCTGAGGGCTATGGCTGTCGACTTGTCGTGCTTCTTGATGATCTTCTGGAAACCGGTGTAGTTGAGCTGAGTGTACTTGGCTAGATCATGCACATCGGCAATGATATCGCTCAAGTCAGACTCGAGTAGCTCAAAGTCCTCCTCGAGACTATCATCGGTCTCAGCGTCGGAGGCTCGGTTCAGCTCCTCTTGACGGTTGACAACCTGGTTCACCTCCCCCGTGCTAGACTGTATGCGACCGATAATCTCTTTACTCTTTAACTTTTGGAAGGTGAAGACTTTGTCGAGCTCGCCTTCGAGCTGTCTGATAAAGGCTGCTTCATCGTCATCGGTCCAGTCTTCCTTGTCGCCTTCATCCCGACCTAGATTCTTGCGCGGCTTCTTCAGAGCATCTTTGAGGCCATCGTAGTCTATGTAGTGCCAGTAATAGTCCTTGATCAGGGATTGGCGAAGCTGCTGGCCGAACCTGCGTGTCAACTGTTAGCGAATAGACCTCGCATGGGTGGGGGCCCGCAATCTCGTACTTCATTGTGGTATCCTGCTACAGCTAAGCAAACAACATCGACTACTACGTGCTAACAAAGGGATGATTGTACAAGCATGTTCGACAGTCTATCAAGATTTCTAGGACTGCAACAGCACCGTGGTTGCATGGGCTCTCAACTTCCTTCCGAAGCTTTTGCTTGGGAAACCAGCAAGAACCACTCAGTAGTTACGCGGTGCCGCAGCGGCCGATCTTCAGGTGGATCTGGAGACCTTCACTCGTTCCTTGGCCAATGGTGAGAAAGTACCAAGAAACGTGCTTGCCTACTCGTGATTCCTAGCTTATCGCGCTATCGGTTGCTGAATTGTTGCATATGATGGGGAATATTGCCAGAGGCTTACGAAGCAATGGTATTGTACAATCTATCTACTTTTGTCTCCTTCCAATGCTGACATCAACGAGGCTCAAAAGCCATGCGACAACAAACACACTCGAGAAAGCAGCAATAATGCTTAGCGGCTTCCTCCTCGCAGACGCACCAGTATATTCGTAGCTGATGAGCACTTCCATGTCTCTCAGATCATCCACTACATTCGCAGCCGACAGTGTCAACGTCGTCCTCCCTAGGGTGTCCATGAAGGTCTTGTGAAGACCCTGACTTTCTGTGAGCAATGGTAAGTTGGCCCCTGTGGTCTCCCACTTTAGGATCTTGGACCCTTCAGGTAGGATAATTCGGAATTCCATACGCTCGTATTGAACACCTTCCGCCATCTTTGGCCCCTCGATAAATGGCACACGGAGAATGTGCGTATCGCTAGACCTCTTGAGCTTCCTCACGAATGAGCTGAGGGCGTTGTTCCAGCCGATCCTGAAGCTGTACTTCCATCCACCAAATACTGGATACCGTGGCTTCAATTCGTAGCTTGCATCCCGAACTTCACTCGGCCTGAAGCGAGATGTCGAGACGTTGCCGATGTCGTCGGTAAAGTAGACATCTGTGCTTCCCGCTTTCAGTGGCACTTTGAGCTCTCTCAACGCCGAGGTTGGTGCTTGCTGATAGAAGTTTGATGTTGCCCAGGTCACTCTGTTAAAGTTGTCCTTGAGGGTGGCGCCATCATTGCGCAGCCAGTACCGCTCCTCAACTGCTAGGTTACCGCCCCAATGCGACACCTCGACGTCTCTTTCTAGGAGTGACACAACCAGGACTGGCTTAGTGAATTCGTATCGCACTGTGACTGGCTGGACTGCTCCCGCCTCGACCTTGCTGTCATATGGCCCATACGTGAGCTTGGTGCCTTGTACTTCGGGGTCCTTGCTCTTGGTCAGACCCGTGGTTGTTGTGTAGTCTGGAATGTCGGCGGAGGCAAACTTTACGTTGGTCTTCTGCTTAAGAGTCGGATAGGCAGATGGGAAGTAAGCTGAAAAGGAGTAGGTCAGATATTGCTTGCCCTGCTGCTGGATCTGGGCCGGCAATGGAGTGAGAGCACCCAGAACGAAGTAGGATACCGAGAATGTCAGCTGTTGTTGTGGTGCGAGCGGTTCGGAGAATGTGATGATGTAGTACTGGCTTGGTCTGCTGCACGTTAGCATTAGATCCTACTTCTGTTCTCATGCTCATACTTGGTAGTAGTGCCATCATTCCCGGTCACAGAAGTCATGCCAGCCAGTTTGACATCGAAGGGGGGTTTGGCAGCATCCTTCTTATCCCGCACCTCAATCCCACCAATTCGTCCAATGGTGTCGTACTCAAATGGCAGATAGTACTCAGACTGAGCACTCTTGTCGACATTTGACACCACGATATTCACCGTCTCTCTCACATAGCCCTTCTCGAGGTTGGTGGTCCGCACAAGGTTGACATTTTCGAAT
>Ga0066648_10002002_pt1 | contig 10435 bp, 9 predicted proteins | sample CryGeyCG12114_NA_FD_59537 | JGI IMG/M metagenome (GOLD analysis project Ga0066648, IMG submission 59537) | Groundwater microbial communities from aquifer - Crystal Geyser CG19_WC_8/21/14_NA | ecosystem: Environmental > Aquatic > Deep subsurface > Groundwater | place: USA: Utah: Grand County... | reverse complement strand
TGTGGCCTCACCGTCTCCACATGGACCTGTCGCCAAAGTTTCTCCCAACACTCCTTCCTTAGAGAACTCGACGAAGGCCACCTTAACGCCATCGACTGCGATTCCAATTCCGCAGTCTATTGCAACAGCGGTGTCACAGGCTCACTCGACTCCGGGACCTGGGCCAACCCAAACCTTAAGCATCGTCTTAAAAGCGATGAATAAAACACTGGCGCCTTCAGTCCTGCTAGAGGATGACAATTTTTTCGATTTTGGCGGAACGTCGGTCATCGCGGTTAAAGCGGCAACGGAAATCAGCCAGCAACTCAACCTTGATGTTCCGGTTGTCGCTCTCTATACCCACTTGCGTCCTAAAGATCTCGCCCGGGCCATCGATGCCGGCGAATTCTCGTCCACTTTTGCCAACACCAACGAAACGGCGAGCACCGGTGCGATGGAAAACGACGCGATTGCCATCATAGGTATGGCGTGTAAGGTTCCGGGCGCTGACAACATCATTGAATTTTGGGATATGATACTCAAAGGCGCGGAGGGCCTGACTCACTGGACTCGCGAGCAACTCGACGCGTCGCTTCCGCAGGCGATGACGCAATCCCCACATTATGTGGCGAGCCGCGGTGTTATCGAAGGGGATCGGTTCGATGCTCCATTCTTTAAAATGTCAAAACGGGAAGCAGGGTTACTTGACCCGCAGCAGCGTATTCTCCTGGAAACCTGTTGGCAGGCTCTGGAAGACTCCGGATACTTAGCGCCGCGTACCGATCACAAAATTGCAGTGTATGCGGGAGTCGGAAATAACACCTATCTCACGCGAAACCTAGCTCAAGGGCACTTTGAACCCCATTCTGAAGAAGAATACCTAGCCTTTCTATTAAACGATAAAGATTATGTGGCAACCCGCATAGCCCACGCCATGAATCTAAAAGGCCCGGCGATCTCCGTGCACACAGCCTGCTCAACCTCGCTCGTTGCAGTGATTGAAGCGATAAAGGCCCTTCAAGCCGGACAGGCGGACATTGCCATTGCCGGTGCGGCTTCAGTCAATGCCCCCATCGCCAGCGGCCATCTCTATCAGGAGGGTGGCATTTTTAGTCGGGACGGTCACTGCCGCCCCTTTGATTCAAAAGCCAGCGGTACAGTGTTTTCTGATGGAGCCGCGGTTGTGGTGCTTAAATCTTTTAAAAAGGCCCAGGCTGATGGTGACCAGGTCTATGCTGTTATCAAAGGCTGGGGCATCAATAACGATGGTTCCAATAAGAGCAGTTTTGCGGCTCCGAGCGTTCTAGGCCAGGCCGAGGCGATTCGTCAGGCCTTGCGAGTCGCCGCGATAGATCCCGCAACCGTCGGCTACATCGAGACCCACGGCACCGGCACACCGATCGGTGATCCTATCGAACTGGAAGGCCTTAAAAGGGCCTACGTTGGCCTGAAACCAAACGCCTGTAGTCTTGGCTCGACCAAGGCCAATATCGGCCATCTCACGGCTGCTGCCGGGACTATCAGTCTCATCAAGGTGGCGCTTTCGGTGCAGAATGCTGTCAAACCCAAGCTTGCTCATTTTACGAAAGCGCACAGCAATATAAGACTTGATCAACTGCCCTTTCGATTTCCGACTCAAAACGAGGAATGGACAGGAATCCGCCGGGCTGGAGTTAGTTCATTTGGAGTTGGCGGCACCAATGCGCATGTGGTCATTGAAGAAGCCCCCGTCCGTGGTTCGACTGACGTTTCGCCAACTCTTGATCCCTTTGTTACCTTGCGGTGGAGCACGATGAGCCGCGAGGGGAACTTACGACTGGCAAAACAGCTGCGCGCTCCGAAACACCTCCACGACTTAAGCTACACCCTGGCTCATAAGCGACTCACCTATCCGTGGATGCAGGCCGTTACTGGGTTCGGCGCACTGGATTTTTCACTCTCAGCGGCGCCTAAGCCGGCCACTCCTAAAACTCAACTCATCTTCACCTTTCCTGGGCAGGGCAGCCAATATCCACGCATGGGACTTGACCTGAGTGCTAGCTGGCCGCGATTCGCTCAGCACTACAAGAGGGCACTCGATCATTTTAGAAATGAATTCTCTCTGGATCTTAATCAGTCTTTAGATGACGAAACATTATTAAACCAAACCCAATATACGCAGGCGAATCTTTTTGTTTTAGAATGGTCCCTTGCGACCGCCCTAAAAGAATGCGGATTTGAGCCAAGCGCAGCCCTGGGCCATAGTCTAGGGGAAATCACAGCGGCGGCCATCGCCGGTGTTTTTAGGTTCGAGGATGCCGCGTTCCTCGTCTTTCATCGCGCCCGCCTCATGCAGCAAAGTAGTCCTGGACTCATGTTAGCGGTACGTACGACCCTTGACATACTTGTGCCTCACATGGCTTCTGGGGCTGATCTGGCGGCTGAAAACGGTCCCGAGAACCTTGTCGCATCCGGATCAATGGCAGTAATTCAAGACCTGGAACAAATTCTGGTCGCCAAAGACATCGCTCACAAACGCCTGAATACAGCTCACGCTTTTCACTCACGCGAGATGGAAGGCGTCCTTGTGGAATTCAATGCTTATCTCGAAAAAATAACGTTAAGCGTCCCAAAGATTCCTCTTTTTTCGACCGTAACCGGCCAACGAATGACGGACGAGGAAGCCACGTCACGCGATTATTGGGTACAGCAAATAAGACGACCTGTCCTCTTTAGAAAAGCGCTGACATGTGCAAGCGAACTGGGGAACATATGTTTTGTGGAAGTTGGGCCCAAGGACACTTTGCTTAAATTTATTCAGCAAAGTTCCAAGGCCTTGGCAATCAGCGCCCTTCCCCATCGCGGCCTGAGCGAGACGCAGGAGTTAGGTCAGTTTTTTTCGGAATTGAGTTACCAGGATCATGCCCCTTTCATTTCTAAAAAAGGCCAGATCATAACGGCCCCACCCTATCCCTTCTATGGCGACACCTACTGGCTGGCACCTAAAGCTTTAAAAACGGCAGTCGCGCTAAGGCGACCTTTGCCCAAAGTTCGAGAGAAGCCTATGAACTCATCTCCCGTCAAAAACCTTCTGGGCCTACTGCTCGACCAAATACCTGAGAGTCTAGATAACTCGTCCACGTGGTCAGACCTAGGTATGGATTCGCTGCTTCTGACCCAATGGGCCCTTAAACTTAAGCGCGAGTTTGGTTACGACATCAACCTCAGACGTTTGCAAACGGATGTGCTGAGCCTTGAGGCTCTTGAGGCCATCTATGGCCGAAGCCATACGAATCCGAATGAAGCCGAATTGGATGCCGATGCACACGAAGACAACCTCGGCGATGAGTTTGGATTTTTTGCTAATGGCAACGCCGCCGACTTGCAAAGTTTGATGCGAGATCAAATCCGCCTGATGAATCGCCAACTTGATCTTATGCAAAGGCTCATGGGTGGATCATCAACTAGCGAAGACTTGATGGAAAATCGTTCAGTCCGCACGGAAGCCATCCCGGTTCCTCGAGTTAAAAAGCGCCGGTTCGAATTCCAAAATGACCGTGGCTTTCACCGACTCGACGCTCCAGAGGATGCTTTTATTGGTCTAGATGACAAGGGTCAACCGGCGCTCTTTGTCGCCGATCAAAATGATCCTGAGCAATTTTTTGAAATCACCTAAATCATTTTCTTTCGTCGCCGCTTACTCTTTATCGAGTCTTTAACGCAACGCTCGGGGTCTTACTCACAATGAGCCCAAAGCGCTACGCTTTGGGATCGGACGAGCTCGGTTCTTTGACCCGGGGTTTTAACTTACGCATCAGACCTTCCTGGACGACCGACACCACCAGGGTTCCCTCTTTGGTAAACATCTTGCCCTGATTGAAGCCACGCGCGCCGTGACTGACGTTACTTTCCGTCGTGTACAGCAGCCACTCATCAAAGCGAAAATCACGATGAAACCACATCGCGTGATCCAGACTGGCCATCTGAATACCGCCGCTCAAAAGCGAAAGACCATGCGGCAGCAGAGCCGTTCCAGCTAGCCCGAAGTCAGAGGCATAGGCAAGCAGTGCCCGATGCAAAAGAGGGTCATCAGGCAAGGCGCCTGCCGTCTTAATCCAGGTATGTTTAATCGCAGGGGCCGGAGTCGGATGAAAAGGATTCATGGGGTCCACGTCCCGCATTTCGATCGGTCGGTCCCGGGTAAAAATCTCGCGGGACTTTTCCGGCAGAAGTTGTTTGGCGGCGCGTGCGCGCTCCTGTTCGTTTGCCAACCCTTCAGGTCCAGCGACAACCGGCATGGAGGTCTGATGTTCCATGCCTGGTTCGGGGGTCTGAAAGGAAGCCGACATGCTAAAAATCGCCAGACCATTTTGCTTGGCAACCACCCGTCGCGTCGAAAAGCTTCGTCCGGATCGGATCAGATCCACCTCATAATAAAGCGTATCCTGACTGTTACCCGGACGAATGAAATAGCCGTGGAGGGAGTGAGCCATGCGATCGCGTTCTACCGTGCGCCCTGCTGCGATTAGAGCCTGGCCGAGGACCTGTCCTCCAAAGAGATTGCGAAAGCCGAGGTCTTCGCTATGACCGAGGAAAACGTTTTTTTCGATCTCTTTGATGTCGAGGAGATTCAATAGATTTTGTAAACTTTCGGCCACGGCGCACCTCCTGGGTTGAGTTTATGGTCACAGATTCTTCGTTGAAAAGAAAGTTGCTTTGCGAGGAGGCTTGGAGGCAGGCTAACTTTTTTGTTATGCTCGGCGGGCGAGCCTTGCCTAACCCATGAGGATTTTATGACGGGACCACTGATCTTTGACGTGACCATGCAGAACTTCGGGAGCGATGTGGTCCAAAAGTCGAACGAGGTCCCAGTCCTCGTCGATTTTTGGGCGGATTGGTGCGGCCCCTGCAAAACCTTGACCCCGATCCTCGAGCGCCTGGTGGAATCCTATAAGGGTCGCTTTGTCCTCGCTAAATGCAATACTGAAGACAATCCCGAGATAGCTGCGCAATTTCAAATTCGCAGCATTCCGGCAGTAAAACTCGTGATCGGCGGTAAACTCGTTGCCGAATTTAACGGCGTACAGCCCGAAGCTGATATTCGGCGCTTTATCGAACATTACTGTCCGTCTTCGTCTCAGGATCTTTTTGCCGAAGCGAAAGCTTTGATAGCGGAAGGAGAGATCGGCGATGCTCTGGCGGTTCTCGATGAACACCTACGTCACGATCCGGCCCATCGGGAGGCTCTGCCATTAAAAGCTCAGCTTCTGATTCAACTCAAACGCTGGGATGAGGCCAGCGCCTTCGTTGCCAGTGCGACGTTCCCAGAGGCCGAATCGTTACGAAAGCAGCTAAAAATGTTCGAGGAAGCCCGGAGCTATGGAACGCTCGACGAACTTACCCAGGCAGCCTCGGTACCGACCGACTTGGAAGCCAGCTATCGCCTGGCCATGGTGCTGGCCCTCGAGGGCCGTTTTCAGGATGCGCTCGAACAACTCCTCGTTGTCTTGCAGATGGATAAAAACTACGGGGAAGGAAAAGTGCGCAAAACATTGCTGGGAATTTTTGAATTGATCGGAATTCATCATCCTCTGAGCGACGAGTACCGCCGTCGCATGGGCCGCATCATACTCTAAGAAAAAAGGGCCGGTTCCTCGCACAGGAACCGACCTCTTTCTTATACTGGCTTTTCACCTGAACCCGGGCTCAATTCTGTCTTGCACCAGGGAAGCTATAAACGCTGTGACAGCGCTCACATTGAAGAAACCGTGACCCGTGAACCGGGTTGGCAACGGCAGCCGCGTCTTTGAAGTGGCAGGAGCGGCAATCCGTGGGCAATCCTTCATAGACGCCTTGGTTGTGACAGGAGCGGCAGTCGGTCACGCGGTGTGCGCCCTGCAGCGGAAACTTCGTCATGTTGTGATCGAAACGGGTCTGGTTCCAAAAGTTTTGTATATGGCATTCGCCGCATTGAGGCAATTGGCCGTTGTGATTGTCGTCCTTGATGTGACAGACACTGCATTCCTGACTACTACCCTTGAGCGTTCGCCCTGAAGCATGACATGACTTGCAGTCCATCAGTAAATGCACTCCAACCAACTCCATTTCCTTATGGAAGTCGCCTGCAGATTTCCAACCTTTTTCGGTGTGGCATTTGGTACATTGCGTGCCATTTCCACCGTTGTGCGGATCTTTATGGCAAGTGGCACAATTTTTAGCCGTGAGTTCGGGGAACTCGAAGTCACCTTTGAAGCCCTTACGACCCTGAGTGTATCGTTCCTTGGTCGGAGTATGACACTCCGAACACCGAACCTTGGTGTGCTTACCCTTGATCTCAAAATCCGTCAGATTATGATCGAAGGTCTTTTTCCCCGAAAACGAATCCGTAGTATGACACGTCGAACAGGGCTTCGTTGCAAACTTCGGCTCAAACATCCCTTTATGTTCATTCGTGTGACAATTTTCGCAGTAGCCTTTGTCATTATTCGGAAAGATAAACTTCTTTCCCTGCTTCGGCGGCTTGGTTGCTAAAATTATATCTTTAGAAGGCTTATGGCACTCGACGCACTTGGTTGCAAACTTTTCGTGGGCACCCGTGATTTTAAAGTCCGTCTGATCGTGATCAAAATCATTGAGCTTGGCAAATCCTTCCGGAGTGTGGCAGGAGCCGCACGATCGTTTCAGGTACTTTTCTTCAAATTGCTTCTTGTGAACCGAGACATGACAATTCGAGCAGAGCTGAGAGTCAGGCGTCCGGCTGAATTTGAACTGGTGCGCTGTCTTTTTCACCTTCAGTCCAGGAATCAACTGCTTGGTCGGAACGTGGCATTTCCAACAGTTCTCGACCGTCTTATGCTTACCCACCAATTTAAAGGTGGTCGTGTCGTGGTCAAACGTTGGCCGCGGATCGAACTTCACGGTGGTGTGGCAGCTCGAACACGGCTTATCAAGCGAGGTTTCTGAGAATTGATTTTTGTGAGGCGTCACATGACAGTCCATACAAAAATTCTTGGCAAAACTTGGAAACTTATATTTTTCCTTGCCGTCGACGGAATGACAGTTTTTGCAGGCCTGTTTCAAGTGGGTCCCTGTCAAGGGAAACCGAGTCTTGGTGTGAAAGGTGGGGTCTTTGGAAATCTGGCTCGACATTCCCTGGATATCCCAGCCATCGGTGACGTGACACTGCTGGCACGGTGCATTCTTAAAGCGCTTCATAAAAGAAGCCGGGTGATGCGACTTGTGACAACTTTCGCAGCTGCGTTCAGGGACACCCCTGAAGAAGTAGTTTCGAGGTGTGTTGCGCTGGTTCCGCAATGCATCGCCACCTTTGGGCTTATGACAATCGAAACAACTGTTCTTTTCGTGTTTTCCAGTAATAGGAAAACGGGTTTGAGCGTCGTGATTAAATTTGGGAGCAGGTTTCCACGAGGTATCCGTGTGACAGGTTAAGCAGTTCTGAAGGGCACCCGGAACTTTTTTAGGCACGGTCGCGGCGTAACCGTGGAAGTCGCCGTGACAACCGGCACAGGTTTTTTGCAGACCTTTAAAGTTGAAGTTTTCAAGCGCCTTGCCTTGATTACCGGTCTTATGACAATCCACGCACTGTATTTGTGCATGCCGGCCCTGCAGGTTGAATCCAGTCACGTCATGTTTAAAGGAATTAAGCTTCCATTCCGTCTGCGTGTGACACTGAGTACAATCGCCGCCTCGAAACCGTGGAGAAAAATTCTGACCGTGTTGATCCTTATGACAACTCAAACATTTTTGAGTCGTGAGGGCAGGCCACTTATATTTGATATTATTCTTGCCTTCGGAAACGTGACACTTCGAACACACGAGGTCTGCGTGATTGCCGACCAGGGCGTATCCGCTTTCCACTTTGTGATCAAATTTTTCAACATTTTTCCAGGATTCGGTAACGTGACACGTGCTACATTCCTTGCCTTTGAACTTATTCTCAAAGAAGTGAATATCGTCCTTTTTATGACAAGCAAGACACGAGTTTACCTTGCCCCAATACTGAGGATCGGTTTTGCGGGTTTGTTTATCGGCTCGGGTTTCGGTGTGGCACTTCACGCAGTCGGTTTTAGCGTGGGTGCCGTCGAGTTTGAAACCCGTGCGACCGTGATCAAAGTTTTTAGGCTCGAAGAAACTGATATTGGCGTTTCGGCCTTTGTGATCCTTGTGGCAGTCGATACAATTCTTATTATCCATCAATCCGTGAAAATGCTGCTTCGCTGCGATGTTGTCACCGATTTTTTTGTGACATTCAATACAGTTCTTATTGGGTATCCCACCAGCTGGTTCATGGCACTTTAAACAATCCTTGTGCTCCATATTCTCGTGACCGGCCGCCATGGGGCCCGGCGCTAGAAGTTTATTCAACAGGCCTTCAAATTTTTCCTGGCCTCCCGTTTGCGCAAACGCGCGACCGCCCAGCCTGCCGCCGGTGGCAGTGAAACTGAGCAAGAGGAGAATGACGATGGCAATCACCTTCCGCATTCAAATCTCCTCAAATAACGATGGTTTTTGACGTACAGGAGCAACCGATCCGACACCGAACCGGTACCCTACCATCATAAAGAAAGCAGTGGCGGATAGCCTTTCATCTGCCTCTCTTTGAAATCCGACTGATCCACGTAACCGGTCACTTAGAAAAATACCGGCGTCCACATCAGTGATTTGACGGGTCGTCTTGAACTGGTCTTCTTCATAGGTATCGTTGCGGACGGTATGAATCAGTGATGCGCTAAACGTCTGGTTCCAATATTCGTAGCCAGCGCGGATAAAGGTGCCCTCACTGGTGTAACCAGTGCGCTGACCGAATTGGGCGCGAAGCGAGCCCGTGGCAAGCAGAAATTTCGGAAGGATGATACCTAGCGCAAAGTCGTTCGCCGTCTTGCCGTCTGCTGATCGTTTGGAAAAGCCCGCGCTATAGTCAACCGACAGCATCGAAAACATTCTATGTCTGATATCCAGATTGATGGCCTGCTCAGAACTCGGTAGCAGTTCGTCGAGGAGATCACGTCGAATGAGATAGTCTTCAGTATTCGTCTGAGCAAAAGACAGACTGGTTTTAAGTTTCACGCCAAGATACTGGTGACTGACACTGCCGCGTCGGAGCGATGATGTTGGTACCAAATCCTGAATAAGATAGGTTGAAATGCGGTTACTAGGGGTTAAGTTCCAAAGACCCATATGAAAAAAGTAGGTATGACTCTGTTCATCGGTAATGTTATAGGTTGGGCTGATAGCCACCGCGTTGTTCGTATAAATGGAGCGTTCGAAGCCACTTTTTTTCTCGTAGGAAACGTAGAGACCGCCCTGAGTGCTGTTCACTTCGGCGGCATCATCAGGGTTGATATAGTAGGGAGTGACCACATCCTTGGGCGCCTGCCCCCCAAACAAGCCAAACCGCAGAGAACGGCTGAAACGATACCCGATTTCGGCACCGTCGTTATCGATGATAGCCGCCTCGATGAGGGAGAATCGTCCAAGGCTAAAGTAGATACGGTTGGTTTCCCAGGGACGCTTGTAAGCCATTTCCCGAATCTGCAGCCGATTGTAGGTTTCAAGGGAAAGGTTTTGCTGATCAAGCTTGCCAAAGGTATCAACTTTATCTCGAATATCCATAACGAACGTGTCGTCGCGCGAGTTAAAGTCGTAGATCTCAGCCTTCAATTGAGCAGAGAAGACGTTCTCATCATTATTGGTTTCGCCGTTGATTTCATCGATGAACTGTACGGTACGGGTATACGCGCCCACCCGAGCAGTCCCAAGGACGTCCACAGCATACGCACGACCGGAAACGAAAGCGCAAATGATCACACAATTGAGCTTCCAGCCAACCGAAGACATGGTGCTGAGATCTAGGCTTTTTTTTCTTAGTAGATAGACCAAGAGTAGAACCTGCTATATGGAAATTCGATGATCTCTATATGGTAGCAGGTTTAGTTGGGACTTGGCGAGAAACAGAAGTTATAAAGAACAAGAAAAATTATCCCTAGAAAGGGGCCCAACCACTCGTGAATCGGTGACAGCTTGCGCACTCACCAAAAGGAGGATGCTGGGTGTTCTCTGTAATTCGGTTATGGCAACCCATACACTGAGTAGGCGGTGGATTATGAGCTATGAGTTCCGCTTTAAGATTGCCAAACACAGGAAAAGTGTGACATTCCGAGCAGTCTTTCCCAAAACCATGAGCAACAGTGATGTTGAGGTCTACGGCAGGAGCCTTTCGCTCCGTTTCGTGGCAGTCCGCACAGTCGCCGAGGAAATTCACGTGGCCGATGTTGTCAAAAGGATTTTTCAGTCCCTCTTCCTCGACGGCGGGTTTCTTTCCGCAGGCGCCGGTCACACCAAGTATCAATAAAAAATGAATGAAGAGTAACAGCAACGAGGGCTTTTCAAACCTATTCATACCGAGGCTCCCTGTATCTTGTGAGATTGAAATTGTCTACTTGGTTTCGATCGGCGG
>Ga0066648_10002000_pt1 | contig 10440 bp, 5 predicted proteins | sample CryGeyCG12114_NA_FD_59537 | JGI IMG/M metagenome (GOLD analysis project Ga0066648, IMG submission 59537) | Groundwater microbial communities from aquifer - Crystal Geyser CG19_WC_8/21/14_NA | ecosystem: Environmental > Aquatic > Deep subsurface > Groundwater | place: USA: Utah: Grand County... | reverse complement strand
AATTAGCAAGAGCACTTTAAAAATACATGTCTGCCGCCAATAGAGCAGAATCGGTTGTTAGTTAGTTTGTTATAGTATTGTCCCTGTCTGTGCAGCTGTTGGATTTTGAAATATTCGTGAATAAAGAGCCTTTGTTTGAAGCAATTCTGAGAATATTTATCATCAATTTTTATCAGTGTTCTTCGTTTTGCTTCAATTTGTGTCACCTGTATAATTGATGGAAAAAGTGGGGGTTCGTATTTCTGTGCTGATGGAATTTGAAGCATTCCATTATCGTTATGGAATATGGGAGCCAACTGATGTAATATTTTATTCATGATTAAGTGTAAACGTCTGAAATGGTTCCCAATATAGAAAACTTTGTTTACTACAAAAGAGAATATGTAGTTGCACATTTTTCATTACATCTTTTTCATTTTGTCCTCAAAACAAAGTCAAGTCAAGGACAAAACTAATGGCATTTCACTTGAGAATAATGGAATGCAAAAGACATTTTTTAAAATATATATAAATAGGCTTTCCAATCTGAATTTGCCATTTTGATAAATAAATTATGCGCTTACTTTGACTATGGACCTACAGAGCCCCATATTTTAACTCCTCATCCCGCATTTAATCAAAAGAATGAAAAACAAGCAGGCAGTAGAATACTATGTTGCTGTCATGTATTCTCATTACATTCATTAAATAAATGGAAAGAGAAAATATCTTCCATATATGGAATACATGAAACGTAAAAAGGAATGGGTGAAAGTGAAACGTATGGGAATCGTAATGATGGCTCTTCATTTCCAATTGCTTATAGAATGTACAATAAAGACTGGCCCAACTATTTCATAAGAATACAAATACTTTATCCTGAAGCCACAAGAATGCTTTTTGGAATAATACATTTTACACAAAGGAGATCTCAAAGTATCAAGTTAGAATGCAGATTGACTATATTCGGAAATTTCTGCTATGCTACGGAAATTTTCTCATATAGTAATAATGTAGTACGGTTTCTTGGTCATGTCTCTGGCCTCAGTATGTTCTCTCAAACATTCCGTATCATCCTTAGGAATTTATGGTTCCCTTGTAAGTCTACAAACTTTCCCCTTTTTTTTTTGCACTGCTATTTTCCACCCTTTTATTTTTCATTGAAGAAATGTAAGAAATCATGTAAGAACATTCAATACATGTCAGCGCACATTGATTAATATGCAGCTAAACTGTATCATTATTAACAGCCAAGACTTTACGTGATGCAAGTGGGTTAGAACAAAGAGCCGCTGCGGTCACCCAAGGAAAATCCACATTCATATATATGTATACCATCATCATTCTTGTGGGATTAAACAATGTAAACGTGATGTGGTTTTTCCGCATCTGAAGAAAAGCATTTTAGCTTTTAGCTCAACGCTTTCATATAGTAAATAGTTTTTGAGCAAAAATGTAAATGGTAGTTTCATTTCATACAGAATTGCTCTTTTTGCAGGAAGTCTCATTTTGCGAAGCTTAAATCTCTTATTGCATATCCTAATGCTGGAGCATGAGTGATCGTTAAGAATTGATTTGAGCCACTTAAAAAGATGACTCTATATGTGGTTTACTTATTGCGCTCATGGTAATCCATAAATATTTGCGTGATATGCACTAATACACTTTTTTCACTCCAGGGCTTTCAGGCTCATGCATTTAAAGCTTTACAAATTGACGGTAATAAACTTTACAATCATCGTGTTTTTACAGAACAGGAGAACACGGTTTTTTACATTACCAAATCAAACAATTTGCTGATGAGATCATTAATTTCTATCAAAATCTTTAATTTGTGCTTAATAAATCATTATCTTTAATATATAGATAGTTATGGTACAGTTAATATGAACTTTAATATCTGTCTATGGACCACAAGCCTTAAAGTTTACATAAACCGGCAACATGCCTAGAAAACTAATATAGAACCAGAGCAATTTTAAGATCAAAAGGATGCTAGCTTAGCCCGCAAGGATGCTTATCGGATCAATCGGATCGGATCATCCTCCAATCCGATCCAAAATCTGAAGAGCTAATCCGATCCGATAAAATTATCGGATTTAGAATCGGATCTCCTCCAATCCAATCCAATCCAATAGTGATCCGATAAGAATACTCAATACATTTTTCTACACACAGAGAAAAATATGCGCTCTGCACTGCAACGAAGAAATACAATATGAATGAAATATTTCGATGTAAGTTCAGTATAGAAGTTTGCTTGCGCAATACAAAAGTTCCAATTTTCCTCGTATGGAGTTTAAATCATACATTAACCCAATGTAGGAAATAAAATATTCTTATCGGCTCCTTATCGGACTGGATCAGTGTTAAATCCGATCCGATAAGCTTATCGAATCAAAAATTGCTGATCTGGTCCGGTCCGATCCGATCCGATAAGCATTCCTCCGCAACAGACCGTAAAAGATACAGTTCACAAAAGAAGCTAAACGAAATATTTTGTTCATCTCTTTTGTATATAACTTCCCAGACTAATGTTTTATTGTTACTTATGAGATAAATTAATGTAAGACAGTTATAGTTGTTAAAATTGTTGTTGTGCCAAAATTAACCCACATTCCTGTGAAAGCTTCCCAGTAATTTTTCATCAATTGCTGTAAAAGATAATATGAGACAAGGCGAAGTAAAGAAACATAAAACATGTCCCTCGTTAATGAAAATTTTACATTTGTCATTTTCAGGGTTTTATTAGCTTCTGCTTTGTACTGTGGATAGTAAAGGGAGACAGTAATCCACAACAAAGGAAGCCCTAAAAACTTTTTTTTATATCAAAACTCGTCATTCGAGCTAGATTTTATCCTTCCGTTGAAACTTTAGTCACCCCATATATACAATCATTTTAAAGTTACTAAAAAGCCACAGGACTATTTGATTGTCTTGAGACATACAAAACAGAACTGCACATGCACACAAAACCAAGACTAAAGTAAGTTGATTTTTGGTTTAATGAAATGGAGCTCCTTTATTTGCTCTCTGTATGCTTCTAAAATAAATACCAAACAGTCCGAAATGTAGACTTGTCAGAAAAAGTCATCTTTTGGCGTCCAAGTTTTTTTTCCTGCTAACGAAGTGGATTAATGGGTTACCATTTACTTGCCCTGTTTCTCATTCACTTTATCCATCAGGGAAAGTTTTTCCATTCCTATATATATTTTTCCCAACAACTTTTTTTCGCCTAGTTGGTTGCCTGGTTCTTTTATGGACTTGTAATACTACTAATCAAGAAACTTGAACCATCGATGGGAATCAGCTATAGGAAAATTAGTACAAGAAGTAAGCATGCATTTGTGCGCACATAAACATCCCTAGACATAAGCTACCGTACATAAAAGAAAGTAACTAACAAGTTACTTACAACTTACTTAGTGGAAAGTAATATGACAAAATAAACTTTGCCCTAGAAATTATGAGTGAATTAGGAACACACATTCACGGAAAATATGGCTGCAAATATAATGACATGGGATCCGATAAATTGCATTACTTACGGTTTGTAAAGATGAGAGCTGGGTTGGACCTCCCGTCCTCGGATTAGCATGCTATATGACCGTGTAGCATATGTAATAACATCTCTGCCACTCTTGCTGACACTAGCGCTTAAACATACATGCTTACTGTCGTATATGTATCGCCAAAGAAGATGAGAATTCGAGTTTCACGCCAAACACATGCTAATTCTCAGGGAGACAAGGTTATTCGGTTCGCTCACACTGGAGCTCTGTTCAGCTGCACACTGGACTAGGCAAGAGCAATTTTAGTAGAAAATGAGACACACAATTGAATTAGTATGTCTTGTTTATTTACTCATCCCAGGGAACCATACAGCGGCAAGGGACAATACAAACAACTGGCTTCCAAGTCAAGTCCATAGACCATGCTGATTATGCATGCCATGAAATGTGTATCAGTAAAAACAAACAGGAGGAGCAAAAATTTCTTGTGAAATCCATTCAGCAGGTGCTATAGTATTCATCCCACATGATGAAATAGCAAGACTGTTGAATAAGTTTCCCTTACAGTTGTTTATTGATGGTCTTTGTTTTCCTTACGTAAGTAACTTTACAGACTTGTCAAGTCCCATGAGTTTTCCAACTCACAACATACATGTATGCTATAGAGTGTTTTTAATGAACTAACAACATTGTTTCTTCTATCCTAATTTAATTAATTGTCTCCGGTTCGTCAGGACGCTTCGTTGAGGAGAAACTGCTCTGCAATCGGTACAATGCTAAAAGAGCTGGCGGGAAAAACTAAAGGAGGCTTCACTGTTAGAAACGATTGTGAATTGTGTTTGCTTGGTTATGGTTGTAATGAAGAGCCCTCTTTGTACTTGCAGTTATCAACTGCCATTGCAATAAATGTTGGTTTTCCTCAGCTTAGTAGACTCGGAACAAGAAAAGGATTGAGTGGGAGTTGTGAGAGAAAGTAAATTAGAAACTGGATGTTGCACTCATTAGATTCTTGTAATGAGTGTACACAAAGTTGACTGTAGGATTTTTGGTAACTCGCATGCAAAAATTTTACTATTTTTAAGGCAGAAATTAACTGCATTGGGTGGGAGTCGTGCAAAGTAAATAGAGGCATTCAAGCGCCGCTGATTGACTAGAAAATTAACTACATACGTTTTTTGTGATTCCTGTTTCTTGAATGCTTCTTTGAAGCAATTATAAGTTGTAATAATAATAATAACAATAGTGCCCTTTTGGAAACATGTTATGATCCAAGGTTGAAAAAATGAACATCTCTGTGTCAAAGAATATTTTTACCCAGTAAAACAGATTTTAATGCACACTTTAGAGGTAATTATACCCTTTTTCTTTTTTGGAAGAAATGAAGTTGAGTACGGGTATAAGCACGTAATTTATGCGAAAACTATAGCGCACTTAATAGTACAAAAGAAACATGCTTAATGTATTCAAAACGTGACTTTTGGTGATATTTCGTAGCTTGAGCTTTCTTCTTTTCATTGCAGGTCATTAAAAAAGCTGCCTTTTGTATGGCATTTGATTTCTGCACCTGCTGGCTACAATGTATATCCAAATTATGTTGCAAATCAATGCTTGGTTTTTCACAAATGCAAGAACTGTGCTAGGTTGTGTTCTCAGATACAAATGGACTGAGACAGAAATAGAAAGTAGGGATCACCTTACACTTAAAATGCTGCTTTATTCACCCATATTTTTTTCATGTTCAAAATGTTCCGTTCAATTTTCCTTGGTTCATAATGGGAAAATCACAAGTGACATAAAGGATGGCAAAAACGCCATATCTTCTGGCATGGATTCTTTATATTTGTTCTTAACCACAGAAATATGAAATGTAAGTAAGAATATGATAAAATCTACGTAGTCTTCAAGCATCAGGGGAAAAAACCTTTCACTTTAAAATGCATGCAAAATCTTTTGGCTATGCAAAAACTCTCTTTCTCTTTATGCATTGAAACTCATTATGTTTTCATATTTATCCTCTCTTTTGTAAGAGCATTTCAAGTAACTTTAAAATACATGCATAAGCATCAACTGTTCCACATCAAGAGTTCGAAAAGAATAGATACTGTCAAGTACATATGTAATATGAAATGTACACTTTGAAAATGTAATGCTACCCGTCAGTTCAGTTGTACTGTTTTTTGATCCCTTGTTAGTCTTCCAAATCGAATCCGAAATATTTTTGTTTCCCAACCTTTAAATTGAAGCTTCCTGCTTGGCCATGTAAATAAACAATTTTACTAATGTAAAATCTCAAACAAAACAACAGAATACATACAGAATAGTGAAACAAACCATGCTCTTGATCGCCGACGAAACAACATCTTTCACTTGAAGTTACTATACTCTTGAACTGTAAATATTCAATATGGCAACGCATGATAAAGTCCAGCATCATTGCCTCATATACACCAAATAGATTTAATACAAGTTCCCAAAACACATAATAAAAGTTCTCTGAAGTGGGAATAGATAACCAGAAAACAAGCCCTATGTTTCATGCAAATACTTTATCTTTCTCTTTATTTCCAGTCTCTTTCTTCCCTCTCTATCTTCAGGTCCCTGCTATGCGTACATAAATATATACAAACTTCGAGTTTCCTGAGCATGAATGCATTATGGACGAGATTTTAATTCCCAAACAAATGAAAACGGCTCTTGTTCCTCATACTGTACAATAAATAAATGCCAAATAGAAGATCGGTTGGGCTCCACTGATAGTAACTTTATGCGTCTACAATCGCTCTAATTTGAAAACAGCATTCATTTGGATTCACATGCACTTCTGATGTACGGTTCACATTTTGTAGAGTCTAGAGAAGTTTTGAGCTTTTGTCGAGAGTAAGCCATGCATTAAGTACCAACGTTTTGCGATAACTATGTCATCCTTCACTCCATTTGTGGTGTTTTGTTCATAAAATTTGCTTATGGTTTTGGTGTACAGATTGCTTATGTAAATCGTACGTGGGTATAATTGAAAACTTCATAATGGTGTAAATATGACTCAATTCCAGACAAAACTTTCTTTCCTCCCAACTTTTTTGAATTGTGAGGGGCAAGCAGTATTCCTCGGTATATTGTTATTGTTGGTGGTATGAAGTAAAATGCCAGCATTATATTCTTCAGCTCCGGGTCCTCCTATATCAATGGTTTCTTTCTCCAGCACAGTTCGCGAATCGTGAGCACCGAAAAGGACACAGAGCAGCCCTCTAGTATTAAAAGGTGTATTTATTTAGCAAAATCAAGCTTCGTTTTAGTAATACTAGCGGCTACAACAGCTTGATAAAGTCATTTGATTATTGTTGCTTTTACGGCTTACATTTCAAAATGACGGGGCTATATTTATTTACACCCCTACGTAGCGGCGTGGAAATTTATCCCTAATACGATACATTTTGCAATCCTTCCATGATTAAATATTAATGATGATCGTTAGAAAAGTAAACAGAGTAACTCGACATTGGAGTTCCAGGTGAAAGGTAATGAAGGTGTAGCATTATTAAGTCAAAATTATAGAGTCGTACAGTAATAAAAGTTGCAGTTAATATGTGTGTGAGTGTGAGGCTATCATTTTTGGTTTGGTTTCATGGTTTACATATGGCAATATCTACCCATATCAGTTTGTAAACCTCCTAAAAATCTGTAGTGCTGCCTGTTTGAATTGAAAATAATTTTCCGTATTCTCAACAAATAAGTATTGAGCGATTGAGCCTATTAAACTTCAGGATCTAAGCAAATAACATTCTGTTTTGTGCGATAAAAAGAAGCTGCCACTACCATTGTATATAGTATATCTATTTCTATGCACTGCCTATATACACCAAGAATGGAACCTACGAAATTCTTCTTGCACCATGAGTACAATCTTAAGCAGCTCATTTACTGTCATATGTGCACAGTGAGTAAGACATGATGATCGGTAATTTATATGGACCGACGGGAGAGAGATTAATTACAATTTTATCCGTGATTCGGTGAACTTTTCCATTTTCCTATCATTTTCCTATTTGTTCACCGACTACACGGGCGCACAAAGGATTGAACTCTGAGATTCCGACCTAAGCCATAGAGAAGCTTTTATAACGCTAATCCGAATTCGCATTTGGCATAATGACAAACCATTGGATTGGGTATTGGATTTCATTTCGATTCCACGAATTCCACCACAGAGTTTTCTGTTACTGCTTTACTGGACTGGATTAGATGACTAGAGCCTGGAACAACTGTGTATATATCTGGAGGCTATAGGCTTTCAATCCACCCTTTATTGCACCTTGTTTGTGCAGTAGACTGTAGTAGTAGTATTATGTCCCATAACTTTTTGAGCCCATTGGAAGCAATAGATGATTAGAAAATAAATTGAATTATATAGTTCAGTGGTGATGTTATTTGACAGTTTGGCTCTGACAGCCGTTGCCGTGACAGCTCGTAAACTTAGTCGAATTAAATAAATATCAAATCGGGTAAGTGTATTTATTATTTATATTGAGATTTGAAAAATAATTAGCTTATTGCTTTCTCAAATTACCGTGATTAAATTACCTGGTGAGAATATATTGTATGAGTTCGTTATTGTTATTCCATATCGTTGGTTTGTTAATGATTGGTTCATGGGCTGTGTTGTTTTCTGTATGATGCTATCTGAGGCTACGCAAACTAATTGATAAGGCCCAAACATTGTCACATTTTACGTATATGGAATTTGTTTAGGTTCAATCGGTCAATGTTGTTTTGTTCACAGGTTAAACTTGGGTCATTTGCTAATCATTGGTGGAAAATTTAGAGAAAAGTGATCAGCCAATAACATTCTGCGTGAGGGAAACATTAGAAGTTGGGTACAGGAGAAGCAGAAAACAATTTATCTGCCGCATCATGTCTTTGTCTTCTTCTACTTCTATTGAACAATCGATGAATTCTAACTTTTCCGACAACGAAAATGCCGCTGCTATGCTTCAAACATCTAATCCAACTCCTGCCAATGTTGGACTTGGATCAGGGGTGTTAAATCCCCCTTTTCGCTCAAACCCTGAAGGTCGACCATATCCAGCTTCTTTTACAAAACCGTTGCCATCATCTGGTACTTTCACAGCTAATATGAATATTGTTACGATTTTCAAAAGGACTGTTAAGTTATGGGATTTTAATAACAGCCAAGTAAGTGTATATCAAAATTTTTCCATATTATTATAGTATCAGCTCCATCCATTTCTGGTGCAGCCATGAATAGAGATGCTACTAGTCCACAAAATGGGGAGCAAATACCAAGACTGATTCGTTCCCCACCATCCAAAATTGATACTATAAAAAATTGGAGCATCTCAACATACAAATGTACCAAGCAGTTGATGTTTGAAAGGCTTGGGAAAACTTCTAGGACTATTGATACAGGTACCACTGGTAAATTAAATAAGCTATTTTGGTTTTTAAATAACTCACCCTATTTTATTGAACATTGCTAATATTTTAATACATGGTTTGTAGAGCTGGAATCTCGTATTGAAAATCTTAGGGATATAAAACGGAAATACCTCCAGGTCTTCGGACTCAGTCGAGCCTTTACAAGTCATTTTTATCACATGGTTCAAACGCAAGTAAGCTCAATAGAATGGATTACTTTTAGCTTATGAAAGTTGCTTACTTCAAACTACAGCATGGTTTTATTTAAATCAATCACCATAGCAATCACTGGCAGAAGTTTTTTCAGACCTGGCACAAAAATCACCAGAACTCCAGCAGGAATTTCTATTCAATGCTGAAACGCAAAGAAACTTGCAGAAGAATGGAGAAATATTGCTGAGTGCATTGAACTTTTTTCTATCATCTGTGAATACTTTATGCAACAAAACTATTGAAGATACAATTCTAACAATAAGACAGTATGAGAACTCCAGGTAGTGATAGGAGCAAATAATTTGTAAACTACAACTGTGCAACTGCAGTGTGTGTTTAAATTACCCTGGACAATTTAACTAATGGTCTTGTTTCTTTGTTTAACGTTTATAGAATAGAGTATGATGCTTATCGATCTGATCTGGAGATGATGCTTCAGTCCCCAAAATCGGAAACTTCATCTGCTAAAATAGAGGAAGCGCAGAAGAATTTTAATCATTACAAAGTCAGTTATGAAAAATTACGTGATGATGTTAATATAAAGCTACAATTTTTGGAGGAAAACCGGGTAAGTCATTTAAATTGTTCGATTTATTGGTTTCAAATATTTTGAAACTATTATCTCCTTGCCATTTGTTCGAGGAATTATTAACATGGATTTTTTTGAACCATGGTATGTTTAGATAAAAGTGATGCACAAGCAGTTGTTACTATTTCATAATGGAATCGCTTCGTATTTTTCTGGAAATCAACAGGCTTTGGAATCAACTTTAAAGCAGTTTAGCATCAAGATACAGTCACCTAATTCTACGACGCCTTCTTGGTTGGAAGAACAATAAATATTTTGCTCATCCAGTCATTTATCATGTCAAGTGTTTGTGTAAGATAAACGACCAAAGATCTGTGGGGTATTTGAAAATCTTTAGTTCACCTCTTTCCTTTTTAACTAGTCTTAAAGTAATTCAGTGTTTACTAGTATCCAAGAATATATCTTTTGTTTACTATAATGTTTTCTAAGAAATTGTGGTAGAATGTAGATGGAGGTGGTTAAGTAATTGAATTAGGTCTTTATTTATAAACTTTTTTGATGAAAAGTAATTTCTTTCCGATTGTGAAATTATTTGATGAATGGGAGTTAAGCAATCTCTATTTCAACAACATCGGATCTTTCGATTTCACTTCTTGACACACACAAAACTGAATAAGTTTTCGTTGGTTGGTAGCTATGATAAGTTATGAAACATTTACATTCCTTTTCCTTTATTCTAATGTTTTTTTTTTCTGAAAACTTGTATCATGAATA